>Ga0116192_1002278_pt1 | contig 12849 bp, 7 predicted proteins | sample AD_UKC113_MetaG_FD_89876 | JGI IMG/M metagenome (GOLD analysis project Ga0116192, IMG submission 89876) | Active sludge microbial communities of municipal wastewater-treating anaerobic digesters from Hong Kong - AD_UKC113_MetaG | ecosystem: Engineered > Bioreactor > Anaerobic > Digestate | place... | reverse complement strand
TATTTGTTTAGTTGCAGCAGAAGGTGTACCATTTGTCAAAGTAGGTGGAATGGCAGATGTAGTCGGCGCTTTATATAAGTATCTTAAATCAAAACATAACTTATATCTTTTTCTACCATTTTATAAAAAAATAAAAGAAAGTTATAAAACAGAAAAAATTGGTACCTATGATGTATTTTTTTCAAACGATAGACAGGAGAAAGGTTTTGTCAATAAAAGTATTGATTTCCCCGGTATTTATTTCATTGGTAATGACAACTATTTTGAAAGAGATGATGTTTATGGACCAGATGGTAAGGACTATCCTGACAGTGCTGAAAGGTTCTCCTTTTTTTCAAAAAGTGTTCTTGAAGTTATGAAAAAATTTAAGATAAATGTTCATATTTTTCACTGTCACGACTGGCATACTGCACTTATTCCATTATATTTAAAACTATATTATAAAGATATCTTCCCCATTGCAAAAACACTTTTTACAATACATAATTTAGGTTATCAAGGGGTTTTTCCTGTTGATAAATTTCACATTTTGGGGTTGCCATGGGAATATTTCAATATGGATGAATTAGAATTTTATGGAAATGTCAATTTTATGAAAAGTGGGATAATACATTCAGAAAAAATAAATACAGTAAGTCCAAAATATGCAAAAGAAATACTCACACCGGAATTTGGTTATAACTTGGATGGATTGCTTAGAAAATATCAAAACAAACTTACAGGAATACTTAATGGTATTGACTATCAAATATGGAATCCTGCAATTGATGGAAATATCTATAAAAAATATAGAGGTTATAAAAATAAATTAGAAAATAAGTTAGCCCTACAGAAAAGATTAAAAATTCAGCAAGGAAAAGAAATACCTGTTTTTGGAATGATTTCACGGCTTGTAGAACAGAAAGGAATTGACCAATTATTAGAAATAATGGAAAGTATCCTTTCTTTACCATTAGAAATTGTTATTTTAGGAGACGGAGAACAAAAATATAAAGAAGCATTATCTAAATGGCAGCAAGATTTCCCTAAAAAACTATCTATTACATTTGCATTTGATGATAAACTTGCACATCAAATATATGCAGGGAGCGATTTTTTCCTTATGCCTTCTAAATTTGAACCATGTGGATTAGGGCAGATGATAAGTTTCAAATATGGAACAGTTCCAATAGTTAGAAAAGTCGGAGGACTTGCTGATACTGTTAGTAATTATAATTTTGAAACAGAAGAAGGAACTGGTTTTACTTTTGAGGGTGGGGCAAAAGAATTCTTTTTATGCATAGAAAATGCTTTGAAAGTTTTTGCAGATAAAAATAAAATGGAACGACTTGTAAATAAAATTATGAAACTCAATTTTTCATGGAAAACATCAATAGAAAAATATTTGAAAATTTATGAGGAATTGATGGAACAATGATATATCTTTCAATCCTCTGGCATATGCATCAACCAAGTTATGTATTCAATGGAGAAATAAACACTATTATACCTGTTTTTCGCACATTATTTAATTATTATCCTATGGCAGTTCTTACAGAAAAATATCCAGATATAAAAATTAATTTTAATTTTACACCTGTGTTACTTGACCAAATTCAGGGTATAACTTCTGCAAAATATTATGACAATTTTCTTTCTATCCTTGTAGATGATACAAATGATGAAGAAAAAATTTTAACTTTTGCTTCTGAGATACCTGGAAGAATTCTTGAAAAACAATATACGCTTAAAATCCTATTAGATAAAGTTAAAACAAACACTTTTTCTGTTCAGGATATTTCTGATATAAAAGTTCATCTTCATTTAGCATGTTTTCATCCATTTATTATTGATGAAGAACTTAAACAACTGGTTAAAAAAAGTAGATATTTTGATAAAAAAGAAAAGGAATTATTATACAACAAGGAAAAAAATATATTGAAAGAAACAATTAACAAATATAAAAATCTTATGAAAACAGGACAGTGTGAAATAATAACCAGTCCTATGACACATCCAATAATGCCTTTACTTTATAATACCAATATAGCAAAACAAACAAAAACATCATTACCAATTCCTGAAAATCTTTTTTCATATCCAGAGGATGCTGAAGAACAATTAATTAGAGGAATAAATATATTTAAAACAACTTTTGAAAAATGCCCTGATGGTATATGGCCACCAGAAGGAAGTTTAAGCAATGAAATTTTGGATTTATTTGCAAAACACAATATAAAATGGACAGCAACAGACCAGCAGTTATTATCAGAAACACTTTCAAGACCTCTTTTTCAAAAAGAACATTATAATATTTGGGATTTTAGAGAAAAAATTTTCATTTTTTTCAGAGACCATCATCTTTCTGATATGATAGGTTTTAGTTATCAACATATGGAAGAAAAAGAAGCAGCAGTTAATTTCATTGAACATATTCATAAATCGTCAGATAAAACAAAAAATCAATTAATTACAATTATACTTGATGGTGAAAATCCATGGGACTATTACCCTTCTTTCGGTTTTTACTTTCTTCCTACTTTATACACAATGTTAAGTGAGTCATCTGATATAAAAACTATTACATTTTCTGAAGCACTAAAACTTGATATAAAGCATGAGAAATTAGAAAGAATAGTGCCTGGTAGTTGGATGGGAGTAAATTTTGACAACTGGATAGGCAAACAACCAGCAAATACTGCATGGAAAATATTACAACAAGTTAGAAAACTTTCAGAAGAAAAAATTAATTCCTTAGATGATACAAAAAAAGAAAAATTGAAAGAATATATTATGCTTGCAGAAAGTAGTGATTGGTTCTGGTGGTATAGTATACCAGCAGATAAAAAAATTAAAAGGAAATTTGATGCATATTTTAGAAATAATATAAGAAAAATTTATGAAATTCTTGATGTAAAGGCACCTGAATTTTTGAATTTTCCTGTTGAGAACTATGATATTGAAGAATTTTTTCCATATATTAAACCATCTATTGATGGTAAAATAACTCACTTTTATGAATGGTATAATGCTGTGGAAATTGATGCTGCTGATTTATGGACAACATTTAAGCCAGTTGAAATTCCAATAAAAAAAATATTTTATGGTTATGATGATGAAAATGTGTATATAAGAATAGACACTCTTGAAAAACAAAACATTGAAATTGAAATTACTTTTCATAATTCAGTAAAACAAAAATTCTATATAAAAAATGACCTATCCAGTTCTTTACCAATATCATTTGTCTATGGCGATATAATAGAAATAAAAATACCTAAAAAAGAGATATTACTTGAAGGAGAAAAGACAATATTTTTTAATATTTCTATAAGAGACAGAGAAGGACATGAAATTGTTTTGCCTACTGGCGATTATTTTAAAATAACTTTTTTATCCGAGGAGGAGAATTGGATAATATAGAAAAAAATCAACCGCCTAACAGAATATCTCTTTTTGGGCCCTTGGACCTTTATTTATTTAACGAAGGAAATCATTTTGAAATATATAAAAAATTAGGTGCACATAAAAGGGTAGTAAATGGAATAGAGGGCTATAACTTTGCTGTTTGGGCTCCAAATGCTGTAAAAGTAAATGTAAAAGGCAATTTCAATAATTGGGATGGAAGTAAACATCAAATGGTTGAGTTAGGTAATTCAGGTATATGGGAAATATTTATTCCAGAAGTAAAAGAGTGCTACCCATACAAATTTGAGATTCATACCAAAAATAATAATGTTCTTCTTAAATCAGACCCATATGGGTCTTTTTTTGAACTTCGTCCAGCCAATGCATCTCTTACATATAAATCACATTATAAATTTGAAAATTCTAAAATCCAACCTACCAATATATATAAACAACCAATGGCTATATATGAAATGCATCTTGGTTCATGGAAAAGAAGAAAAGATGGATTTTTTTTAAACTATCGTGAAATTGCAGAAGCCCTTGTTCCTTACCTGAAAGAAACGGGATTTAATTGGGTTGAATTCATGCCTATCAGTGAACATCCATTAGATTCTTCCTGGGGTTATCAAACAACAGGATTTTTTGCTCCTACAAGTAGATATGGAACACCTGATGATTTGTGTTTTCTTATAGACCAACTGCATAAAAATAATATTGGTATTATTCTTGACTGGACACCTGCTCACTTCCCAAAAGACGATTTTGGTTTATACCTTTTTGATGGAACACATTTGTATGAACACTACTTTCCTCAGAAAAGAGACCATCCTGATTGGAAAACAGCGATATTTAATTATGGAAGATATGAAGTAAGTAATTTTCTTATAAATAGTGCTTTAAACTGGATTGAAAATTATAAAATAGACGGACTTAGAATTGATGCAGTTGCATCAATGCTTTACCTTGACTATTCAAGGAAAAATGGGGAGTGGATTCCAAATAAATATGGTGGGAAAGAGAACTTAGAAGCAATTGATTTTTTAAAAAAACTAAATAGTACTATTTATCAAAAACACCCAAATACTTTTACAATAGCAGAAGAATCAACTGCCTGGCCAATGGTAAGTCGTCCTGTCCATATGGGTGGATTGGGATTTGGTTTTAAGTGGAATATGGGATGGATGCATGATATTCTCTACTATTTCTCTCTTGACCCAATATATCGTAAATACCATCATAACTGTTTAACATTTGGACTTTTATATGCCTTTTCAGAAAATTTTGTTTTACCAATTTCTCATGATGAAGTTGTTTATGGAAAAAAATCACTTCTCTCAAAAATGCCAGGAGACACATGGCAAAAATTTGCTAATTTAAGAACACTTTTAACATATATGTACTGCCACCCAGGTAAAAAACTTCTTTTTATGGGAAGTGAATTCGGACAATTATCAGAATGGAACTATAATGGAGAACTTGAATGGTGGTTACTTGAAAAAGAAGAACACAGAAGCATAAAAAAATTTGTATCAGACCTCAATACTTTATATAAAAATGAAAAAGCACTTTTTGAAATTGATTTTGAAAATAATGGATTTGAATGGATTGATTTCTCCGATTATGAAAAGAGTATCATATCATTTATTCGTAAAGGTGAAAAAGAAAATAATTTTATAATTACTGTTTTCAATTTTACACCTGTTCCCCGATATAATTACAGAATAGGAGTCCCTTTAAAAATTCATTATAAAGAGGTATTTAATAGCGATTCAAAATTTTATGGAGGAAGCAATACAGGGAACTTTGGTATGGTAGAAAGTGAAAATATACCATATCATAACAGACCTTTTTCTGTAAATCTCACAATACCCCCACTATCAGGTATCATTTTGAAACCACATATTGACAGTTTTTAAAAATATGATAAATTATAAATAAGATTGGAAAAGAAAAAAGGGGGAAAAATGAAGAAAATAATTATCTGTGTTTTTCTGGTTAGTTCTTTAACTTTGTTTGGAGAAGTAAAAACAGAGGTCTCTACATCAGGACCTTCTGTTTCTGAAGTTCTACAATACCAGGGACCTAAAGCAAGAATTTCAGTTGGAAAATTTGAAGTAAAGGCAGCAAAAGGTGCATGGGAAATTGGAGATGGACTTAAAGAGATGCTGGTTGACGCTTTATTTAAAACAGGAAGATTTATTGTGTTAGAATCATCTGAAAATATTGATACATTAAAAGAAGAATTTGAATTAGGAGAAAGTGGATGGAGTAATAAAGCACCAGAAAAAGGAACTTTTGAAACAGCAGATATAATTTTAACTGGTGCCATAACTGCTTTTGAACCTGATTATAAAGGGAAAGGTGGAGGCGGAGTGGTTGTACCTTTACCGTTTGCTGTTGGAGGTGGATTAAAAATTAGCAAACAAGAATCATATATTGCTTCTAATTTACGACTTGTTGATGTTAGAACCAGAAGAATTATAAAAACAGCAAAAGTAGAAGGATTTGCATCAAAAAGTGATATAGGCGTTTTAGGAGGTGGTTTAATTGGTTCTGTTGCTCTTGGTGCTGGCTTTCAAAAATATAAAAATACTCCAATGGAACAAGCAGTTATGATTATGTTAGAAAATGCTGTTAATGAGATCATTAAAAGTGTCCCGGAAGATTATTACAGATATGATGAAAAAGGAAATGCTATTACTGCAAATCAACAAACAGCAACTGCAAGTCAACAAACAACAGAAGAAACAAAAATAAAAATTGTTGGGGGTGGAGATATATTTAAGGCAGGTGAAGCTATTATTTTAAATGAGGACTTTAATAAATATGAAATAGGAGATATCCCAACTGATTTTCAATATGAAAAGGCAGAAGTAGAAATTGCAGAAATGAATGAGAAAAAATGGATGAGGTTTCTAAAACAGGGAAATATAAAAAAAGACATAAAAGTAGAAGGAGATTATTCTTATGAGATTTCTTTTCTCACAACATTTAATTGTTCAACTGATATTGTCTTACCGGATGGCAAATCAATCCATCTAACTAATGGGAAAATTCTATATTCTGAAAATGAGTTATCTCCTATAAGTATTAATAAAGTCAATAAAATTCAATTATCAAAAAAAGAGGGTATAACAAGAATATTTGTAAATGATAAAAGGGTATATAAAGCACCTGAAAAACTGGATACATTATCAAATGGTATTGTTATTAAATGTGATAATGTTTCTCCTGATGACGGTAAAGAATTCCTTTTCACAGACCTTAAAATTGCAACTTATAAATGATAATAGGGATTGATTGTGGAAATTCTTATATAAAAATTGGTTTATTTAAAGAAAAAATAATAAAACAGGTAGTTAAATTTCCTGTTGAAGATATAAATAAATTTAGAATTCCTTACCATTGGAAAAAACTAAATATTGAAGTTATTGCATTAGCAAGTGTCTCACCTATCAATTCTGATAAAATAAAAACTACCTTCTCTTCCTTTTTCAATAAAAAAGTAATTACAATAACTTCTCAACAATGTAATATCCCCCTTAATATAAAAGACAAAAAAAAAGTCGGGGTTGATAGAGTCCTAAATTGTAAAGGTGCCTCTGTTCTTTATGGAAACCCATCAATAGTTATAGACATAGGCACTGCTATTACAATTGATTTTGTTAATAGAAATGGTGTTTTTGAAGGAGGAATAATTTTCCCTGGTCCATTTTTATTACTCAATTCACTCAATAAAACATCTTTGATAAAATCACCAAATTTTTTAAAAAAGAACATTTTAATTGGGAAAAATACTGATGAATGTATAACATCTGGTTTAAATAATGGAATAGTTGGTTGTATAGAAAATATAGTGGGAAAAATAAAAAACATACATAAAAATTCAAATGTGATTTTAACTGGTGGCTGGTGTGATTATTTTGCTAAAAAAATTAAAATTAAAAAGGTTGTTAAAAAAAATTTAACATTAGAAGGAATAAACATTGTAATTAGAGAAAGATGGTTGAAGAAATAATTGCCGGTGAAAAAGTTTATTTTTATGATGAGGTAAGTTCAACAATGGATGTAGCAAAAAAACTCCTTAAAGAAGGTGAAAAAGGAATTGTTGTTGCAAAAAAACAAACGAAAGGAAGGGGAAGATATGGGAAATACTGGCTTTCTGATGAAGGAGGACTTTATTTCAGTATGATAATTGAAAAAAGCGTTATATCTGATTTTTTGTCAGAAATTATTTCAATATCTCTTGTTGAAACAATGCAAAAATTTGGAATAATTTGTAAAATAAAGTTCCCAAATGATATAATATATAAAGGGAAAAAAATATCTGGAATTTTAATAGAGAGAAGCGATGATAATTACATTGTTGGGATAGGAGTAAACATAAATAATAAGATAAGTGAGTTTGGTATTTCAATGAAAGAAATATTAAAAAAAGAAATAAATATAAATGAGTTTCTTGAAAAATTTTTAACTATTTATAAAACAAACGAAATAAAATTTTGCGAAAATAAGGAGAATTGTCTTAAAGAATGGAGTGAATTTTTATTAAAATGAGCCAACCAGATATATTTCAAAATTTAATTTTTATTTTCATATTGGTCTGTTTATCTGCTTTTTTTTCTGCTTCAGAAGCCGCTTTTATATCTCTCAATAAATATCATATTCAGAAATTTTCAGATATTAACAAAGAAAAAGCATCTCCAATAGAATTCTGGATAAAATACCCGGAAAAAATTTTAATTACAATTCTTGTTGGAAACAATATTGTAAATATACTTGTTTCTATAATTGCTGCTATTACTTCTGAAAAATTATTTCATAGAACAAGTATTGCTTTAATTACAGGTATTATGATTTTTATTATTCTTGTGTTTGGTGAAATTATTCCAAAATCCATTGGTAAAAGGCATTGTGAAAAATTTGTTAGAATTTCTTTTTACCCAATTAAATTTCTTTCTATATTACTTAATCCTGTTATAAAATTTCTTATATTTGTTGCAAATTTTTTTGTTTTACCTTTTGGACAGAGAATAAATACAATAATGCCTGTTATAACAAAAGAAGATGTTAAAGCAATGATTGAAGCAGGAGAAGAAGAAGGTGTTATTGAAGAAGAAGAAAAAGAAATGATTCATAGTATATTTGAAATTGGTGATAAAATGGTTAAAGAAATTATGATACCGAGGGTAAAAATTGTTGGAGTAGAAGAAAATACTAAAATTACAGATGTAATAAAAGTTATAGAAAAAGAAGGATATTCACGGATTCCTGTTTATAAAAATAATATAGATAAAATTGTGGGAATTGTAATAATAAAAGATATTGTTGCACAATTAAATAAAGAAGGTTCAACTGAACTAATGGCAAAAGATATAATGAGAGATGTTTTTTTTGTTCCTAAAACAAAAAGGGTTTTAGAACTTTTAAGAGATTTACAAAATAAGAAATTACAAATGGCGATAGTTGTTGATGAATATGGTGGAACTTCTGGGCTTATTACGATGGAAGACCTTGTTGAAGAAATAGTAGGAGAAATTTCTGATGAATACAAAAAAGACACAAGGCCTTATCATAAATTACCTGATGGAAGTTTTCTTGTTCAGGGAAGTATGGAGATTGAAAAATTTGAGGAGATTTTTGATTTTAAAAAAGATGAAGATTCAGATGTTGAAACAATTGCTGGTTTTATACTTGATTATTTAGGAAAATTCCCAAAAACAGGAGAAAAATTTACATATAATAATTTTGAGTTCACAATTCAAGAAAGTGATGAGAAAAATATTAAATGGATAAAAGTTAAAAAAATAGTATAATTTCAGAGAAGTTTATTAGGTCAGGTACAAAGGTATAGAGGTACAAATAAATGTCCCCTCACCCCTTCCCTCTCTCCGTTGGGGAGAGGGAAAAAATAGAAGAGAAAAAATCCCTTCTCCCGTGGGGGAGAAGGTTGGGATGAGGGGGAACCTCTATTTAATCCGCCAGAAAGTGTATCGGATGCTGAAAAACGCACTCTGTGCGTCAGTATAGATAATATTAAAAAAATGGAAGGAGAAGAAAATGGCACAGGACGAGATAAGAGACCAGAGAATAAAGAAAATTGAAATTTTAAAAAGTAGAAATATTGAACCGTATGGAAGAAGATACGAAAAAACAAAAACAGAAGATATAGGAGAACAGGGGGAAGTAAAAACAGCAGGAAGAATTATTGCATTAAGAAAACACGGGGGAGCATGTTTTGCTGATATTATAGATACAGAAGGGAAAATACAACTATATTTTAAAAAAAATATAATTGGTGAAGAACTTTATGAGATATTTAAAGAAATAGATATTGGAGATATTATTGGAGTTGAAGGAGAAATTTTTAAAACAAAAACAGGTGAAAAAACAATTTTTGTAAAAAATTTTAAAGTTCTTTCAAAATCACTTAACCCCCTCCCTGAAAAATGGCATGGCTTAAAAGATATTGAAATAAGATTTAGAAAAAGGTATTTAGACCTTTTAATTAACAAAGAAGTAAGAGAAAAATTTATAAAAAGAACGAAAATAATTCAGTTTATAAGGGAATATCTTAACAATATGGACTTTATTGAGGTTGAAACACCAATGATGCATCCAATACCAGGGGGAGCAGAAGCAAAACCATTTATTACATATCATAATACACTTGAGATGAATCTTTATTTGAGAATTGCTCCTGAACTTTATTTAAAACGGCTTCTTGTTGGAAATTTTGAAAAAATATATGAAATAAACAGGTCATTTAGAAATGAAGGAATATCTACGCTTCACAATCCAGAATTTACAATGCTTGAATTGTATTCTGCTTATGGTGATTATGAAGAAATGATGGAAATAACAGAAAAACTTCTCACAAATCTTGTAAATTTTCTTTATAAAAGTTCTACTATTACATATCAGGATAAAGAAATAAATTTTTCTCTACCATGGGAAAAAATTACTTATGATGATGTTTTTAAAAAAGTTGGAATTGAAAATTGGCATGATATAAATTCAGTAAAAGAAAAAATAAAGGAATTTAATCTTGAAGTAGAAGAAGAAAAAGAAAATAATCTTTTTGAATTATTAGACCTTATTTTTAGTAAAAAAATACAGCCACAATTTATAAATCCAACTTTCATAATTGACTATCCAGAAGAAATTTCGCCATTAGCAAAATCAAAAAAAGATAATGAAGAAATAACCGAAAGATTTGAACTTTTTATTGGTGGACTTGAAGTTGCAAATGCTTATTCAGAATTAAATGACCCGATTGAACAACTTAAAAGATTTCAAGAAAAAGCAAAAGGTGACGAAGAAAAAATTGATTTTGATTATATTGAAGCACTTGAATATGGTATGCCTCCTGCTGGTGGACTTGGTATTGGAATAGACCGCCTTGTAATGCTTCTGACAGATAGTCCTTCAATAAGAGAGGTTATCTTTTTCCCCCTTCTACGACCCAAAAAATGAGTTCAAACCACAGCAAAAATTATGAGTTAAGCACAGCAGAGACACAAAGTTAAAATTGGAAGATAGAAGAACATTGTTCTCTGGAAGAATCGGTATCCTTGAAAGGATAAGGTAATAAGTTCCCCCTTTAGCCAAAGAGGGTAGGGGGATTTAATAAAATCCCGTAAGCATAACTTATCGCTTCGGCGCTTTCCCGTCTGAGCATTAGCGAAGAAGGGTAAGGATGGTCTGTAAGCAAAACTCTAAACTCTTCTGTGTAAGACCCTCCATTCCCCCCTTTAATAAAGTGGTTCTTCCCTTTTGCAAAGGGAAGTTAGAAGGGATTTAGGGAAGTAAGAGAAGATTTTTTAAGAGGGAGTGAGAGAAGGTTGGGGTAGAAAGTGAAGAATCCCGGCCAAATGTCTGGACTTCTTTAAAAGCACCATAACCTCAGTTGTTCATATGAACTACTGTGCTTTTCTATATATTGCCTCACTACCTTGTGCAAATTTGACAGCAAATTTATTGTTTTGCTTTAATTCCCCCCTCACCGAACCTCTCCCCAGCGGGGAGAGGGCAGGGTGAGGGGGGATTTGATTTCTCCCTTTATAAAACCGATTAAAGTAGCGAAGGTTAGCAGGGCAGAGTTGGTGCTTGTTTCCCCTCTTTATTAAAGAGGGGTTAGGGGAGATTTTCCAAGCACAACGGGAATAGAGGGATTTTCAAACACAACGGAGATTAGAGGGGAATTTAGATATTTTTCTTTTTTGTAAAGTATATCCTACATGATTTGTGGTGGAAGGGGTAAGGGGAGATTTTTGTTTCCCTTTTATTTTCTTCTCCCCTTGGGGAGAAGTTTAGATGAGGGGGAATTTTTTATTTAATATCCGTCAAAAACCATAGCGGACGCTAAAAAACACGCTTTGTGCTTCTGTGCCTTTGTGTCTTTGTGCCTAAAATATACACAAATTTAACTTCTATTAAAAAAAAATGAGTTCAAAAAAAATGCTTAAAGCAGTTTATATAATTTCAATTGGGACTATAATTTCTCGACTTTTTGGGCTTTTTAGAGAAATTGTTAGTGCTAATTTTTTTGGAACTACTTTTATATATGATGCTTTTCTTATTGCTTTTATGATACCCAATTTTTTTAGAGGAATAATTGCTGAAGGTGCTTTAAATGCTGCATTTATTCCTGTTTTCACTGAATATATAACTGACGAAAACAAAAAAAAAGAAAGTAATAAAGTCATAAATCTTTGTTTTACTGCTTCAATAATTATTACATTTGCTCTTTTTTTTATTACTTATATTTTAAGTTGTTTTATCCCAAATTTTTTATCCTCTCAATCAAAATGGTTCTGGATATGGACACTTCTTAAATTTACTTTCCCATACCTTATTTTTATTTCTCTTACTTCTTTAAATATGGGAATATTAAATGCTCACAAAAAATTTTTATTACCTTCTTTTTCTCCTATAATTCTTGATATATTCTGGGTTACTTCTCTTTTCTGCTTTTTACCATTTTTCGGAAATTCAGTTGATGAAAGAATTTTTGGACTTGTTATAGGAATAATATTAGGAGGGATTTTTCAATTTTTATATCTCTTACCATCAGTCAATAAAATTGGATATACTTACAAACTTGACTTTGACTTTTCACATCCTGCTATAAGAAAAATTGGAAGATTAATTTTACCTGTTATTGTTGGTGTTGCAGTGGGACCTATAAATTTACTTGTTGATTATTCACTTGCTGGGACATTATTTAATGGTGCTGTTTCTGGATTATGGTATGCAACAAGAATATTTCAACTTCCACTCGGTGTTTTTGCTATTTCAATTTCAACTGCATCACTTCCCTATTTTTCAGAAAACATATCTTCAAAAAATTTCATACAATTTAAAGAAAATTTTTATTCAGCAATGAAAATGCTATTTTTCTTACTTATTCCATTTACATTTGGACTTATATTATTTAGAAGCGAAATAATTACTCTT
>Ga0116192_1002275_pt1 | contig 12859 bp, 10 predicted proteins | sample AD_UKC113_MetaG_FD_89876 | JGI IMG/M metagenome (GOLD analysis project Ga0116192, IMG submission 89876) | Active sludge microbial communities of municipal wastewater-treating anaerobic digesters from Hong Kong - AD_UKC113_MetaG | ecosystem: Engineered > Bioreactor > Anaerobic > Digestate... | reverse complement strand
GGGCCATTGGCGAAACCATGGCTGTGATTATGGTCTGCGGCAATATCCCCAAAATGCCCCAGTCCTTGCTAAGCACCGTCAGTCCCATGACAGCCACCATTGCCAAGGATATGTCCTATGCAGGCCCCTTCCATCGGTCGGCCCTCTTTGGCATTGGGGTGGTGCTCTTTGTCTTTATTATCCTTCTGAACCTTGTCCTGAACCTGCTGGTTCGCAAGGCATCCCGCTGAAAGGAGATATGTGTCATGCGTCGAAGGCGAAAAATGAAGGATTGGATCCTGAAATCCCTTATTTGGTTTTGCTCCCTGCTGACGGTACTCTTTTTGGTCTGGATGATCCTGTACATAGTCTCAAGGGGGCTTCCCGGCATCAACTGGGCGTTTATCACCACACCCTACAATCTCTTTCGCAATCAGACAGGCATCCTGCCCATGATTGTGGGAACACTTCTGCTGATTGTCACAACCCTTGCCGTGGCCGTTCCCATTGGTGTTGCGGCAGCCATTTATCTGACCGAGTATGCCAGGCAGGGCCGGGTGGTTCGGATGATCCGCTTTGCCACCGAAAGCCTTGCCGGGATACCTTCCATTATCTATGGGCTTTTTGGTTATATTTTCTTCAAGAACACGCTCCATCTTGGTTTTTCGGTGCTGGCCGGCGCATTGACCCTAAGCATCATGGTGCTTCCGACCATTGTGAGAACCACTGAAGAGGCCCTGCTGTCGGTGAACCCCGGCTATAAGGAAGGAAGCCTGGCCTTGGGGGCCACAAGGCTTCAGACCCTCTTTAAGGTTATCCTGCCCAGCGCCGTTCCCGGTATAGTCACTGCCGTCATTCTCAGCATGGGCCGTGTTATCGGGGAGACTGCGGCTGTGATTTACACCGCGGGCTCAGTGGCTAAGATTCCGGCAGTGGATCGGCTCCTGACCAGCAGTGTCAGAACTCTTTCGGTGCACCTTTATATGGTGGCCCTTGAAGAGGCCGATTTTGTCAGTGCTTTTGCCACCGCAACCATTCTGATGATCATCATTGCCCTGCTCAATCTCCTGGCCAATCGCTTTGCCCGAAAAATAACCGACCGGCAGGGCATGGCATAGCCGAACCCAAATATGACTTACAAAAAAGGATGACGCATGATGCAAAAAGAAATAAGCAAAAAAAAGATTGTGGTTAAGGATCTGAACCTCTTTTATGGTGAATTCCATGCCCTTAAATCCATTAATATGGACATTTACGAGGGGGAGGTGACCGCCCTTATTGGCCCCTCGGGCTGCGGCAAGTCCACATTCCTAAAAACCCTCAATCGCATGAATGATCTTGTAGAGCATGTGAGGGTTACGGGAAGTATCACGCTGGACGGAAATGAAATCCTGTCAGATGTAGATGTGGTGGCGCTTCGAAAACGGGTGGGCATGGTCTTTCAGAAGCCCAATCCCTTTCCTATGTCCATTTACGACAATGTGGCCTATGGACCCAGAATCCATGGCATCAAGAAAAAGAGTCAATTGGATGAAATTGTGGAGAAAAGCCTTCGGGCCGCAGCCCTTTGGGACGAGGTGTCGGACCGTCTGAGCAAAAGCGCTCTGGGCATTTCGGGCGGGCAGCAGCAGCGGTTGTGCATTGCCCGGACCCTGGCCACCGAGCCCGAGGTTCTATTGATGGACGAGCCCACCTCGGCCCTGGACCCCATTTCTACCTCCAAGATTGAAGAGCTTTGCGAGACCCTGAAAAAGAACTACACCATTGTCATTGTGACCCATAACATGCAGCAGGCTGGCCGCATCTCTGACCGCACGGCCTTCTTCCTTTTGGGAGAGCTGGTGGAGTACGACCTGACTGAGAGAATCTTTCATCGGCCCCGGAATGAAAAAACCGAGCGCTATATCACCGGAAGATTCGGTTAATTTGTTTTAATTCGGGCCCAATAAGGTAAAAATCATAAGAAGCCTTATTGACCTGGTTGCCCGGGAAAGGACAAACATGAGATATCATCTTGAGAAAAGCTTACAAGAGTTAAAGGATGAGATCGGACGACTGGGAGGTATGGTCGAGGAATCCCTGGATAAGACCTTTCTGGCTTTGCAGACCATGGACGAGGCGCTGGCCAGAGACGTCATCATCCATGATGATGCCATAGACCATGCAGAAAGCAATATTGAGAAGAAATGCCTGAGCCTCTTTGCGCTGCAGCAGCCCCTGGCCAGGGATTTACGGATGATAGGCTCCACCCTTAAAATGATTACAGATCTTGAAAGGATTGCCGACCATGCAGCCGATATCTCCGAGCTGATCTTAAGGCTGGCCCCAAAGCCCCAAGCCATCCATCCTGATATTTTTCGGATGGCCGAGAAGGCCCGGAATATGGTGGGAAGAAGTATTGATGCCTTTATCAATCAGGATATGGAGACTGCCAGGGCGGTTTGCCGGGACGACGATGCGGTGGATCAGCTCTTTAATGAACTGGTGATGCATATTGCCACCCAGATCAAATCGGGGGATCGGTCAGTAGAGCAGCTCATTGATATTATGTTCATCGTAAAATACCTGGAACGCATCGGCGATCATGCTACCAATATCTGCGAGTGGGTGGTGTATAATGAAACAGGGATGCATCAGCATTTGCAGCATCCCCGGGAAAAACTGGAAGAAACGCAGCAGGATTAAAGGGGGACATTCATGTCTTTAAAAAGGACCATATATGTTGTTGAGGACGAAAGCCATATCCAGGAGCTTCTTAAATACAATCTTGAGGCTGTAGGATATCATGTGAGCTTATTCTTAAGCGGGGAGGAGATGCTTCCCCAGTGTGAGAATGCCCAACCCGATATGTTTATTCTTGACCTGATGCTGCCGGGAATGGATGGGTATGAGATTCTGAGAAGAATACGCCAGAATCCACGGCTCAAGACCTTGCCCGTTATTCTTCTGACAGCGCGGGGCGAAGAATTTGACAGGGTTTTAGGGCTGGAACTGGGTGCTGATGACTATATCACCAAGCCCTTCTCAACCCGGGAGCTGCAGGCCCGGGTCAAGGCCCTGTTCAGACGCAGTGAGCTTCCGGCCGAGCCCAATCATGAGAAGCTAACGGCCGGGGATATTACCATCGACTTGCAGCGCCATGAGGTCTATAAAGGTGAGCAGAAGCTGGAACTGACCTTGAAGGAGTTCGAGCTTCTTAAAATGCTCATTCAGAACCGGGGGCATGTGCTGTCCCGAGAGCTGCTCCTGGAAAAGGTTTGGGGCTTTGATTACTATGGTGAGACCCGTACGGTGGATGTGCATATCCGCTATCTTCGCCAGAAGATTGAGGATGACGACGCCAGACCGGGGTATATCGAAACCGTCCGTGGTGTTGGGTATAGGTTTATATAAGCTTTACAATATTATTACAATCCTGAACGAGCTATACAAAAAAATTTTCCAAGAGGATATAATTTAATGTTGTAGAATTTACAATGGCATTGAAGGAGCAAAGACGTGCCTGGAAGCGGAACCCTTGGAAATATATACAGTTATCTAATGAATTTCTTAGGCCTCAATGGCCCCCTGGATATCATCAGAATGCTGATTGAGATATCTTTGGTTTCCTATGTCGTTTACAAAGGCATTCAACTCGTTCGTGAAACCCGTGCCATTCAGTTGGTGAAGGGTCTTTTATTTATTTTGATTTTTTCAAAGCTCTCCCAGATGCTGGGGCTTAAGACCATTGCCTATCTTTTGCAGGGTGCGCTGCAGGTCTTTGGCTTCGGTCTGATCGTCATTTTCCAGCCCGAGCTGCGCCGCGCCCTTGAAAAATTAGGGAGCAGCGGGTTTCAGGATTTTACCCTCAAGCGCAACGACGAGAACCGGATTAAGACCATTGCCGCCATTGAGGCCATTGTTCAGGCCTGTACCAAGTTTTCTCAGGACTATATCGGAGCCCTGATCATCATTGAGCGGGGAACCAAGATAGGGGATATTGTCAACACCGGTACACGCATGGATGCCCTTCTTTCCAGCGAGCTTCTGGGAAATATCTTTACGCCCAAGACGCCTCTCCATGACGGGGCGGTGATTATACGCTCAAATGTTATTCTGGCTGCGGCCTGCTATCTGCCTTTAACCCAGAATCCGGGCTTAAGCCGCGAGCTGGGAACCCGTCACCGGGCGGCTCTGGGCATTACCGAGGTTTCCGATGCCATCGCCATTGTGGTTTCAGAAGAATCGGGAAAAATATCCTATGCCCATAACGGGGGTTTGACCAGAAACCTGACCCCCGACATCTTAAGAAAAGCCTTGACCAAGTATTTGCTGGACAGTGAACCTGACAGAAAGCTTTTTACTTTCAGAAAGGCAAAGCAGAATGAACAAGCTGATTGATAATCTGTTTGAAAAGGATTTGGTTATAAAAATTGTCTCAGTCCTCACGGCCATTCTGATCTGGTTCTTGGTGCTGGATCAGGATAATCCCTTTGAGGAGAGAACCATTGCAGTGCCCCTTACCAGTAATGTGGAGGTACTTCAGCAGAATAATCTTCAAATTGTGGGTACGCCCCTCCCAACCAGCATTGATGTGCGGATCCGAGGAAGAAGGCAGAAGATAGCAGGCGTCACCGCCAATGATTTCAAAGCCGTTATTGATCTTTCCGAGGTTACCGAATCGGGGAAGAAGCGCATTAAAATTGACATGCCTCAGTACTTGGGGGAACAGGATATCTTAATCTCGGGCATCAATCCCACCTCGGTCAATCTCAACTTTGAAAAGATCGTGGGCAAGCAGTACCCGGTTTCGGTGGAATACACGGGAAAGCTTCCGCCCGGTTATGAGCTGGTCAATGTAAAGGTGGATCCCAGCAATGTGATTCTGCAGGAAAAGGAAAGCAGCATCTCCCAGGTGAGCAAGGTGGTTGCCCAGATAAACCTGGACAATATCAAGGACAGCAATGAGATAGTCTTAAGAGGTATGGTTCTGGATAGTGAGGGCAAGGTCCTCAAGCAATTTGAAGGCCAGGTTCCCATCATTGTGAGCTTTGAACTGGTCAAGAGGGTTCCTGTATCAGTCACTACAAAAGGTGAGCCTGCTGCTGACTGGTTTTTCAAGGAGATTAAATACACCCTGTCCGAGGTTCGCGTTTCGGGAACTCGCACTGTCCTGGATGGGATAACCAGGCTTGTCGCCGATCCCATTGACATCTCGGGGCAGACGGGCACCATCAAAGCCCCCCTGTCCATTGCCCTGCCTAAAGGAGCCGCGCTTCTGAAAGAGGATGCCGATGCCCTGATGGCCGAGGTCATTCTGGATCGTTTGATTACACGAAACGTCAATGTTTCAGCCAATACCATCACCATTCATCAGGTGGACACAACGGGCACCAAGAAGTACAGCATTGTGGAGGATACCATCCCCATCACCATAAAAGGAAAGCCCGATAATGTCAACGCTGTCAAAGCAAGTGACTTTAAGCTGTCCATTCAGGTCGAGAATCTGGAGGAAGGGACCCATGAGGTGCCGCTCAATGTGCAGTATCCCAACACCGTCAGTCTGGTTGGGGAGTACAGTGTTAAGGTCCTCATTGAAAAGACGAACGAGGAACAGCCTGCCGCCGGAGCTCTGACCGGCCTGGTTTATCGCCCTTAAGAAAGAGAACTTTATGGAATATATCGTAAGAAATATATCAATTCCTCTTTTGGAAATCACACAGACCAATGAGCTTTCCCTTGTTAAAACCAGAGCTGCCCGTTTGATGGGCGTTATGGAGCGTGACATCCAGGGACTCAAAATAGTCAAGGAATCCCTGGATGCGCGAAAAAAGAACGCCATGGCCATGGTTTACTCGGTCTGGGTCAGCCTGCCGGGAACATTAAAAAACCATAAGGATATTGTGCCCTATGTACCCCAGCCAGCTTTAATACCTGAGACAGGAGAACCCCTGACCCGCCCTGTGGTGGTAGGTGCTGGCCCCTGCGGGCTTTTTTGCGCCTATGAGCTGGTTCAGAGAGGTTTTTCGCCCATTGTGGTGGAGCGGGGGGAACCCGTTGAAAAGCGTTCTGAAAGCGTCAAGGCCTTTTGGAGCGAAGGCATTCTGAATCCTGAATCCAATGTTCAGTTTGGAGAAGGGGGAGCGGGCACTTTTTCCGACGGAAAGCTGACCACAAGGATCAATGACCCGCGATGCAGCAGAATCCTGGAGGTCCTCTGTGAATGCGGGGCTTCCCCCGATATTATGGTCAGGGCAAAGCCCCATGTGGGTACTGATGTGTTAAGAGGCGTGGTAAAGAATCTGCGGGAGCGCCTTAAGCAAAAGGGGGCTGACTTCCTTTTTTCAACCCGGATGGAATCCCTCCTGATTAAGGATGGTCAGGTTCAGGGGATTCGGCTTTCTGACGGCCGTGAGATCCATGCCTCGGTGGTGATACTGGCCATCGGCCACAGCGCCAGGGATACCTTTCAGAAACTTTTTGAGCAGGGGGTTCACCTCCAGCAGAAGCCCTTTTCGGTGGGCGTTCGTATTGAACACCTCCAGGAGTGGATGAATGAGGCCCAGTACGGCCCGGTTCGCCATTTTAAGCTGGGACCGGCCGAGTACCAGCTCTATGAGCACATGGGCAATCGGACAGCCTACAGCTTTTGCATGTGCCCGGGCGGCATAGTGGTGGCTGCCGCTTCAGAGGAGAGAACCATTGTCACCAACGGCATGAGCTATCATGCCCGAAATGGTATTAACGCCAACAGCGCCTATGTGGTCTCAGTGGGCCCCAATGATTTTGGAAGTGAGCATCCCTTGGCGGGGGTGGCCTTCCAAAGACGGCTTGAGCAGGGCTGTTACAATCATACGGGCGGTTACAGGGCGCCAGTGCAGCGCCTGGGGGATTTTCTCAATGACAGGCCCAGCAAGGGGCCCGGCGTGGTAAAGCCTACCTATACGGGGGAGATTGTCTATACCTCGCTAAAAGAGCTGCTGCCTGATTTTGTGGTCAAAGGCATTAAGCAGTCGGTGTCGGTATTCGGCCGAAAGCTCAAGGGTTTTGATGCTGACGATGCCTTGCTGACGGCTGTGGAAACCAGAACCTCATCGCCCGTGCGTATCATGAGGGATGACAAATGCAAATCCATCGCGGTAAAGGGACTGTATCCGGCCGGAGAGGGCGCGGGCTATGCCGGGGGCATTGTCAGTGCGGCTGTGGACGGTATCCGTGTGGCGGAACAGGTGGCCCTGGCTTATTCAAAATAATCAGAGGATGAAGATACCATGCGGCGTCGAATCATTGTGCTCTATATTGTGCTGGCTCTTTTGGTCTCCACGGTGGTGGCCTTTGTGACCTATCGCTATTCTGCGGATTTGTACGTGAGCCAGACCCAAAGCTCCCTTCGACACCAGGTTTTATTAATCAGGCAAATCCTGCAGCAGACCGACAGCCTTAAGATTACTGATGCCCATTTAAGAGAGCTCACAGAGCTCATCCATAGTCTGGATCAGGAAAATAGCTTCTCGGGATCGGACCGACGCATTACCCTCATTGATGTCACAGGCAAGGTTCTGGCCGATTCCAGCGGATTATCCTCAGCGATGGAGAATCACAGAGAGCGTACCGAGTTTAAGGAGGCCCTCTCCTCGGGACTGGGGTATGAAATCAGAAAAAGTGAGACCACCAATCTTATGTCCCTCTATCTGGCCTGCTTCTCCCAGGAGCTTAATGCAGTGGTTCGCATATCGGCCTCGGTGGATTATATCAATCATATCCGTGATACCATCATTATCTATACGGTATTGGCGGTTGTGGTGGCCCTTATCCTGTCCTCGCCCTTCATCTTTAAGATATCCGATTATGTGATAAGACCCCTGGCCCGACTGGTGAGGGAGTACAGCCAGGGCGGTGAGGCCAGGAACACCAAGGGGAGAAAGGATGAGATTGGCCAGCTTTCCTTTACCTTAAGCAGCATGACCCGGTATCTGGAGGATGTGCTTAAGGAGCTTCAGGACAGAAATGCCCGTGTTGACGCCATTATTAACAGTATGGACAGTGGCCTTATTGCAGTAGATCAGTCCATGCACATCCTCATGCTCAATCCGGTGGCTCATCAGATCTTTGGGGTTGCCCAAAAACCTGTAGAGGTGGGGGTCCCCCTGGTTCAGGTTATCCGCCACAGGCAGATTAACGAGCTTCTCAACAAGGCCATTGCCAAGAATATGGCCATCAATGACGAGATACAACTCTTTCAGGGGGGGAAAAGAGTCCTTTGGATTCATGTAACCCCCATTCGTCCCATGGACAACGAGAATATGAACTCGGGTGCCCTGGCTTTCATTAACGATATTACCCAGGTCAGAAAGCTGGAAGAGATGCGCTCCGAGTTTGTGGCCAATGTAACCCATGAGCTTAAGACCCCGCTGACCTCTATCCAGGGCTTTGTTGAAACCCTTAAGGCGGGAGCCATCAAGGATCCCCTGGTGGCCGAAAAGTTTCTGGACATCATCGATATTGAAGCGGACAGGCTGAGAACCCTCATCAATGATATCCTTGAGTTGTCCGAGATTGAGAATATGAAGCAGGACAGGGAGCGGGAGACCATCAGGCTGAAGCCCTTGGTTGATGAGGTGATTTCCATGCTCAAAAATGCTGCGGAAGAACAAAGCATCACCATCTACAATGAGCTCCCTGAAAATTTGACAATGTATGCCGATGGGCATCGGATGAAGCAGCTCTTCATCAATCTCATGGACAATGCCCTGAAATACAATCGAAAAGGCGGCAGCGTCTGGGTTTTCTCCCGTCTTAATAAGGATGTTCTGGAGCTCCATGTGAAGGACACGGGAATCGGCATCCAAAAGGAGCACACTGCCAGGATTTTTGAACGCTTCTACCGGGTGGATAAAGGAAGGTCCAGAGCCATGGGCGGAACGGGCCTGGGGCTTTCCATCGTCAAGCATATTGCCCAGCTTTATGGGGGTTCGGTCCATGTGGAAAGCATGGTGGGCGAGGGAAGTGATTTTGTGGTCTCCCTGCCCTATGCCGGAAAGGAATCAAGTGCAGTCTAAGCGCCATCATTGCGGTAATAGGCGGTCTTGAAGGCCTGGAAGTCTTCCATGATCTCGGGCTTTCTGGACAGATACTCATTAAAGACCTTAATATTATCCAAGGTTTCGGGAGAAATAGAGTGCTCGATGAGCTCGGTTTCAATGAGCAGGCTGTCATCGTTGGACAGCATCCGGAGGAACTTTTCCAGCACATTATGGCGCTCCAAAAGATATTGGCCGATTTCCCGGCCATTTTCTGTCAGAGAGATTATCCCATACTTCCTGTAATGGATAAGCCCCAGTTCATGAAGCTTCTGAATCATCTTGGTCACCGAGGAGGCCTGGACATTTAAAAGCTCCGAGAGGGTATTGACCCTCAGATAATCCTCTGCCAGACTATACCGGTAGATCATCTCAAGATAATCCTCCATAGCAGGTGTGAGCAGCTTTTTATTCTGTTCCAGCAATTGATAGCCCCGAACGGTATGGAATTTTGCCTCACCCATGATAGCCCTGCCTTTAAGGAAAGTCATTGGCTTGTGTTAATATATATTCGAATGCATGCTTTTTTATTAGGCTTATAAGTGCTAGAATCAGTTTAATGGAAAATATGATGGAGGAAACCCCATGAAGATTGTATTTAAAAATGCCCTTGTGGTCACCATGAATGAGACCATGGACATACTTAAATCCTGCGATGTGTTGGTGGAAAATGATCGTATTGCGGCGATGGGTGCATTAAGTCCTGAACAGATGGACAAAGCAAAGGTGATTGATGCAACAGGAAAGCTTTTAATGCCGGGTCTGATCAATGGCCATAACCATGCGCCCATGACTCTGCTCCGTAATTTTGCCGATGACATGAATCTGCAAACCTGGTTATTTGAACATATATTCCCTGCTGAGGACAAGTTTACGGGGGAGGATGTCTACTGGGCCACACTCTTAGGGATCATGGAGATGCTGGCATCGGGTACCACCTGTTTTGTGGACATGTACTTCTTTATGGATGAAATGGTAAAGGCCGTTGCCGAATCGGGGATACGGGCTCAGCTTTCCCGAGGCGTTACCTGCAATGATGCGGGTCCCGATTTTTCTCAGGACAAAAAGCTCAATGAAAGCATTGATTTCTATAAAAAGTGGCATGGTGCCGCCGATGGTCGTGTGATGGGCGCTTTTGCTCCCCATGCCATCTATACCTGCTCGGGAAACTATATCCGGGCCATCAGGGATGCGGCAGAGAAATATAACGCACCCATTCATGTCCATGTGGATGAAACCAGGGTGGAGCATGAGGATGCTCTTAAAAACTACGGGAAGACACCTGTTAAATACCTCTATGACCTGGGACTGTTCGACCTTAGAACCATTGCGGCTCACTGTGTTTGGGTAACCCCCGAGGACAGGCTCCTTCTGAAGGAAAAGGGCGTATCCATGGTTCATAATCCTTCCAGCAACCTTAAGCTGGCCAGCGGTGTTGCCCCCGTTGCCCAGGCTCTTGAGGAGGGCCTCAATGTGATGCTGGGCACCGATGGCCCCTCCAGCAATAATAATCTGAACATGTTTGAGGAAATTCATTTGGCGGCTTTGATTCATAAAGGGTCAGCCCTTGACCCTCTGCTGGTCAATGCGGGTGAAGCCCTGAGAATGGCCACCGTCAACGGGGCCAGGGGCATTGGCCGGGAGGATTTGGGGGTTATCAGACCCGGAAATAAGGCCGATCTCATTATGCTGGATCTGGAGAAACCGCACTTTAAGCCCCTGCACAATCCTGTTTCTGCGCTGGCCTATTCGGCTCAGGGGGCCGATGTCTGCATGACCATGGTGGATGGAAGGATTCTCTATGACCATGGCAGCTTCCCCACCCTGGACAGGGAAAAGATTTTCTACCACATTCAAAAGGCCTGTGCCCGAATCTTTTCATAAATAAAAAGGGGTCATTTTAAAACAGTAAAATAGGCCATGGGGTTCTTATCTGCTCCTGCTTTAAGGTTCATCAGATGAGAACATCATGGCCTTCTGTTAACGTTCTGTTTTTAAGACAGCTCCTTGAAAGGTCTCCGGCGGCCGCGGCGTAACTACCACGGTGTAGTAGTTCACGTAGATGACCATACCGGGTTTTCCGCCCGGGGTCTTTTTCACATTGCGAATATAGGTATAGTCCACTTCCACCTTGGCGGCGTGCCGGGCCTGGCTGTAATAGGCCGCATACTCGGCCGCTTCCACCAGGGTGCTGTCGGGCACCTCCTGCCCCCCGGTTCGGATCACCACATGGGAGCCCGAAAAATTCTTGATATGGAGCCATATATCCTCATGGCGGGCAGTTTTGAAGGTCAGCTTGTCATTCTGCTTGTTATTGCGGCCAACGAGGATTTCAAAGCCGTCCCTGGACAGGATGCGCAGTGGCAGAGCCTGAACCGGCTGAGGCTTTCTGCCGCCCCTGGTGACAGCCGATTTTAAATAGCCCTGCTCCACAAGCTCCAGGCGGATCTCGGCGTATTGTTCAGCGCCCTCTGCATTATCAATGGCAAAGAGCACGCTCTCCAGATAAGCAATCTCGCTTTTTATGGCCTCAATTTCCTTCTGGGCATACAGGAAGGCAGATCTGGCCTTAGTATAGCGCTTAAAATACCATTGGGCGTTTTCCTGAGGATTCCTATCCTTGTCCAGGGGAATCTCCATGGTCTCGCCGGCCTCGCTGTAATAGTTGACCAGCATGGCCTTCTCCATCCCTTTGGAAAGGGCATAGATATTGGCCGTTATAAGCTCGCCCATCAGCCGAAGTCCTTCATAGTCCTTATTATTCTCATAGGTCTCCAGATTAATGGCCAGTCGCTTTTCCAGCTTGTCAAGCTGCTTCTCCACCAGCTTTTTCAGATCATTGGCCCGCTGGCTGTTGAATTCCCTGCTGTTCTTCAGGTTATAGAAAGCCTCGGCGGCAGTGCTGATAAAGTCAAAGGACTGGTTTATGGGGTACTGGGTCAGGGGGATGCAATGAAAGTCCACGGGCTTTCCAAGGCTCTGATCCATAATGAGACAGGGGGAGGGCCCTCGGTTTTCCAGACCCTCCATCATCTCCTTCAGGGCTTTGATGAGCCTGTCCAGCTCGTGTTCTTTAAGGGACGAGGCCGAAACCCCGTCATCAACCTCTGCGCGAAAACAAATTTCCCGGCACAGCACGGGTGAGAAGCCCTTGAGCTTGTCCAGCAAAAAGGATTCCACCTTTCTGCCGCAGGCAGGGGCCTCCGCCTTAAGCACATCCCAGGTTTCGGGCTTTGTTGGGTCCAGCTTGTCCTGCTGGGGCGGCAAAATATAGGTTCTTGCGGGCAATAGTTCCCGGACCCGGTTAACCTCCATATCCACATGCTTGATAGCATCAATAATCTTATCATTGGGGTTGAGCAGAACAATATTGCTGTGCCGGCCCATGATCTCAATCACCAGCTTCTTTATGCCTCTGTCCCCTAATTCATCGGTGGTTTCCACCTCCATAAAGACAATACGCTCAAATCCAATGGTTTTAAAGCCTCGGACAATACCCCCGGACAGATGCTTGCGAAGAAGCATACAGAACACGGGAGGCGTTTCGGGATTATCATACTGCTTTTCGGTCAGATGGATGCGAGCCGCCGCAGGGTTGCTGGACAAAAGCAGACGATAGTTCTCCCCGTTGGCTCTGACCTGCAGGACAATGGCATCCCTGTCCAACTGATGGATCTTGCCGATACGACCACCGGCCAGCAGGGTGTTAAGCTCATGGGCAATATTCTTTATAAAAATGCCGTCGAAGGGCATGGGTATCACCTCTCGCACATAATAGTAACATTCTAGCAGAGAAAATGTTTCATTTATTTTAAAATTAT
>Ga0116192_1002273_pt1 | contig 12862 bp, 11 predicted proteins | sample AD_UKC113_MetaG_FD_89876 | JGI IMG/M metagenome (GOLD analysis project Ga0116192, IMG submission 89876) | Active sludge microbial communities of municipal wastewater-treating anaerobic digesters from Hong Kong - AD_UKC113_MetaG | ecosystem: Engineered > Bioreactor > Anaerobic > Digestate... | reverse complement strand
TCTGCTACAATCAATGCAGAGGTCTTCTCCAGTTACTTCAACGATTGTCCTATTGTCCGGATCGATACTCCTATGTATCCCGTAACGATCGTTTATGATCCTCCGGACCCGGAACTAGGTGAAGAAGGGCTCCTGAAAAAAATCGTAAGCATCGTAGAACGATGCATCGATGAAAAGCGTAAGGGAGATATCTTAATCTTCCTTTCCGGAGAACAACAGATCAAGAACTGCATGGCAGCCCTCTACTCCCAGCCCTACCGGAGAAAACTTCATATCCTGCCCCTCTATGCCCGGTTGAGCAAGGAAGAACAGGAACGGGTGTTTATCCCTCCCCCCCGGGGAAAAATAAAAGTGATCATAGCTACCAATATTGCAGAGACCTCGGTAACGATCGACGGCATTACCACCGTAATCGATTCCGGTCTCGCAAAGATCAATTATTATAATCCCCGCACCTACACGAGCAGCCTCATAGAAGGGCCAATTTCGAAAGCCTCCTGTAACCAGCGGAAAGGAAGGGCTGGCCGAACCCGTCCCGGCACCTGCTACCGTCTCTACACAAAGGAAGAGTTTGATGCCCGTCCTCTCTTCACTACGGAAGAGATTCTTCGAACAGATCTTTCCGAGGTAGTACTCCGGATGGCGGAACTGGGTATACGGGATTTTGAATCGTTCGATTTCATCTCGCCCCCGGGAAAGCAGGGGATCGTTAGCGCAGTGGAAACCCTCTTCCTCCTCGACGCTCTGAATCCAGATAGGAGTCTTTCCAATATCGGGAAAATGATGGTACAGTTTCCCCTGATCCCCCGGCACGCCCGGATGATCGTGGAAGCTATTCTCCGGTATCCCGATGTCCTGGAGGATCTCCTTACGGCAGCCAGTTTTCTTACGGGAAACTCTCCCTTTCTTCTCCCCCAGGGGGAAGAATTAGAAGCGCGAAAAGCTCACCATACGTTCCAGGATCCTGCAGGAGATTTTGTCTCGTATCTAAAGATCCTCCGAGCGTACGACCGTGCAGAGAATAAAGAAAAGTTCTGCGATCGCTACTTCTTAGATGCCCGGGTAATGGCGGAAATCCGGAATGTGAAGGATCAACTGGCTCTCATTGTATCCGACATGGGGATTCCCCTATCTTCCTCCCGTGGTTCTGTACGGGAATACCTCTCTGCTGTATCCCGGGGGCTGATTCAATTTGTCTGTGCCCGTTCGGGAAGGGACGGATACCGGAGTCTCACAGCAGAAAAAATATTGATTCATCCCAGTTCTGTGATGTACCGGGAAACTCCCCGTTACATTGTTGCGGGGGAAATCGTGCGCACCACACGGATGTACGCCCGGTCCGTTTCACCCCTTGAAAAAGGGTGGCTTTCAGAGATATCCCCCCTTCTTGCCGAAGGGCTTCTGGCCGAAGGTCGGAAAGAAGAAAAAGAGAAGAGCATCCCTGCTGCCAGGGAAAAAGTACCTCACCGGGATACTACCTGGCAGATCAGCATCGGGAAAACGATCTTTGAATTAAAGCCTTTTAAAGGGAAAAAGAAGATTGCGATTTTTCCCTGGGAAAGTCTCCGTGAACTGGTACGGAGGGAAGGATTAACCCTACCCTCCCCCTACCTGAACTTGCGGGGAAAGATTGTGATGGACGGGATGGACCTCGCCGTAGGGGAACGGATTTCTAATATCTTTAAGATCGCCCGCTTCCTCGACCCGATGATGGAAAACTGGAAAGGGTCTCTTCCCAAAGCCACCTTCCATAGCCGGGCCGCTCGAAAAGAGCTGATCCAGAGTCTCGACAACATCCTTCGAACCTGCAAATTGAAAAAGGCCGGAAAGCGACTCGGCTTCCTCGGGCTCTTTACCGACAATAAAGGGACCTACTGGTATAAACCTTCCCCCTCCTTCTTCACAGCCCTGGAAATAAGCCTTTCCAGCCTGGAAGCGTTGATCGATGAGCTGGGAGGGGTAGAAACCCGGAGCAAGGAAGATGCTGCCCTCCTGGAGCGGGTAAACCGGGCCTACCGGGCTCTTAATTCTGTGCTGGATGCCTAAGGATTCTTTAGCCCTCGAAGAAGAATTTCCCGGACAATTTTTTCTTCCAGGGGGATCACTACCGTATTACATAGGTCCTTCTGCAGGATAAAGCGGAGAGTTCCTCCTTTTTTCTTTTTGTCTTGCTGCATGGCAAGAAGCACTGCCTCTGGATCTATTCCAGATAGAATATCCTTATACCCAAGTTTCTTTAGAAGGTTCCGAACCCGTTCTGCATAGGGCTTACCAGTAATCCCCAGGCGGAGACCTGCATCGATAGCCCGGTACAATCCCCAGGCTACTGCTTCTCCATGGGTGAATTGTTCAAAGCGGGTAGCGGATTCCAGACCATGGGCGAACGTATGTCCCAGATTCAAATGAACCCGTACCTGCTGCTCCGTCAGGTCTTGCGTTACATACCAGGCCTTTACCCCGAGGCTTCGTCGGATCACTTCCGTAAGCGTATCCTGTTCTAGAGAACCGCTCCTGATATTCGTAGTTGCTATATGTTCCAGGAGACTAAACAGTTCTGGATCCCGTAACATGGCAGATTTTATCACCTCTGCCATGCCAGAAAAAAACTCCCGCTTCGGTAAGCTCTCCAGAGTTCGGGGATTGATCCAGATCTGCTCGGCTGGATAAAAGGTACCTACCATATTCTTCCATCCATGAAAGTTGATCGCTGTCTTGCCTCCAAATGCGGCATCTACCATGGCGAGGAGAGTGGTGGGCACGAGGCGTAACCGGCTTCCCCGCATAAAGAGGGATGCGGCAAAAGCAGTGACATCACATACCACGCCTCCTCCGATCCCTTGAAAAAGGGAACTCCGGTCCAGACCCGCTTGAAAAGCCCTATCCAGGATCTGTTCCACACTGGCTCCACTCTTTCCTCCCTCACCGGAAGGAATAACTACCGTCCTTTCTTTGGGCTGAGGGAATTGTTGAGCCGTGTTCACATCTTGGACGATCAAGAGATTCTGTTCTTCCGAATCCTGAGGAAACATAGAAGAAAAGACAATGGATGTACGATAGCCTCCCAGATGAAATTCCAGCGATGTTTCTTCTTCCATCATTCCTCGGGATTCATGATGGAGCGGATGATCCTCTCTACAAAAGGGTCGACAATCGTATAGATCCTCTTGTTCCCCTGTACGTGGGAATGTACAATCCCCTTTTCCTTGAGCACCGCGAGATGCTGGGATATCACAGGCTGTGGCTGCTGCAAACAGGTCCAGAGCTCGGATACACAGGGTTCTTCCTGCCGGGCAATCATACAGAGAAGTTTAAGCCGGATCGGGTGCCCGCATACCTTCAGCTTTTGCGAGCATTCTTCGATCTTTTCATCGGAGCAACAATTCAATGAATTCATATATAGAATAAATATAGTAAAACAAGGAAAAAAGCAACCTCTATTTTATACTTGAGCCTCTTTCAAAACTAGTATTTTTCATCCAGGCGATTTTCAAAAATCCCTATTATATAAGGGTTTTCGAATTTCGCCGGGTTAGCAAGGTGGATTTTTGAAAACGGTTCACTTGACAAAATTTATATTTGAAGTATTATTAAAGTTAATTTAGATATGCTTAAATCCCAGGGGAAAACATACGGGGAACGGATTCGTGCCCTTCGAGAAATACAGCGGCTCACGCTTAGAGATGTGGCTGTTCGGGCCGGGGTCAGTGAGAGTCTTCTTTCCCAGATAGAGAGAAACAAAACGTCCCCCTCTCTAGATACCTTAATAGGTATCTCTGATGCACTCGGGGTTGATGTAGCCCATCTCTTTAAAGATTACTGCCAGACTCGTACAGTTTCCATCCTTCGGAAAGAAGATAGAAGCCGCCTGGAAAAGGACGGGGTTGTGTATGAACAATTATCCCGGTTGTTTGATAGCGAAGCGGAAACAGCCGTAGAAGCAGTGCTGTTAGAACTGGCCCCAGGAACCCGAAAAGGCAGTTCCCAGTATGGTCACACGGGTAAAGAGCTGGGGATACTTATATCGGGAGAGGCAGAACTCGAGTACGGAGGGGCTGTATACAAACTGGAAGAAGGGGACAGTGTAACGTTTGATTCTACGATCCCCCATACCCTGATAAACAACACAACAAACAGGGTACAGGCTATCTGGATCATGTCCCCTCCTAAGATGAATTTTTTCAATGACTAAGTCAGAAGGAGGAACTATGGGAAAAACCCTGGCAGAGAAGATCTTTGAGACTCATGAGATCGATAGGCCATCCAAGGATGTGTGGGTGCTTCGGCTTGACCGGGTATTCTGTCACGAGATAACAACTCCAACAGCGATCGATGATCTGGTACAGCGGGGCAAGGATCGGGTCTTTGATCCTGCCCGTATCAAAGCTGTAATTGATCATGTATCTCCGGCAAAAGATGGGAAAACCGCGCTTCAAGGAAAAATACTCCGGGATTGGGCACGAAGGCAGGGAATCCAGGACTTTTTCGATATCGGGTCAAATGGAGTCTGCCACGCCCTATTTCCAGAAAAAGGATTCGTGCGCCCCGGTTTTACGGTGATCATGGGGGACTCCCACACCTGTACCCATGGAGCGTTCGGAGCGTTTGCAGCGGGAGTAGGAACTACGGATCTGGAAGTAGGAATTTTAAAAGGGGTCTGTGCGTTTCGGTACCCCCGGACCCTCAAGATAAACGTAGAAGGCTCCCTTCCTTCCGGCGTGTATGGTAAGGATATAATTCTTGGAATCATAGGGAAAATCGGAGTAAACGGCGCCACAGATGCCGTAATCGAGTTCCACGGTCCGGTGATAGAAAAACTTTCCATGGAATCCCGGATGACCCTCTGCAACATGGCGGTGGAAGCAGGGGCTACCAGCGGGATCTGTCAGCCCGACCTAACTACGGTAGAGTACCTCTGGCCCTTTATAAAAGAAGAATATGCTTCCAAACAGGAAGCGCTAAAGGATTTTTCCCGGTGGAAATCGGACCCGGATGCTGGGTACGATACAGTCCTGAATTTTGATGTAAGTTCGCTGGAACCTCTCGTTACTTTTGGATACAAACCAGATCAGGTAAAGCCTGTTCGGGAAATGGAAGGAACTCCAGTGGATCAGGTGTACATCGGTTCCTGTACGAACGGAAGATACGAAGATCTGGAAATAGCCGCCTCAATTCTTAAAGGAAAAAAGATAGATTCAAAAGTTCGAGGGATCCTTGCTCCGGCAACCCCTGCCGTGTATCAAAGAGCCCTGGAAACGGGGATCCTTAGAATTTTCCTGGACGCCGGGTTCTGCGTAACCAACCCCACCTGCGGGGCATGCCTCGGAATGTCCAACGGCGTTCTGGCCCCGGGAGAAGTATGCGCATCCACCACCAACCGGAACTTCAACGGAAGAATGGGTAAAGGCGGAATGGTTCATCTGATGAGTCCTGCCACTGCTGCTGCTACAGCTGTAGCGGGCTATATTACCAACTCTTCCCTTTACAAAAATCGATAGGAGGTTCTCCATGAAACAATTCGGAGGAACGGTACTGTTTTTAAATCGTTCTGATATTAATACAGATGAAATTATACCGGCCAAGTACCTGACAGAGATTGCTAAAGAAGCATTAAAACCGTATCTCCTGGAAGATCTAAGATTGGAGGGGTTCGTTTCCTCCCGGGATATTCCCGGCAAAGGTGCAATTGTAACCCGAAGCAACTTCGGATGCGGATCTTCCCGGGAACATGCCCCCTGGGCTCTAGAGGCAAACGGTATTCATGTTGTAGTAGCTGAAAGCTTTGCTCGAATCTTCAGGCAAAACATGTTCAACTGCGGGATGCTTGCCATAGAACTTCCTCCAGCTCTGATTGAAGAGCTGTTTCAGACATTTGCGAATACAGAAACTGTATTAAAGGTTAATTTTGGCAGAGATACGCTTCAATTCTCAAACAGTACCTGTACAAAATCCTATCCTTACCAGCTGAATTCATTCGATAAAGCCTTAGTAGAGGCGGGAGGCTGGATTGAATACGCCGATGCCAAATATTGAAATACGTTTTTCAGCTTTTCATTGACTTTGCATAGGTTCCATCCTAAAGTTGAAGGATGGAAACTATTACACCTCAAAGAAAAACGGCAATTCTCCTCTGGAATAGTGAAAAACGAGATTTGCTCCTGGCTGGTATAGTATCCGGAGCGATAGGTGCAGGAGTAATCTGGCTTCTCCTGATCTTCTTTCTCCCCCCTATCCCTTTCCGGTATGGGTTGGCAACGGCTGTCCTTCTATTTATTGTAACCGTCTGTACCGGTTTTGTTCTGCGGTACGAACTCACTTTGATGCGGAAATATCGGCTCACCACCGGTATTCCCCTCTTCTATACCCTAATTTTTCTGGTGGGCGTTCTCATCTTTTCCTTTTTATTGGCAAAGATTCCTCAACTAACTCAATGGGCCTCTGTTTTGGTAGTTCCTATTATCGCTCTTGTCTTTGTGTCTCTCGGGTATGCTTTTTGTATCAAGAAGCTATTTCTCGCTCTTTTAAAACGTATCTCTCACCTGGATTTTATTTCTCTCCATTACAGAGATTCTATCATGGAGCATTTACGGCCCCTCCGGGATCGAGCCCGGAGGTACGGGGACTCATGCACCGTGGTTCTCCTTCAGATTCAAGGAAGGGCAAGATCAAGCAACACGGTGGAAACAGACGAGGTGGAACAACTGGAGCAAATCGATCGGTTGATCCGAAGCCACTTACGATTGGTAGATCGCTGTGGAATTCGATCCCGGGACATTTTTTGGATTTTGCTTCCCAATACAGATCCAGAGGTTGCCGACATTCCCTTAAAACGTCTCAGCCAACGATTGGAAGAAGAAGGATTGAAGGTAGAAGGAACAGCTTCCACAGATCTAAAGAATTCCGCTGTTCCTCTGGAAGATCTCCTCCTCTACCTGGAAAAACAATTACTTGCTGCCCGCCAGTAATCGTTCCTTCAATTGATTTTCCAATTGTACAAGCTCCTGTTCTGCCCGGGCTCTTTTTTCCCTCCCCTCCTTCTGGATCCGGAGAGTTTCTTCCAGGGTGGTGATTAAATCTTCATTCACCTGTTTAAGGGTTTCCAATTCTACAATCCCCCGTTCTGATTCCTCCGCCACCCCTAACGAGCCTTCCTTTAATAATGCTGCATTCCGCTTTAAAAGCTCGTTCGTTGCCTGAGAAACTTCTTTCTGTAACTCAAGCGCTTTCTTTTGTCGGAATAAACTAATGGCAAGCACCACCTGATTCTTCCATAAAGGGAGGGTCGTCAAAATAGAACTCTGAATCTTCTCCACTAAAACCTGATTATTGTTCTGAATCAAGCGGATCTGGGGAGCCATCTGGAGTGAAACCATACGGCTTAGTTTCAGATCGTGCAGTTTCTTTTCAAACCGATCTACCAGGGAGCTCAGGTCCTGGAATCGCTGGGCATCTGCGGGATCCCGGGTGCTTTCAGCTTTAGCTTTAAGCTCGGGCAATACCGTGTTTCGCAGCTCTTCGATCTTCAGATTCCCTGCGGCCAGAAGAATGTCCAGGTCCTTCAGATATTCCTGATTTTTCGTATAGAGTTCATCCAGCAGAACGATATCCTTCAATAGGTTCCTCTGGGCTGTCTCCAGCTCCAGAACTATCCGTTCAATCTGACCAGAAACTTTTTCATACCGGGTAATAAATTTTCGGATAGAACCCACAAGGCTCCCCACCCCGGGTATCCGCTCTAGAAACGATTTATTCCGGGAAAGGCTATCCACATCCAATTCTTTAATCCGGTCGAGGAGGGATGCAAGAATGTTCCCCGCTTCACCTGCATCCTTGTTCCGTATTTCTGCCAGAACCGAATCGGCAAAGCCGGCTATCTTCTGCTGGGCTCCAACCCCAAATTGCAGAACAGCCTGAGAGTTGCGAACATCGATCTTCGCAGCTTCTTCCCGGGCTTTTTCCAGGTCCCGGGGTTCCAGTACCGTTAAATCTTGACTGGTATCACTCATGGTCTCCTCCCTCCTCTTCTTGGTTCTTTCCCTGGGTACTCAGACCTTCCATCTGTATCGACTGCTCCAGCACCTTCAACTCTACATCTAAATCTAGTGCATCGTTGGCCAGGAGGTTCTCGTACTGTTTCTGGAATGCCTCTTTAATTTCTTTTAAACCATTCTCCACCCTCCGAAGAGAATCTTCTGTAGGGGATCCTTCCAGGGTTTTCTCGGAAAGCTCTACGTATTGTCTTAGAATCTTAGCCACTGCCTGAAAATGATAGTTCAAAAACGATTTGGCTGCAGAAAAGTCCTGGGGGTCCCGTTCCACCTCTTCCAGGATACTTCTTGCAAGCTTGAGGATTTGTTCTGCATCGACCCGAACACGCACATCCTTGATCCGGGCTATCCATACTTCCATTTCAAGAATCTGTTCTCTTCCCCGTCCTATCACTTCGTTGCGAAGCTGTCCAGAACCAGCATCAAAAAGTTTCTTCTTTTCGGGTCGAGGCACGAGAAGAAACCAGGAAAGTCCGAACACTCCTAAGGAAGCGCCGATCGAAAGAAGAAATGATCCTCCCAACATCAGGGTAGCTATAAAGGCAACTCCTCCCATGCCACCTGCTATAAGTCCTGGCCATACTAAAGAAGAATTGGATTCTTCAGATCTCTTCCCTTCCCCAGTTTTTGCAGGAATTGCTTTCTTTTTCTCAGTCATAACTCTTTGAACAAAGGTATCGAAAAACCGAAACTTTGTCATCCAATGAAATACAGGAAATCATCTAAAACCCTTGATCAGAGAATAGATTCTTCTATAACATACCTGAAGAAAAACCATTTTAAGGAGATCAAGCATGGAACTTTCACCTCTTCAGAAGGCAAGATATGCATACAAACCCAAAATGCCCCCTCTGTTAAAAAAATCCGTAGGTTCTCTCAAGGTAGAGCTGGGGAAACCCACCGAAGCGCTTACGGATCGAAAAGAACTGAAAGAAATTTTTAAACACACGTATGGTCAGCCTATAGCGACCCTCGTCCCGGGAAAGAATCCAAAGGCTTCGGAAAAGATCAATGTCGGTGTAATCCTTTCAGGAGGGCAGGCGCCCGGAGGGCACAATGTTATTGCCGGGCTGTTCGACGGAATAAAGAAAGGGAATCCTGCCTCTAAACTGATCGGTTTTCTCGGGGGGCCTTCGGGGATTCTGAAGGATACCGCTGTTGAAATCACTGCAAAGCTGATCGATCAGTACCGAAATACCGGCGGTTTTGACATTATCGGATCCGGTCGAACGAAAATAGAAACTCCGGAACAGTTTGCCGCAGCCCTTTCTACGGCAAAGAAACGGAAACTGCGTGCTATTGTAATTATCGGAGGGGATGATTCCAACACGAATGCAGCGGCTCTGGCCGAATATTTTAAAGAGAAGGGCGAGCCGATTCAGGTCATCGGCGTTCCAAAGACGATCGATGGGGATCTAAAAAACGATTACATCGAAACTTCCTTTGGATTCGATACGGCAGTAAAAACCTATTCTGAACTTATTGGAAACATAGCCCGGGATGCGAATTCTGCAAAAAAGTACTGGCACTTCATCAAACTGATGGGACGGGCTGCAAGCCACATCTGCCTGGAGTGCGCGTTGCAAACCCAGCCCAACATCGCCCTGATCTCCGAAGAGGTGGAAACAAAAAATCAAACCTTGAAGGATATTGTGGAGTACATTAGTTCAATAATTGCCAGACGCGCGGAGAACGGGGAGAATTTTGGAATCGTGCTGGTTCCAGAAGGATTGATCGAATTCATTCCGGAGATGAAACAGCTCATCTCAGAAATCAATGACATTCTGGCTCATAAAAATACCGAGTTTACCGCTCTGGAAGGCGGACAGGCGCAGATCGACTTTATGGCCCGGGAACTATCCCGCGAATCCGCAGCGGTATTTTCTTCCCTTCCCCTCGATATCCGAAAACAGCTCCTGATGGACCGGGATCCCCATGGAAACGTTCAGGTCTCCCGGATCGAAACGGAGAAACTTTTAATTACCCTGGTAGAAGACAAACTGAAAGAAATGAAACTGAAAGGAACCTACGCCGGTAGCTTCAGCACGCAGAACCATTTTCTAGGATACGAAGGCCGTTCCGCCTTTCCTTCCAACTTTGATGCGGATTACTGCTACTCTCTGGGGTATACGGCATTCTTATTAATTGTAAACGGCCTTACCGGGTACATCTCCTCGGTACGAAATCTGGCAAAACCCAGTTCTGAATGGACAGCGGGGGGTATTCCCCTCACCATGATGATGAATCTTGAACAGAGGCACGGGAAGCAAAAACCGGTAATCCGGAAGGCGCTGGTGGACTTAAATGGAAAACCGTTTAAAGCCTTTGCTGCAAAGCGGGATGCCTATGCGCTATCTACTTCCTACCTCTACCCGGGTGCCATCCAGTACTTTGGCCCGAACGAGGTTTGTAATATGCCTACAAAAACCCTTCTCCTGGAAGCAGGAAAAATAAAATCCTCATCTACCCGGAAAAAACAATCTTCTACCGATGCATCTATCGTGGGAAAAAAGTAAGAGAATATATTCGAAAAAAATGTTTTTTGGAGGTGTCTGTAATCTGAACAGACGCCTCCCGTAAATCCACCCACAAGCTTCGTGACACTAAGAAGAACTTTACCGAATTCTACCCGGACGCACCTGTAAAGCGTTAAGGAGAGCTGCCCGATGGGCTGCCCGTATCCACCTCTCAACGTGTTTTGAAAAAGCTTCTGTGTGGATTCCAGGATAGCCTGCCTCTTTCCAGGCAGCAATAAATCCTGCGGTAAAAGCATCCCCGCATCCGGTCGTGTTAAGAACCGAAAGGCTTTCTCCAGACGATTCAGCTTTTTCAATCGGAACCCGCCCCACGTGTCCTATAGTATAGTACAGGGTATCTTCCCCCCCATTGGTCGTTATGCAGCATACCCCATACTCTTCCCATAACCGGGAAAACTGAATCTCTACTTTTTGTAAAATTGAAGGATCCTGAATATTTTCTCTTTCGATCGGCGTATCCAGAAACGTTCCTGCAAACTCCGCCAGGTTTGTTTTTATAATATCTGGTTTGAAGGGAAGGGATGCCCGGAGGTCGTTACCCCGTATGTCGAGAATCACAATCTTCCCTTCCTCTTTTGCCATCTGTACCATGTCTGAATACAACCCCGGGCTGTATCCCGGCGTTCGGGTTCCGGTGATCACCACCGTATCTGCCTGTTGAAGCAGGTTCCTGTACAGCGAACGTACAGATGCTTCCGTTTCTGAAGCGACAGGATACGGCTCTTCCACCAGCTCAGTCGTTGTCCCTTTTTCTCTATTCAACAGGGTGGTACAGAATCGAATTTCTGACCCCGAGTCCGATGCAGCGATCTGGACTCCATCCTTTCCCGCAAGAGAGAGGAATAGATCCCGGAACGCTCCGCCGGCATGGGTCAGTTGTACCGCAGACACTCCCAGTTGCCCCAGCACCCGGCTAAGGTTTACCCCTTTCCCTGAAGCATCCAGGTAGTATTCCCCGCTCCGGTTTACCTCCCCTTCCCTGAGGTGTTTAAAAACAAGAGTTTTCTGCAGAGTAGGGTTTAAACAGACTACCAGAACCATCATCCCCTCCGGGCTCTATGGGCTGATACCAGAGAAGAAAATAATACAGCGAGAATGATAAGGGCTCCCCCCATAAGGGCATTTGTACTGGGTTTCTCATTCAAAAATAAAAATACCCAGAGGGGATTCAAAATCGGCTCGAGCGTGGTTATCAGCATCGTCTGAATCGCAGGTACATTCTTAATTCCTCGAGCAAAAAGAACAGAAGAAATCCCGATCTGGAATACTCCTAACACCACCAGAGCTGTCCATCCTTCCAGCGAAAGAGAAGGAGGGACACGGACGATCCAGGAGAGAGAAAATAAAAAGACCAGCGCATGGGAGAGCAGAATCGATTCTACCGGAGATCCTTCTTTCTGCATCCGCATAAAGATCGTATAAAAGGCAAAGGTAAACCCGCTGATCACAGCCAGAATATTCCCCACGGCATTCCCCGGAGCTACCTTTTCACGGAAGAAAAGGACCATACCCCCCAGGATCAGGAGAAGGCCTATCCACTGTTCCCAGTTGGGCTTTTCTTTCAGGAGTATCCAGGCAAACACCGCTACATAGAGGGGTGCTCCGTACTGCAACAGAATCGCATTGGCCGACGTCGTCAGTTTATTGGCATAGACAAAAAGAATCATGGTGCTGGCATTGCAAAGGGCAGCAAGGAGTTGGGGAACCGAAAAAGTAATTTTGGGTTTTCGGACGAAAAGGAGAATGGTAAGTCCTCCCAGAAGGCTCCTCAAACCTGCGATACCTATCGGGGTCCAGTCCACCATCTTTATAAAGAGCCCTCCGATGCTCCAGAGGATTGCACAGAGTACCAGGGAAAGAATAGAGGAAACAGCGGGGCTCATACGTACCGGTCCAGGAGTATCGCTTCGACGTCTTCCACCGTTAGCGGAATGGGATGATTCTTGGCCTCAGTCCGGGAAGCAATTTCCTTAAGGTCTTCCCTTGTAAGCCCCAGTTCTTTCAATGTAGGAAGCTTCGTCTCTGTTATAAATCGTTCCAATGTTTTTACCAGGAGTGCTACATTCCCATTGTCGCTATCTGCATCCTTCCCGCTCAGGGCTTTCCCTGCACGAGCGTACCGTTTCAAAGCAGAATCTTCCGAAGGATCATCGATCTTTATAAGCCGGGCTACGGTAAACTTTGTTGCGGAAAGAACCAGGGTACTGCAGACAATCCCATGTGAAACGGGAAACATCCCTCCAAAGGGAGCTGCGATTCCATGAACAACACCCAGCCCTG
>Ga0116192_1002268_pt1 | contig 12879 bp, 9 predicted proteins | sample AD_UKC113_MetaG_FD_89876 | JGI IMG/M metagenome (GOLD analysis project Ga0116192, IMG submission 89876) | Active sludge microbial communities of municipal wastewater-treating anaerobic digesters from Hong Kong - AD_UKC113_MetaG | ecosystem: Engineered > Bioreactor > Anaerobic > Digestate | place... | reverse complement strand
GAATCTTTTCCGGAAAAGCAGCCGCGCCGCCGCCGGGAGCGTCAGGCTCAGAAGTCCCAGGGTGACCCAAAGGTAGGGCACCGGATCCGCCTGAGAAAAGACGAAGTGGAGAGCGGCAAAGACCGGGATCATCCCGACGGCGGCCAGGCCGACCCCTTTTGTCAGCCTCCCCTCCAGCGGTTTTCCATCGAAGAGTTTCTTGTGCAGGTAGTAGGCCACCATGACCGCGTAGGCCGTGTAGGAAGGAAGAATGTAGCTTCTCTCCTTGATTGCGGGTATGGAGAGCAGGATCGGCGGGACAAACGCCCAGATCAACAGAAAAAGAAAGAATTTCCCCGTCTCGCTGCGCCCTGAACGCATTTCCTTTGCCATTTCAAGCAGCGCAAAGGGCAGGAAGAGGAGCCATGGACCCATGATTTCCGGAAAGACCTCCAGGTAAAAACTCCAGCTTTCCTTGTTCCCCAGGTCGGTATGATGGAACCGGACCTCCTGCAAGGCAAACGGGATGTGAAGAAATCTTCCCAGGATGTTGTTCACGAAGTGTTCGTGGAGATACCCCAACCCTCCGTCCCGGTAAAAGAGGAAGACCCAGAGGGCGACGGGTACCAGGAAGGTCCCCGTCACGGCGGGTCGAAAGGCGCTTCGAAAAAACTCCCCCCTTCTCTCCACCACGCAAAAGGCCCCAACGACGACCACGACATGAAAAACGGCTATGGTGCCCTTGGTGAGAAAGGCACAGGCGGAAAAGAAGGCAAGAAAATACAGGAGAGACTGACGGGGGATGGTTCGGGGGGGCCAAAACCTCCAGAGGGCAAAGCTGACGATGGCCAGGGAGCAAAAGGCACCCACGGCAATATCGAGAAGAATCCAGTGGCTGTAGCGCCAGAACTTGGGCATGGTCATGAGAACGAAGGTCGCCAACCATGCGGCTTCCAGGCCCTTCCACCGGTACACAAGAACCAGGGTTGCCGCCAACATGACCAGCCCCATCAGGACCGATACGACCCGCGCCGACGTAGAGGTGACCTTGCCGTTGAGGGCATAGGATAGAGCGACCAGATTGTAGTACAGGGGCGGTTTCTCCAGGAAAGGAAGCCCGCAGAGGTGGGGGGTGATCCAGTGGCCGTCCTCGAGCGTCTCCCGTGCTATCTCGGCCTCCCGGGGTTCGTCCGGCCCCCAGAGGCAGAAGTAATCCACCCCCGTCGACATCGCTGTAAGAACGACGACCGCCAGCAAGATGGAGATGCCGGTCCCGGCCCGGAAAACTCTCAGGCGCATATCCTACCCGCCCTGGAAATGGGGGCGAGGCTTTCTCGACCCCCACGCCGTTGCGGCGTGTTCCGCCCCCGGATGTCGGGTCTCTCGGGTATTCCCATTCGTCCTCCTGGGCATAACGCCCACAACCGCAAAGAGTTCCCCCGGGAGAGCCCTGAACCGGTCATCCAACGCTCCCGCTTCCCCCGGGCAAAGGCTCCGTGAGAGTAGCGCAATTCCTCGATATCAACAAGCCCTGGTGAGCCCCTGGAGAGTCGGGAGGAATTGCGGAGTGAAAACCCAAGCAAGGGAGCCGCGGGGAATGGGCCGGGGAGGCCTTCTCCCCTGTTTTCCCTGAATTTTCCGGACCCGTGTCCTCGAGGCACTTTCGGCCTCGGCCCATCGGCCGGGCCGGTGGCGATGAAACATGTTCTTGACACTCTATCTAGGATATGTTATTAATATCAGTAAAAATATCAGGATCATACACCTTTGTCGTCTCACTCGAGGATCGCTGCCGGGCCGCTCCATCGAGGGGAAGGGGTCCTCTTATCGAGGGAGGCCATGAAAAGGTACCTTTCTAAAATGCCTTCTTGATGCCCCCATCGAATGGTTCGGGAGTTTCGATGGGGGCGTCGTATTTCTTGGCCGGAAATGTGCCGCACAGGGTCCCGGCCGAACCCGGACCGGGGTAAAGGATGGCGGTTCACTTCCAAGGACGTGCACGGAAGGAGTTCCACATGAGGAGCCGGCCATGAAAAGAAAATGTGCTTTCGCTGGATTGATCTTTGCTCTCATGCTGATGACCCTGCTGGGAGCGGGAAGGGCTGCCGACCGGAAAGTCGTTCGTGTAACCAGTCCCGGCAGCATGTTCGGCAGGATGCATACCATCTCCGCCCTGTTCAGCAGGGACCAACCCATGATCCAGATAGACTTTGTGCGGAGCGCCGATGTGGACACGAGTTTCTCCGCACTGATAGAAAGATCCACCGATATCGCCCTGACCACTCGCAGGATAACCCCCACCGAGGATCAGTTGGCCAAGAGCCAGGGCATGGAGCTTACGGGGCGTGTCATCGGTCATGGGGGAATCGTCCTCATAACTGCGCCCGGAAATCCCATCGATGGGCTCACCTTGGACCAAGTCCGAAAGGCTTTCACGGGAGAATGCACCAATTGGCGTGAGTTGGGAGGATCCGACGGACCCATCACTGTGGTCCGGGTCGGAGAAAACTACCCGGGCACCAACTTCTTCATGCAGGAAGACCTCTTCGGGGGCCGCCCTTTCGCGGCCAACGCCGTCGTAGTGCCCGAGTTCAACAATGTCCTTCGCAAGGTGGCCCAGAGTGCAGGCTCTTTGGGTTTCGTGAGAATTCGAGATGCCTTCGAGTCTCCCATTCCCTTTGAGATGGCCGTCAAGGTCTTGAAGGTGAGGAAGGATGCCGCTTCCCCGGCGATACAACCTTCCCGGGCCACCATCGCCGATTCGAGTTATCCTATTCTGCGTCCCTATTACGTATATTATGAAAGCAAGGCGGATACGAGCATTGTGAAATACGTCGAGTTCTTGGAGAAGAAGGGCTGGGGGCAACAAAACCTTCTGTAGGGACCCTGGAAAGGGGGGTTCTTTGAAAGAATCTCGGGAAAAGGGGGTGGCGAGGCGAGAATGGCCGTCATAACGATATCGAGGCAGCCGGGGGCCTTCGGGGAAGAGGTGGCCGCTCGGGTGGCCGGGGTTTTGGGATTCCTGCTCGTGGACAGGGCACGCCTCGCCCGATTCCGGCAAGAGATGGGCCTTCGGGAAGACGACCCCACAAACGCGCAGAAGGGGAATGGAGGCGAAGACCGCTCGGCGGGTCCCGAAGACGAGACCTGTGCCCGCCTGCTGCCGGACATTCTTGCCCAATTGGCCGAGGAACACGATTTGGTGGTATTGGGCCGGGGGGGACAGGGCTTGTTCCGCAATCGCCCCGGGACCCTGCATGTGCGAATCATCGCATCGCGTGCCTTCCGCATTCGTCAGGTGCGGCGCCGCAGGGGCCTGTCCTCCCGGGAAGCCCGGCGCAGCCTCACGGAACTGGAAACCCGACGCGCCGCCTATGTGCGTTCCTTGTATCGCATGAACTGGATGGACCCGGCCCTTTACGATCTGACGCTTCGCATGGATCGGCTCTCCATCGAAGAGGCCGTGAACCTCATCGCCACGGCCGCCGAGACAATGAAGCTTCGGCAGGTACCCAGAAGGCTCATCGTCGAAGACCTTCTTCCCGAGACAGAAGAACGGAAGAACGGGGATGGGTTTGCCAACGATACCGAAAGAGAATTTGCCCGTTTTCTGGAATTCTATCGCATCCCTTATGAGTATGAGCCTCGCACGTTTCCTTTGGAGGTCGATGCCGGGGGCAGGGTGCTGGAGGCCTTCACTCCGGATTTCTACCTGCCCGAGCAGGACCTTTTCATCGAGCTCACTACCATGAAACAAAGGCTGGTCACCCGCAAGAACCGGAAGATACGAAAGCTGCGCCGACTTCATCCCGAGGTGAACATTCGCATCTTCTATCAACGGGATTTCCACAACCTCTTGGCAAAATTCGGTCTGTTGTGGGGAACTTCCCCTGGAAACGCCGACACGCCGGACGGCCAATGAGGGAGCCCTGCGGCCCCGGGTCGACCGGCGGGCGTTGAGGAACGCGATGCATGACAACCCGCTTTGACCAACATATCACCGAGGTTCTGATCCCACAGGAAGCCATCGCCCGGCGCGTTGCCGCCATGGGGGAAGAGGTTTCCGCCGCCTTCGAAAACTCATGCCCGCTGTTGGTCGGAGTGCTCAAAGGGAGCGCCCTGTTCATGGCCGACCTGGTGAGGCACATGAAAATCCCGTTGGAGATGGATTTCATGGCCGTGGCAAGCTACGCCGATCAGGAACAGCGGGTATCCAGCGGGGCGGCGCGCATTACCAAGGACCTCGATAACGTGATCGAGGGGCGGGACGTCCTCCTGGTGGAAGGCATTGTGGACACGGGGATGACCGTCGGGTACCTCCTTCGGAGCCTCGAGGCGAGGCAGCCGCGTTCGATTCGTTTGTGCACCCTGCTGGACAAGCCCGCCCGGCGGATCGTCCAGGTGCCCATCGCCTTCAGAGGCTTCGAAATCCCCGACCGGTTCGTGGTGGGGTACGGGCTTGATTTCCGCCGGCTCTACCGAAATTTGCCCTACATTGGGGTACTGAGCGGGGAAGCGACGGGGCTGAATCGCAGCTGACAAAAAGTTTCGCCTTCGAAGAAATTTTGCTTGACATCCTCTCCGCCTTTGGATATGGTCAGATTGAACCCCAAGAGGTTGAAGTAGGGAACCCGATAAAAGGCTCGGAAGGGAAGCTTGGCGGAAACCGGGATGTCCAATCCCCCGGGGGAAGTTGGGCGGAAGAGTCGGGATGAGCCGGAAGCGGCGAAGTCGGGGGACCGAAAAGGTCACTTGGGGTTCTCCTTTTTCCAAACCTCCACCAGCGATCCATCCCCTGGAGCGCCCTAACCGCGTTTTGTGCCGCCTCGGGACGGGCGACATGCCGGGGACGCCCGATCGGCACTCTGCGGCCCCCTCTGCAACGCCTTGGGAGTCCGGATGGGTTCGTTCCGCGCACCGTTCAGGCAGATTCAGCTTTTCCCATTTCTTGACAGCTGGTAATAAAGACCGATGGGGACCCATGCAATGGGGTCCCGGCAGCCGCGCCGTCGGTCGAGGGCGGGAGGGTGCGCGGGCAATTTTGCGTACCGACCGAGCGGAGCGAAGCCGCCCGCAGGGCGGGGGTTGCTCGAACGCCCTTGAGAAGCGGAGCGCACGCGACGCCTGAAAGGGGGTTCGAGCAGGGACTCAACAGCGTGCGATGGAGGTCTACAAAGACCCTGCTCGGCGGAAGGCCTGAAAGGGGGTTCGAGCAGGGACTCAACAGCGTTGATAAGCGGAGCGCTCGCGGTCCTCTTATCAACAGGACGTATGGGATCTCACGGGAGCGGGTTTCCCCATCGAGACGGAAGATGGGCAACGGGAGATGTTTGGTTCGGATGGCCGGGCATCTCGGCACAGATGGAAAGTGAGAAGATGGGACTTTGCCGTTTGCCCGATACCGTCTTCGTGACCTTGGCGACCTTCGTGCTTTTCTCGTTCTTCGGGTTCTTCACGGCAATGATCGCGGGACGAACGCCCGCAGGCCTTCGCCGACATGGCCGGCCGCGGGACTCTTCGCCCGGCACCGTCGTACCGGGCCTCCTCGCAGGAACCTGGATTTTGCTGGGGGGGCTCGGCTTCTTGCAGGCAGACGCAGCCCAGAACGGAGATCCCATCCGGGTGGGTGCCCCCATTCCCCGGGCCAGCAACTACGGGCAAAACGGGGAACGGGGCATGATCCTGGCCGTCGAGGAGATCAACGAATCCGGGGGGGTGAAGGTGGGCGACCGGCGGAGGCCCTTCCGGCTGGAAATCATCGATACCCGCGATGAGGAGCCGGGGGTGCCCACCAGCGAAGTGCTGCTTGCCATCGAAAAGTTGATTCTTCGGTCCAAGGTGGACCTGGTGGCCGGGGGCCCCTGCATGTCGGAATGCGGCATGGCCGCCCTGGATCTCTTCGCTCGGTACAGGAAGCTCGACCTGGTCAGCATCGGGTGCTACACCCCCAGCTGGGACGAAAAGGTTTCCCGAGACCGGCACAAGTACCGGTTTTCCTTTCGGGAGAGCGGCAGTGTCCGGTGGTACGTCAGGGAGGCCCTCGATCTTCTCCGCAGGATGAAAGAGAGGTTCGGCTTCGAGACCCTCTTTGTGTCCATCGACGACAGCCTGATGTGCCGAAGGGCCTCGGAGATCGTCGAAACTCTGGCGATCAAGGACGGGTGGAAAATCGTGGGCAAGGACGTGCATCCCATTGCTTCCACCGACTATTCCGCGGCTTTGACCGAGTGCAGGAAATCCGGGGCCCAGATTCTTTTCTTGTGGGCCTATTCCCCGGAGACCTCCATCCTCATGAAGCAGTGGGCCACCATGGAGGTGCCTGCCCTGCCCGTGGGATTTATCGGCGCGGCGGAAGACCCCGGGTTCTGGGAGGCCACCGACGGGCAATGCGCCTACAGCATCGTGACGCTCTCCGAAACGGGAAACGTGCCCACCCGGGCCACCCCGAAGGCCATGGAATTCCACCATGCGTTCCGAAGGCGCTGGAACGTGCCTCCCCGAAGCACGGGATGCGTGAGTGCCTACGAGGCCATGTACGTGCTCAAGGACGCCATCGAGCGTGCGGGCAGCCTGAAGGAAGAAGCCTTGATTTCGGCCCTCGAGAAGACGTGGCTGGAGGCGGTTCGGGGGACCATCCGTTTCGACGAGAACCACCAGGTCGTTTACGGCTACGATCCCCGCACCAGCGTACTGGGATGCTGGGTCCAGTGGCAGGACGGCGAACGGGTCCAGGTCTTCCCGGATGCGGCCGCCATGGGAGAGATCAGGCTTCCCCCCTGGATGAAGCGCTGAGGAGAAGCCGGAGACCCTGCACGACACCGGGGTCCTCCATGCCGGGAGATCCTCCATGGAGTCGGTTCTCGTATACGGAACCATCAACAGCATCATCTTCGCTCTGAACGCCATCGGCTTTAGCCTGGTCTACGGGGTCAGTCGCGTCCCCAACTTCGCCCACGGCTCCATTTACGTCCTGGCGGGCTTTGTGGCTTGGTCCCTGGTCAACGACCTGGGACTTCCCTACCCTTTGGCCGTCGCGATCGCTCTCGCCTTTTCCGCCGTGATCGGCTGGGGGATCCATCGGCTGGTCCTTCGCCGCCTGAGGGGTTTGCCCACCTCCGAAATCATTGCCTCCTTTGCGGTGGGCCTCATCATTCTCGAGGGCCTGCGTCTGCAGGGGATCGGCGGCTTCAAGGGCTTCATCGGCCCCAATTACGTACTGAAACCGTTTGTGGACGGGAAGATCGAGGTCTTGGGAGTCTTCGTGGACAGCCAGCGCCTGCTGGTGGTGGGTGTGGGACTGGTTCTGGCCCCGGTTCTTTGGGCGTTCACCCACCACACCCGGTTGGGATTGTCCCTGAGGGCCGTGGCCCAGGACGAACAGGCCGCCATGATGCTGGGGGTTCACTCGGACCGGTCCGCCCTGATCGCCATGGTGCTGGGTTCGGCCCTGGCAGGCCTGGCGGCGGTGCTCGTCCTTCCCCTGGGCAACGTCACCTGCGAAGTCGGTTACCAGGTCCTCATTTACGCCCTGGCCGTCTGCATCGTCGGAGGCCTCGGAAACTGGGCGGGCACCGTTTTGGCCTCCTTCCTGCTGGGCTTCGCCATGAAGGTGAGCACCCACTGGTTCGGGGCCGTCTGGGAATCGGTGGTCCTGGTGGGCACCATCATCCTGGTCCTGCTGGTCAAGCCCTCGGGGCTGCTGGGCAAGCAGAAGGAACTCGAGGAAAGGGTGTGATGTCGACCCGAAAGCTTCGAAAAAGGAGGGTGGACCGAGGCATTCACGTCCGCACCCGGGGGCTCTACGCCCTCTCTTCGTACCGGGAAATGGCTTATCTTCTGGCCCCGCGACTGTTCCTCCTCGTCGGGTTGCTGGGACTGCCTCCGGCATTGGACCTTTACGGGCAGCGGGTGCTGTGCGCCGCGGCAGTCTTTGCCATGCCGGCCCTGGCCTTCGATTTCCTTGCCGAATACGTCGGGCTCGTCTGCTTGGGGGGAGCCCTGTTCATCGGCTTTGGAGGCTATGCGGCCGGGTTTCTCAACGCCCGATTGGGCCTGTCCCCCGTCCTGACCATTCCCCTGGGGACCCTGGCGGGAGCCTGCCTGAGCACCCTGGTAATTCTGCCCTGTTTGAGGCTTCGGGGAGTCTACTTTGCCATGGTCACGTTCATGATCCCGCTCTTTGCCCGGCATGTCATCGTGGCCCTGGGGCTTTTGGGGAGCACCGAGGGGATTACCGGCCTGGACACACTCCCCGACCCCCTGATCGAGATTTACGTCATCCTCGCGGCGGTCCTGGCAAGCCTCTTTGCCCTGAGACGGCTGGTGAACGAGGATTTGGGGCTCATCTTGAGGGGCATCAAGGAGAACGATCAGGCGGTGGCCGCTTCCGGGATCAGCATCTTGCGCTACCGGGTCCTGGCCGTGTTCATCGCCTCTTGCATCGGGTGCTTCGCCGGGGCTTACCTGGCCCACCTCTACGGCTGGCTGGGGCTGTCCCTCTTTGCCATGGACTTTTCCATCCTGCCCATCGCCGCCGCAGTCATGGGAGGCACGGGCACCTTGGCGGGCCCGGTGGTCGGGGCATTTCTCCTGACTTCCCTTTCGGAAGCATTGCGGGGTTTCGGACAACTGCGGGTGGTTCTCTACTGCCTGGTCCTCCTCGCCTTTATCCTCTACAAGCCCGAAGGCTTGCTCAAGGTGCTCGAGCGCAAATATCAGCAGTTCGAACGCCGGGAGGAGGTCTGATCATGGCAGCGGGGGTTCTGCTCGAGGCACGCGGTGTGACCAAATTCTTCGGAGGCGTTCGGGCCGTCCGGGACCTCGATTTCTCCCTCGGGCAAGGAGAGGTCCTGGGGGTGATCGGGCCCAACGGCGCGGGCAAAACCACCCTGGTAAACATTCTCACGGGGTTCGTCCGGCCGGACCGCGGTCGGGTCGTTTTCCGCGGAAAGGACATAACCGGGCTTCCCCCCCACAAGATCGCCAACCGAGGCCTAGCCCGGACCTTCCAGGGGATGAGGCCCTATCCGGGGCTCCCGACCTACAAGAACCTGGTCGTTCCCCTGAACTCGCCCCGGGTTCGGAAGACCGCGGCGGGGAGGTTCGGGGACCTGGACTCGGTGGCCCTGGATCTTCTCGAGGAGGTGGGTTTCGAGCGGGATTCGTCCGTGCCCTACAAGACCGCGGACTCCCTGCCCCTGGGCTACCAGAAAAGGCTCGAGCTGGCCCGGTGCATCGCCCTGAGGCCCGAGGTCATCCTGTGCGACGAGGTCTTCTCGGGGCTGAGCATGGCGGAAATCAGCAGCATGCTGCCGCTGCTCGAAAAGCTCCTTTCCCGGGGGATCGCCCTGATCCTGGTCGAGCACCGGTTGCGGGAGCTCTTCAGGATCACCCGCCGGGTCCTGGTCATGCGCTTCGGGGAAAAGATCGCGGAAGGTCCTCCCCGGGAGGTCCTCGGTCGCCCCGAGGTTACAGCGGCCTTCATCGGCAGAGGAAGCCCTCCATGAATCTCCTGGAAGTCCACAACCTGATGGTCTTCTACGAGAATTCCGTCGGGGTCAACAACGTCGGCATCCAGTGCCGGGAGGGTCGAATCACGGGCGTGTTCGGGTCCAACGCCGCAGGCAAGACCAGCCTGATGTACGCAATCTCGGGAATCATCCGGGATACGGCCCGCAAGGAAATGATGCGGGGCGGCATGCGCATCGCCGTGCTGGGGGACGTTTTCTTTGGGGGGGAAAACGTGACGGACCTGGAGGCGAGCCGAAGGGCGCGCAAGGGCCTGGTCCTGTGCCCGGAACGCAGGAGGATCTTCAAGGAAAGCACGGTGATCGAAAACCTCAGAATGGGGGGCTTCCTCGCCGGCAGGACGGAAGCTCGGCGGACCCTCGAGTACGTGTTCCACCTGTTCCCCGACCTGGCGAGGCTCAAAAAACGGGAGGCGGGGTTTCTCAGCGGAGGGGAACAGCAGATGCTGGCCATCGGCCGGGCGCTCATGGCCCAGCCCCGGTTGCTCTTGCTGGATGAGCCTCTCCTGGGTCTGAGCCCCGCCATGGAAGACGCCCTCATCTCGGCCGTGGCCGACATCAATCGGGAGACGGGCCTGAGCACCCTGATCGCCGAACAATACGCACGCCCGATCTTTCCCATTCTCTCCTACGGGTACGTCCTCGAAAACGGAGGTGTCACGGCGGAGGGCACTTCGGAGTCACTCATGGAAAACGAGGATGTCCGGGCGGCTTATTTCGGCATGACGGACGAGGAGGACGAGGGGTCATGGCCCAGCTAAGCCAACGGGTGATCGACGGGGTCTACCGCGCCCGGGAACGATTCCCTCACCACGCGGCCCTGGTGTACCTGGGCACTTCGTTCTCGTACGAGGCCCTGGTGAGGCTCATCGAACGGTTCGCTGCGGCGCTGCACCACCTGGGCGTCCGCAAGGACCACAAGGTGATGCTCTATTTGCCCAACACTCCCCAGTTCGTCGTCGCCTATTTGGGGGCCCAACTCGTGGGGGGAGTGCCCGTAACCGTGTCCCCCATTCACACTCCCTCGGAGCTGCGCTACATGCTCGACGATTCGGGTGCCGAGACCATCGTCTGCATGGACGTCAATTATCGGTACGTGAGGGAGGCCTTCCCCGGGAGCCCTTTGCGAAGGATCGTCGTCACAACCTACGTGGACCTGCTGCCCCGGTACAAGAAGGTGTTGGGTTTCCTCTTGGACAAAGTCCCCCGGGGGAGATTCGAAAGGAGGGATGACGTCCACCGATTCGCAACTCTTTTGGGACATTCCCCTCCCCGGCCTCCCCGGGTGGACGTGGATTCCGCCCGGCAGCTCTGCGGCATCGTCTATACCGGCGGCACCACGGGATTTCCCAAGGGCTGTGCTTTCACCCACGCGGGCATGGTCTCCTTTGTGGACGAGATCCAACAGGTCGGAGAGGGCCACATCGGCCGGGGTCGAGACACGATGGTCCTGGCGAACCCGTTGTTCCACCAGTTGGCCCAGGGCATGCTCCTGGGAATGGTTTTGAACCGGGGAAACACCGCCGTCCTGATGCCCATCCCCGAGACGGACGCCATCCTGGACGCCGTCGCCAGGCACCGGGCCGCCCTGTTGGTCGCATCCCCGACCCTGTATCGCAGAATCCTCGAGAACGAGCGCCTCGATCAGTACTCTCTGGACTCATTGCGGTTCTGCTGGAGCGGGGGCGAGATGCTTCCGGCAGAGGTTTTCAACCGCTGGAAGAAGACCGTCGGCCGACCTGTTTACCAGGTTTACGGCTCGGCCGAAGTGGGTTTCATCGCCATGAGTCCCCTCGATCGCGAACCCTCTCCGACCAGGGTGGGAAGACCCCTGCCCTCCCGGAAGACGCGGGTGGCGGACCCGGAGACCCTCCGACCGGTCCCCCGGGGGGAGCCGGGAGAGCTGTGGGTGACCTCGGAATTCATCTCCAAGGAATACTGGAACAAGCCCGATGAAACCCGAAAGGCCTACGTCGAGGTGGACGGGGAGATCTGGTACCGAACCAACGACATCGTCTTCATCGATGACAACGGGGAACTCGGGTACGTGGACCGTCGGGCGGATATCATTCAACACCGGGGCTTTTGGGTCTCCTGTTCCGAAATCGAGGCCGTCCTCCAGGCTCACCCCTCGGTCGTGGGTTCCTGCGTGGTGGGGGTCCCCGATGCGAAGCTGGGGGAACGGATCAAGGCCATTGTGGTTCTAAAGGAGGACGCGCGGGGCGTTGGGGGACCCGAACTCATCGGGTGGTGCCGGGATCGCCTGGACCCTCACAAGGTCCCCCAGTATGTTGAATTCCGGGACATGCTCCCCCGATCCCGGGTTGGAAAACTCCTGAGACGCGAAATCCGGGACGAGGAACGAAGAAAGGTCGTTCCAAAGAAAACCGAGCCCTCGTGAACCGTTTCGCGGTCTTCGTGTGCTTCGTGGTCTTCGGAGGGAGAAACCCTGGGCGGGCGCCCGCCGAAGAGACCGAAAACCCGGGGAAGGGTTCTCCTTGCGGGCTTTCCACGGCGTGAGCACAGTCTTCCGTGGTTTCGCGGATCTTTTCTCGAGAAGCTCTCCCAGTCCGGCGACTGCTCATGCACGTTCCACATTGGCCTTGATGATTCGGCCGCCTCTTGCTACCAATGGAACCCGTCCCGTCGATCTTTTCACAGTCACTCACCCTCCCGCGGGAGAAAAGCCTGTGACCCCCGAGAAATCCCATGATTTCTTCCAGGTTCTGCAGCATCACGGGCCCGATCGAGGAGAAAAGACGGCTGTCCTGTGCGAGGGAGCGGAGGTGTCTTACGCCCTCCTGAACGACCATATCGGCCGGTTCGGCAATCTTCTGAAAGACCGGGGCGTCCGACCCGGGGAACGAGTGCTCATCGCTTTGCCGGATTGCCCCGACGCTTTCTATGCCTTCCTGGGAAGCATGCAATGCGGCGCCCTGCCCGTTCTCGTGAACCCCGATCTGCCCCGAGGCGACTTTGAATTCATCCGCGAAGACTCCCGGGCTTCGGTCCTGGTCACCGTCGGGGACGGCCCGGCGGCAGAGGCCTGGACCTCCCCCCTCGAACGGCGCATCCTCGTCGACGACCCGGGATACCCGACCCTCTTCGCCAATGCGTCGCCGGTGCTTGAGGTCGTCCCCCATTCCCCGGACGAAGCGGCGTTCCTGTTCTACACCACCGGAAGGAACGGCGATCTCCGAGGAGTGCCCCATCGCCGGGGCGACATGGCATTCAGCGCCGAAAATTATGCCAGGGGCGTTTTGAACCTGTGCCAAAGCGATGTGGTCTTTTCGACGAGCAAGCTGTTCCTCAGCTACGGCATGGGAAACAGCCTGGTCTTTCCGCTCTACTTCGGCGCCACGGCGGTCCTTCT
>Ga0116192_1002265_pt1 | contig 12893 bp, 21 predicted proteins | sample AD_UKC113_MetaG_FD_89876 | JGI IMG/M metagenome (GOLD analysis project Ga0116192, IMG submission 89876) | Active sludge microbial communities of municipal wastewater-treating anaerobic digesters from Hong Kong - AD_UKC113_MetaG | ecosystem: Engineered > Bioreactor > Anaerobic > Digestate... | reverse complement strand
CAAAATATAAGCATTAATACACAAACAGCATCTTACACTCTCGCAATATCAGATGCTAATGGTATAGTAAGACAAAATGTAGGTAGCGCAAATAATCTAACAGTACCGCCTAATTCAAGTGTAGCATTTCCTATTGGGACACAAATAACAATTATTAATGCAGGGGTTGGTCAAACAGCATTCGTCGCAGGTTCTGGTGTAACAATTAATAGTGCAGATGGTGCATTAAAATTAAGGGTTCAATATAGCGCAGCAACCTTAATTCAAATAGCAATAGATACGTGGTTATTAACGGGGGATATTATTTTATGATACCTATAGGAACAATATCATCTTCTACAAAATTAAAAGCAAATTATTATTTATCTGCAACAGGTAATGATAATAATGATGGACTTACGCCCGCAACAGCTTTTGCAACGCTTTCAAAAGTGTCAACAAAAATACAAGCGGTAACATCTGGCCAGACTTTAACTATCTGTATTTTGCCGGGCACTTATGAAGGTGTACTGTTAAGAACAGCAGGATTTGCCCCCGCAGCAATAACTACTTTTATTTTTCAAATTATAGGTAAAGTTGTATTCGATAATACAAATTACAATACAGGCGCAGGCGCACAAACAATAACTTTTTTTGAAGCGAATGGAAATTCAAATTGCCGTTGGTTTTTTTATGGCAATTCTGATTCAAATAATAGAACAGAAATAAAAGCAGACAATGCAACAAGATTTAATAATGGGTTTAGTTCTTCCGAAAGCGGTAAGTTATACTTATACAATGTAGATGTTTATGGTTATTATGATGACGTAAGTGCTCACACCACATCTTATATGTATTGCAAAAATGTCAATTGCTGGAGTGGAGGTAAAACAGCATTTGCAATGGTAAATAGCTCTACTTATCAATTTGATAATTGCACATTTCAGGCAAAACAGTCAGCAGTAGTTGGCGCAGGTCAGGCAGATTCAACCACGTCAGGAACATGGAATGATTGCGAAGTTTATAATCCTACAGGCGTTACAACAGTATCATCAAGCATTACAATCAATAATGCAACACTAAATCGATGCAAAATTGGAAAGTTAACACAAGGCTCTTATAACATTTACTGCAATTTTAAAAACAGCACTTTCAATGATTGTTTTTTCAATACAAAATTTCAAAATTACAATGCCACAACATTTAATCGCTGTTATGGCTTTATAACAATAAGACCGCGCGGACCTGTTACAGATACTTGCTCATTTAATCACTGCGCATTTTCAACAGGCTATGAAAGTGGCTTGTTTATGAATTTCAATTTTTATTCTTCCCCAAATGATGTTGGTGGTACGGTTTCTATTAAAAATTCAATTTTCATCAATCATACAAAAGTATTATCTACAGGGAATGCTTCGAGCCAAAACACAGTAGTTAATACGATATACACGATTACAAATAATTGCTATTATAACAATACAGCGATTAAAGATGCCGGGATTACCAATAATGCAAATGCAATAACATCTAACCCATTACTGGTAAACCCAACAACGGAAACACAGACAGATTGGTATATTGGAGTTGGTAGTCCTTGTATTGGAGCTGGTGAAAGCGGAAGTAATATTGGGATTAATTAAATATATTCAACTAATAAACCCGTTCGGTAATAGCAAAAATATATATACAATTTACTATATAATCATTAACTTTAATAAACAGTTTATTTTATGCCAAAACTATTATTAACGATGCTGCTTAGTATAGCAGCTTTTTGCGTTAATGCACAAACTACTTTCGCCGTTAGCGGGAATACATTATCACCTGATTACGAAAGATTATCTCATTCATTTATTGCAAATTCAATCGCCACAACAGACAGTACCTATAAAAAAACCCATGATAGCCTGCAAGCTACAATAGTGCCTGATACTATTTATAATTGGTACGATAGTACTTATGAAACACCACGCAGAGATAGTATGTACTTTGATACAACATGGACTTATTGCAAAGTACGTGGGCGTAGCTTATTGTCTTTTTATTGGCTATTCGGGGGCAAAGCAACTTACAGATATTGTGATACAATTAAAAGACCAAGAAAGAGATACGATGATTCATTAATGACAGTAAATATCATTAATACTTCAACACAACCAAAAGATACTACTTCATCATTTTGTTGTCATATAGAATATAGCAGTCATATAGAATATAAATTATTACCAACGACACACGATACAACGGTAAAAGTTGAAGTAATACAACCGCCAACATCTATTAAATGGGGATTGAAAATACAAAACGATAATATCAGCAATCAAATAAATGTAGCAAAGCAATTTCCATTAGCATCAATACGACCAAACTCAATAGGTGTAAGAGATTGGAATGGTAATCTTGGTAATGTAGTAGATTGGCATAACGCAGATTTATTTACTGTAATGAATATTAATTGGATTGACAACCCAAATGAAAAACCTTATGACTTTGTAAGTGGAGCAGATACGGTTAAATTCACAACCAATTTTGAAACAATCTGCATTGCGCTTAAAAAAGCAATTTATCCAAATACTCCATTGTTTGAAAAACCTAAAAATGATTCCCTTATTATAGTAATAGAGAATGAACCTGCAAACCAAAAATATTATAATTGGGATAGTGCAGCATACATACATGAATTACAAATGGCAATAACTATTGCTCATAAATACGGGTTGAAAATTGCAGATGGTTGCACCCATTTGGAATACATCGAAATGATTAGAAATGGAACATGGAAACAGCAGGACGGCGCAATAAGAAACAAACAAATATTAGATGCCTTTAAACAAAAGAAAGTAATCCCTGATTATGGAGATTTCCATTGTGCTTATGAAGCAGATAGAAAATCAGGCGCATATCCTGTTCCCGATCTGAACACAACAATAAGTTATTACAGAGATTATACAGGATTAATTGCAATATGCAATGAATACCACATGACAGGAGCAACAGCATCTCAAGTAAATGGTGTATGGAAATCAGACCAAGTAGATTATTTTGTATCTGGCTATAAAGCAGCAGGAGTGCCAATAGTAGTGGCGTGGAGTGGTGATAATGTAAAAAGTGATGCTTATAATATCGGAACAACATTAACAAGCATAGGTCTTTGTTACAAAGAAGCAATCAAGCAATAGGTTTTCTCATAAGCAGTTAGATGTTTTCATAAGTTAAAAACGGCGGGAATTTCTATTCCTGCTTTTTTATTTATATTTATACCGCCAAAAACTATCAGCAAATTGAATGAAGCCTTATTGCAATATGGGTTATCTGGTATTGTTATAATAGGTTTAGCAAGTTGGATTTTAATAATGAGAAAAGACCATAGAAGGGAATTGGATAAAAGAGATTCTATACTTGAAAAACTTTCAGAAAAACAAGATAAAAGAGAAGAAAAAACGCAAGATTTAATGCGTGATAATATTGGCATCTTACAAAGTCTTAAAACATTATTAGAACAAAGAAGATGAAAGCATTTGACCTAACTCTTTTGACGATTGTATTATTTATTGCAATAGTGGTATTGAAAAATTTTATTCAGAGCAAAGATGGTATTTTGCGAAAAATAATGATAGCTTATTTTGGTTGTGAAGTATGGATTAATTTATGTTTTATAATCTACATTTTATTTGTGCCTCATAGTGGTAATTTTGAATATTTGTTACCAATTATTTTAATACCTAAAACCTTTGTAAAACTATTTCTTTGCGGTTATTTAAAAAATAGAGAAAAGCTATATCCATAATAGACATATTTTAATAGTTTATTTAAAATAATATTGTATTTTTATTCAACCAAAACTATCAGTCATGGCATTTGGCTTAAATCAAATCAAAAACCCCACACCAGCTACAGCAACATGGATATTTAGAATCGTTCTTTACATTGCTATGTTAGGTAACATTGCTATTAATACAATGACTAACATGAAACCTGAAACTAAATTAGCAATCGTAAGTTGGTCAAGTTTTGCAACATTAGCAGTTCATTCAGCAAGTAAAATGTTTGGTGTTCCTTTGCCAGAAGGAGCATCCGTAGATAAAGACGATGTTGCTGATTTAAAAACAGATTATCCTAAAACAACATAAACAATGTGGAAAGAAAGATTTAAAGATTACACAACCACAAGAGCATCTATTACGGATACCGAATTAGATTCTTATACAAGTGGTCAATGGAGTGATTGGTGTCAGGCGTGGGACGCATACGTAAAAAGTGGTGGAACACGACCTCCAAACCGACCTCCAATTTAGCATTTTATGAAAAATACAATTCAATCTATCCTTATTGCATGGATATTGTTTCTGTATGGATTCTTGTATGCAACCGCCAATTACACCACGCCTTATGAAGCACCCAATAATTTTGATGATAGTTTATTCTATATTGTCGAAGCTATTGTTTTTGTATTAGTATCTTTGTATGGTATATATTCCAATAATGACAAAAACTTTAAGTACGCATGGATAACTTTGGCAATATTTTTTCTGATACGTTTGATATGGGAAGTAAAAGCAGCGATGTACGGGCTAAATATCAACGAAATCAAAATAGTGATAATGCTGTTCATAGTGGACGCAGTAGCAACATTGATTATAACTTATATACCCTTTTTAAACAAGCTAAAGAAAAAATGGCAACGGTTAAAATAGGATGGATTTTATTCAACATTCTGGGGTGGCCAACAGCCATATTTACATTCTTGTCAGCATTATTTGGGGATATAGTTTTAGGGGATATAGGAGAGCCTGCACGTTCAATAGTAATCATATTAGGCATTGTATTTATAGTAGTAAAGATTTTGATTTCTTACGAACATTGGAGAGAAAAACACATAGCAAATCAGGAAAAAGAATTTGAACTACAACGTAAAAAAGGTAAGAACTTTTCACAATTAAAATAAAACAGTTTATGTCATTAGACATCATCAAATGGATTAAAGGGTGGAGATTAGATAAATTCTTCCACAACTTTAAAAAAAATGCTTTAAATGTAGCCATTAGTATTACAGAGGCGGTAAAAACAACAAGTGAAGGAGCTTTGTTTACAACATTAGCAACAGTTATAGATGAAGCATTAAAAACTCATGTTGCATCAGATGTATTATCAATTATACATAGTGCATCATTGAAATTGTTGGCAGCAGAGTTAGCAGTAGAAGGATTGCCGGATAACCCAACAGAAGCAGATATATTAGAATTTGAGAAAAGAGTGTTTGAAGCTATTTCAGGTCAATCTACATTTGGTCAATCTAAATTATGGACTACGTTTGCATCTCAAATGTATGGTATTATCCAAGAAAGATTAGCTACTGATACCGATGGCAAATATACCTTTGCCGAAATAGTAGAAGATATTGAAAAAGCATATCAGCAATTTGTTAAAGACAAAGCAGATGCGGAAGCAGAAGGTTAAATTATTTTAAGCCTGTAATATAACACAACATCTATCGTTTAATATAATAGGTTTTTTCATAAATAGATATTGGATTTCAAAATGTACCGAGCCTGATAGTCTTATCGGGCTTTTTTTATTATCTTCATAAGCCAAAACTAAAGTAACATGAACGAGGAATTGCCTATTTCTCCAAACCAAGCTATTAAAGCTCACCAATGGTTACAAGATAATTTCAAAGACGACATTCAAAATGCCATAAAAGAGACGAATTACAGCCACGAATTAGTTTCAGCTATATTCTCACAGGAAACAGCCCAAAGAGTTCTGCTATGGGTAGAAAAATACGAGCCTGATATAATATTGCAGCGTTCCATATTTGATGCAAGCGGAGATTTCCCAAATACCACAAGAAATGCTTTCCCTAAAAATGCAGCAGCCTTTCACGATAAATACGGTGATGAATTTACAGATATGCTAATAAGCGAAGGGAATAAAATGCGTAGGATGCCACAGCCGGGCAATCCAAATGGCTATTCTGATTCTCATTATCTCTATAAAGGTTATGGGTTATTTCAATACGATCTGCAAAATGTATTAACAGATGAATTATTTTTCCTGCATAAGCAATGGTATAATTTTAATGAATGTATAAAAAGACTTATCCAAGAATTACAATTAAAAGCAAGAAGAAATACTGATTTATGGGATATTGTAAAAGCATATAATGGAGCAGGACAAAACGCAACCAACTATGCAAACAATGTTTTTAAGTTCATGGATATAATAAAGAAAGCCACTCTATAAATAGAAATGGCTTTTTAACTAATAAGAAACCGATTTAAATTATTATATTATATTTATTATAAGTGCGTATGTAGCGTTGTAAAAACTATTGTAGGGGATTAGCCAAATTTATAGCGTCTTTACGTTGCAATCTTTACCTCCTGCCAAAGCTGACGGCTTTTAATTTTTGCAATATTGCTTTTTCATTATTTAAAATTACCAAAATGTTTTTTAAAAAAGGCAGCCAAACATAGAGAATGTTGCCGCCGATAGTAAATAAAAAGACCCCTTATAAAACCTCTAAAAATTAAAATCCAATTACTCCAATTCCTACATCAAGGCTATTACCGCCAAATTCTTTTTTTCTTATAACATAACTCCCTTGCACTAAGAAATTGCCAAACCATAAACGTCCTGTTATATTAGGGTTAAAGAAATGATAGATAGCCAATGGTTTCATTGTTACTGCCATTTCATCCCGATACCCGGCTAATAGATGCAATCCTGAATGTTCCCCAAAATCAATTTTACCCCCAATAGAACCAGTTATACTTGGTATCATTGACATTGTGCAAGATGGTGTAATATCGAATAGCATATATTTAGTTGCATACCCTAAAGGAATGGATAGATACAAATCATTAATTCCATGACGTTCTTTTTTGGCTTTGTAATCGTATGATTTTTCAATAGTTACTCCAACATTACCACCATAATAGTATTGCGCCGTTGCCATCTCCTTCAAACATACCACACTAATTATCAATAATATTTTTTTCATATTCTGCAAAAGTTTTGAATGTTTCATAATCTTTATAAATTTTAAACCAACCATTAAAAACATAATCACCTATTGAACCGTATTCAAATAAAAATTCACGTAAATATTTTCTTACTCTTTTACCATTTTCTCTATATTGAATATGAGGTTCTCCATTGAAAATAATCTTGTGACGCTTACCATCAAATGTCACAAAATCGCCTTCTATTGCTTGTTGAATGTATTGTATTTCAGGCATAATTTGTTAGTGGCGTAAATTTGGGCGTTGGCTGCTATACTACAACCTCAATATTTTTACGAGTATCGTCAAACAGTTTTCCTAATTGAGCCATACGTATAACACATGCTGAATATGGTACTTCAAAAATTTTAGCAAGTAAGAAAGGTATTTTTTCTTCATCTTGATTATTGCCAGTTAGTTTTATCCATTCAGAAACAAACATATTTTCGGGCATAAGCAGACACAAAGCAAATTGGTTCGCTTCTTGCTCCATCTTATATTCTTTTTTCGAGTAATTCATTTTTAAAATTTATTTTACCGTACATCAGCCAACAATGTGTTGCTGTAAATTGTGGCTGGACGTTATATAATCAGCTGCATTACTTTAAGGCGCAGATTTTAACTTTTACTCATCTGTGGTGATGCCAATCCCACAAATTCAGCAACACCGAAACGTTGGCTGCTATACTACAGCTTTTCAATTTCAGCCTCGACCCTTTCTAAAAACGTAAGCATTTCGTAACCGTCGTAAGTTTCTGCTTCTTCGGACAAACCTCCATCAATAAACACAGGCTCCTTAGTTATAAATGATGTGTACTTAGCTTTGACAAGTGTATTTAATAATTCAATCCTATTTGCAATCTCAATTCTTGCGGCATCCTTTGCCCTTTGTTTACCACCATCAACTAAGTTTAAGTTCATAGTAATATCGAAATACTTTTGCACTAAAAATTGTGCTGTTTCTTTTGCGTTCATAATATTTATATTTTGACAGTTTAAAATTTATTTTACCGTACATCAGCCAACATTGCATTGAAAGCAATAAGGGCGGACGTAATTCTATTGGGCGACAGCTAAAGCCAAGCAGTAGTACATAACATTCCCTTACTGCTTCAATGCAATGCGTTAGCCTTTTTCAGTTAACAAATCCATTTCAGTAATGGTGGTTATTTCTATTGTAGGCTGTATAGCTGTTATTCTTTTCTGAATGTCTATGTAGTATCTTATGAGCCTTTGTTTGATGGCATTAAGCCGTTGGATGCTTTCTTTGGCATTTTGTTCAGCATTAGTAAATTCATACCACCATTTATCTGATTGGTTTGTATTTGCTTGTATAAATCTTAAATCCACTTCTTTACTATGAATGCGGTTGCTACAAGTATTTATCATGTCTAATACATCTACTTGTCTTTGATGCAATTTTAATAAGGCACTTGTTTTCATAACATCAATAATTTACTTTGTTATCAATAGGGTTATCTAAGTCGTTTTTTATTTCTGGTGCATTTGCTGATATAGGCTTTACAAGGGCATATAAACCGTTTCTTTGAGCTAAATTTACAGTTTCGGCACATTCTCCATAATAACCATGTTGAGCAGCTATAATCAGCTTAGAAATAAATTCTGCTTTCTCTACAATAGTTAATTCATTGTAGGGGTTGTCTGTAATGGTTATATTATTCATTTCAATTTCATTTTGTTGTAGAAATAAAAATTGTCATCGTTTAAGCAAGTATATTCAATTAGTTTCCACCCTGATTTATTATCTGAGTCGTCAAGGAGTCTTTCTACATTATATTTTTTATGATCTGATTCATTCCAACTATTTGAAAATTCACCAGTATTAAGATTAAGCCAAACATATTGTTTCATAACTTAAAGTTTTTAATAATTACGTAGTGGTATGATTTCATTTTATATAAAGTTTAAAAGTGTTTTTAAAAATAGGGCAGCAATAAGAATAAAGCCGCCGATTAACCAAAACTAATATATCATTTATAATAATCCGTACAAGTCATTCTTATTACTGCAAGAGGTAAATATATGAGTGTAGAGATTATGTTTTTTAGATCGCGCATTGCTTAATCATTTACAGTAATATCAAAACAATTATAAAATGTTATTCGCTCCGATGATTCGTAAATTTCAACCAATTCTTTAGGTGTACAGATTTTAAGAGGGGTTAAGCCATACTTAATATCTCCGTTATCATTAACCATTTCTTTATAAATTTTATTTGCTTCTACTTTTGTTTGGTAACCTTCTGCATTTATTACCCATTGGCGGTTGTATCCCGTATGATTGCCATTATTGCCTTGTATGATGTAGTATTTTTTATCAAAAGAAAGTTCGACATCTTGAAGTTTAAAAGTTTCCATAATATCAAATTTTAGAGGTTAAATATCAGCGGGCTGTTATAATCGAATATAACGTCTAAAACGCAGCCCGGAAATCTTAAATATTACTTGGTTGATTTTCAGTTGTTTATGTTACATAGTCATACTATCCGCAATTAGCGCAAGTCAATTTCCAACTATGTAAAAGAACTTTACCCCGTTTCATAATATAGAGGTATTTTATTTAAATTGATAGAACAAATGTACTACCAACTAAAATCACTTTCCAAATAAAACAGATTAAAAAAACATTAAAATAAATAATACTCAATAATACTAAGCATTACAACTGCACTAACAAGCTGGCAGGAAATAACGAGCCTGCATATAAATGCAGGCAACTAAAATAAGGTATCATTTATTTTCCGAAAATTGAAAAGCTTTAATACAAAATCAAAGCCCATCGCAACCGGAAAACCCCACAATCGTATGGGGACGTTATCCATTTAGTTATGAGATAAGCAATTAATCTTTGTGTTATTGAATGAGTTATGAAGATATTAAGCAGTTGAATTGAGTTGTTTTCAGTCGGCAAATATCGTTTCAAAGTAATTCTTTTTATCTAATAGGCGTTTTTTGATGCTGATTTTAAAACGAAAACCATGCAAGGTGAGCCGGGTCGTTTTTATCGTACACGGTTACCACAGACAGGGTTTAGTGTATTGTTTGTCTTTTTTTTGAGATTACTTTTAATTGGATAAGATAGTAGTGAAATGAGTAGATTTTAAATGTATCCTTAAAAGACATTTTTATTGATAATTTATAAATTATAATTCTATTTTTATAGTTTTACCATCAAAATAATAAAAATGGCTACAAAAATTAAAAAAGAAACTAAACCAAAATCTATTAAAACCAATAGCATAATAAGTCTTGGTGCTCTTGGTAAAGAGATTAAGATAAGCCCTAAGTCATTGGTATGGGAAAATGCAGAAGGGTTTAAAATGGAATTTTTTACAAAAACGATTGATATTATTATAGGCATTGGTAAAGACCATCATGCTACTTTAATAATGGATGTAGAATCATGGGAGGCACTTAGAAGTGGAGAGGCTGTAAGCATTACTACCTATAATGAGTATCTAAATGGATATGTAGTAAAGCCTACAAGAAAAAAGAAAGCATTAACCAAATCAACTAAAAATAAAACAAAACAATCATGAGTATGAGTAAAGAAGAATGGAAGGATGTTGTTGGATTTGAAGGGTTTTATCAAGTTAGTAGCAAAGGCAGAGTTAGGAGCATGTCAAGAACTGTAATACGATCAAATGGCACTAAGCAAACATTTAAGAGTAAAATATATGCTATTCACAAGTCCAGCACAACATTTTATCCAATGGTTACTATTAGTAAAAATGGGAAATCATTTCGCAGAACTGTTCATTCAATGGAATGCGAAGCATTTATTCCTAATCCTAAAAATAAAAAGTATGTTAACCACAAAGATGGGATACGTTGGAATAATGAACTTGATAATTTAGAATGGAGTACACCATCTGAAAATAACTTTCATGCTTATCGTGAATTAAATAAGCAAGCGGCAACCAAAGGTAAAATTCCATTTAACGCAGTAAAAGTATTTTGTACACTCACAGGTAAGATATATGAAACATGCGAAGCTGCTTCATTCAATACAAAATACAGCAAGAGTAGATTTAGCGCAATGATAGCAGGAACAGTACCGAATAAAACAACTTTTATGAAATATACCGAACAACTATACAATCTCTATAAACTAAATAATCAACAACTATGATACCAAAAGAAATAAAAAGGAAGATTGAGGAGTATTGTAAAAATGAATATGGCAATTACGAAACGACATCAATGGAAGGAAGAACATCTATAAGTGTCGCTAAAAAAGCAGCAGAAAAAGGTTATTCCCTCGCAGAAGCAGAAATACAACGATTAAAAGAGTTGATAGAGGCAGTATATAAATTAGGATTGCCCGTAACATGGACTGATGAAAGGGAAGAAAAACAATGGCAACAATTCAAACAAAACAATAATCTTTAACAACTATGATACATAAGTCTATACAGTATTGGGAAACATTTCCAGTAGATAACGGTGGATGGGTAAAAATGGTAGATGAAATACTACTTGAACCCGGCGAAAGTCCAAGAGATGCTTTTTATGAAGCTAAAAAAACCGTTCAAAATACTTTCTACGAAATGAAAGGGCATGATAAAAAGGTGGCAACAGAACAAAAGGAACAATCATTAGATGAAAATGGTGTTGCTATTGCTGAAATACTTTTATGTAAGACTATTAAAGATTTGGAAACATACAAATTACGTGCAAGCCAAAATACTTCTGTGCAAACTGCATATAATCAAAAGCTGAATGAGTTAATAATTAAAAAAACTAAAAAACTTCCATAATGGAATCCATTTATAAAAGTTATAATAATGATGAATTAGAAGAACTGTTTAGTAGGTTTCTTATTAACAGTTGGAGCTATTCAAAGATTTCAAGTTTTTCAAGAAATGAGAAAGCCTTTGAGATGAATTACATTTATGGTATTCACTCAAAAAGTTCTGCAACAACAGTAGCCGGGCAAGCGTACCATTCAGCGTTGCAATATTATTTCTCTCAAAAAAAGAAAGGTATAACAGTAAGTCTTATTGAAATGGAAGCGGCGGCATTTGCGGCAATAGATGAAGTGCCCGCTAATATGTGGAAGCTACAAAAGACAACACCTACAATAGAAGAAAGTAAGGTAAAGGCAACTACAACCGCTTCTGCATTGCTCAAAAATTTCATAACAGAAATCGGAGTTTACGAAGATGATTTAAAAGAGATTATTGACGTTGAATTATACTGTAATGAATTTCTTACAATCAATGGTGTTGATATTCCTTTGCCATGCCATGCCGCAATAGACCTTGTAATAAGAACCAATGATGATAAGTTAGTTATTATTGACCATAAATCAAAAGTATCTTATATGGGTGACGATGAAGCTGCTTTATCAGTAGGTGTTCAGGCAATAACTTATGTAAAATCTTACGAAACAAAAACAGGGAGTACAGTTGATGAAGTTTGGTTTATCGAAAATAAATATTCACAGAACAAAGACAAGACGCCGCAGCTAAGAAGTTTTAAAATTCCTATTGATGAAGATACACGAAAACTTTATGAAGCACTTCTTTACGAACCATTGAGAAAAATGATACAGGCGACAAGTGACCAAGATTATGTGTACATGATAAACGATTCAGATAATTATGTTGACAAAGCAGAACTCTATGACTTTTGGGCAAGAACAATGATTTCAGAGGTTGAAGATTTCAATGTTGATGAAAGTAAAAAGCAACTTGTGTCCCAACGGTTGAAAAAAATAAGAGATGCCTCAATAACTACTATCAATCCAAAAATTATAAAGAATTTCAAAGAAAACGCATCCAAATTTATTCAATACGATTTAAGTAGTACCAATATGACAAGGCAAGAAAAAATAGAGCATGTATTAAGAAGTTTTGGCATCATTGTAAGAACCGCATACGAGTTT
>Ga0116192_1002264_pt1 | contig 12895 bp, 12 predicted proteins | sample AD_UKC113_MetaG_FD_89876 | JGI IMG/M metagenome (GOLD analysis project Ga0116192, IMG submission 89876) | Active sludge microbial communities of municipal wastewater-treating anaerobic digesters from Hong Kong - AD_UKC113_MetaG | ecosystem: Engineered > Bioreactor > Anaerobic > Digestate... | reverse complement strand
GTAATGAAAGGGGCAATCTGCGCCAGATATTCCTGGTGGACACTCTCACCACCGAAATAAGTGAAATAAGTGGGGTAAAGCGGCAGTTCTGTGACGAATACCCGGGTTCCTTGTTCTTTGAGTGAGAGGATTTCAGCCAGATTTTCGAGACGCCCTGAGTCGATTGAGTAGTTCGAGAACATGGCAAAATTCTCCTTCTCGCGGGAATCATTGGGGTCAGGCGGAAACTTCACTTTCCAACCAATTTTGGAATCCGCTTCGTAACCACTGGCGCTTACATCTCCGAACCGGCGCACGCTGAGCAAAAATGTATCCGGGAAATCAGCCCGGCTCCAGTTGCGGAAGGGAAGAACGTGCTGCAGGAGGGCAGAATTTTCCTTAAGCCAGGCTCGGAACGTCACCTTCCCTCCCAGTCGGGCGGTCACCCATTCATCCGCCAGGAATTGATCGGCGACCTCCAGACCATTGGCGGCAGTGTAATCACGCATCTCGGTAACGAAGAGGAGCGCTCCCGGGTGATATTGTTCCACCAACAAGCGGGCAATTTTGGAGTTTGGATATACCGTCATCCCCTCCACACCGAAATTGTAAATGCGCAGGTCATTCCCGGTGAGGGCTTTATAATCGGTAGCCAGAATTTGAGGATTGATGCCGGTATTGACCATGGAACTTCCAAGCAAAATAACATCCACGCCACCATTTTCTTCCACAAAATCTTTCAAACCAAACCATTTAATTTCAAACTGGCTGTGAAAAACCCCCAGGGAGCGGATATGGAGGATGGAATCAAGATTGGTTGAACGGAAAATCCCTTCAGCGAGGAGGGCGAAGATACCAAATAAGAGCACCGCCAGGGTTGCCGAAATGATCAGGGAAGGGCGGCGGGGAATGGGCGGGCGTTCTTCAGGCATAGTAGGAAGGCAAATGGGGCAATGAGGTTTGGCTGGAGGGCAGAAAGTCCCTAATCGGAACTCGTGACTGTTTTCTTTTCAGCCAGGAGCTCTTTCAGGCGGGGGTGATTGGCATAGAACCCGTGATATTTTTCGGGCATCATGGCTGCGATCTGACACATGATCTCGGTGGTCAGGTTTTCCAGCTGTCCCTCACGGTTCGATCGATCCATATCAGGAGGATAAATCGGTTTACCATATTCCACCATCATCGAAGGTTTTTTTAAATGCTTTAATTTGCTGAAAGAATCCTCCGTACCGGTGATGGCGACGGGGATGATAGGAACCCGCGCGCGCAAGGCAAGCAATGCAACCCCCGGCTTCCCTTCCAGCAACTGGGCATTCTGGCTGCGCGTCCCTTCCGGGGCAATACCAACAGCCTTTCCTTCGTGCAATGCTTCAACTGCAGTGCGGAAAGCGGAAAAATCAGCGGTATCGCGGTCTATCCAGATACCATTAGCGGTCACAATAAACCAGCGCAGAAGAGGGTACTTCAAGTATTTTGTGGTGACGAGCGCGGTCATATCCGGACGGTTAGGTGTGAGGAATAAGACCGCGATATCCATGCGGCTCATGTGATTGCAGGCAACCAGTATCCCCCCCGAAGGCGGGATGTTTTCAACTCCTTTGAAAGTGGTATGGGTGAGTTTTTTGATTAACCAGCCGACGATGCTGCGTAAGCGGTGAGATTTCATCTTACTATTGACCTCAATTCTTCCTTCTTTCGTAGCAAGAAGCAAGGCATCCATCTAACTGGATGCCCGGTAATTTTACCCCATTCCCGGTGCCTCATAGGTAGGAAGCGGTGGAGGTGTGGAGGGACTTTGCGATTGGGTACGAAGATAGCGATTGAATAGGATGAGCGCAAGCAGAATCAGAGCGGCAAGAGTGGAAAGCACCCAAACCGCCCCGGAGGCTATCGAAGGAAGAGTAAACCAGGGAAGCTCAGCGGATACCATCTTCATCCCCATCAAAACAGCGAAAACGTTCCACGTACCATGAAGCGCTACGGTGAGGATATAAGTCAAGCCAGCACGTAAATATTTGCCATCCTTCCATGTGGCGGCAAGAGCCCAACCGTTCAAACCAGCAGTAAAGACATGCAGTAGACCGGTACCGGCGCGACCGACCACTGTATACAGCCAGTCAGATGGAAGAGCAGCGCTGAGAGACAGAAGACTCTCCAGCAGGGCGAAGGCTGCCCCACATATCATCCCGGCACTAAACCCCTCCGCGGGTGAGAGGTGACGATTATTCAATAACCACAAACCGAGCGGTTTCAGCAATTCCTCAATGATCGGAATGAACAGCCCAATGATGGCGAAAAGAACAGCGACGATCTGCGGACGTTGCAGCAAAGGGAGTAAAACTTCACTCAATTGTTGGAGCATGGTGGGATCGAGCGAGGTCTCGCTTCCCAACAGTGCCAATAAGGGGGCGGCTTCAGGCTGCTGAACCAACCACATCCAGCCCAGCAGTGCTGCAACCAGGATGAAAATAAATTCAATGATGATCGTGACCGGCAATGAAATGTAGAAGCCAAAAACAACCAGCCCCCACTGCCGCTTTCTGGGACCGGTCACCAGTTGAAATTGTCCCAGTTCCAGCAGCCACCAGATGGGGATAAGAATGGAAAAAATATTCACCATGGCAAGTGCGCTCCCTGAAATGGGGCTGGCAGGTTGGCTGCTCAACCAGACCAAGGGGAAGAGCAGGAGCAATGCCACACTGGCAAACAGCAACCGCCCTCGTTGTGGATTGCTGGCGGGAGAGGAACTGAGGGCGCGAATGGAAGCCACGAGAGAGGGAATGGTAAGCAGCAGGATCGCGAGAAAAACCCATATCATATTTAGAAGTTGGCTTTTCTGGTCACCTAAAAATGAATCTGCTGATGGAGATTGCAGCAGAAAAACCAAACTAATGAGGACAAAAACGGAGTTGAGTATTCCGAGAATACTCACAATCAGCTGTGAAATGGTCAGGAAACGCGACGGTTTGGCTGCGGGGAGCAATGACATTTATTCTTCCTTGATGGTAACGGAGATGAGTGCTTCAGCCGGTAGAAGGATTTCATCAGACTCGGGATTTCGTGGTCGAAATGAATTGAGTACGTCCATTCCTGACCGGATCCGACCGATGATGGTGAACTGACCATCCATTTCTGGCAGGGCGGAATAAGTTATGAAAAACTGGGATCCGCTCAACCCAGCAGAGTCGTGACTCAAAGCGAGCAAGCCTAGTGCATCAAAGCGATACGCCGGATCGACTTCAAGCTCAATTCCATAGCCAGGTGTTCCGAGACCGGAATTGGAGGGGTCACCTCCCTGGGCAACAAAACCAGGAATCACGCGGAAAAAGGAGGTATGGTTATACCACCCCTCTCGGGCGAGAAAAACAAAGTTGTTCACAGAAAGTGGGGCGATTTGTGGAAAAAGATCGAAAATAATCTCCCCTTTCTCGGTTTTAAATATCGCGCTGTAACTTTTGCTGGGATCCACAACCTGTGGAGGACAGGCGGAATAGGCTTTTTCCGGCAGGAGAAAATAATCCAGCAGAACGGTCAGCGAATCCACGTCAACGGCACTTTTGACAATGATGTGGTTATAAAACAATACCGGTGTACTTTGAATTTGCAACCCTGCGGCATCCTGCAGCGTCTGGTCAATGGCAGCGATCACACGCTCATCCCCAAGAGCTGCTTTCCACTGCGCGTCTGAGATGCCCATGGATTCTGCTTGAACTGTCAGCCAGGTTTGAAATTCATCCGGTGAGAGATCCAACCAATCCGACTGTTGCGTATAAAGGAGGTTGTTCATTTCCCAATAATGGTCTTCCAGCGCAGCGGCTTCTGCGGCATAAGCGGCGAGAAGGGATTTATTCTCCACATCCGGGCGGGGATACTGGCGCAGAATGACGCGCACAGAATTACTATAGCGCTGCTGAATCTCGGCAAGATTGGCATTGAGCGTCCGGCAGGTAGGGTTCTGGTAACTGCAATAAGAAAGGATGGTCACGCCAGGCGATTCGGCGCCGTAGGCATGATCATAAGAAGCCTCGGCAGGTACATTGTGCTGCGCAAGCGTATCAATTGTTGGAACTACGGGTATCACCTGGCAATCCGCAGGCGCACTGGCGGTAAAAGCAATCGTGGGTTGACGGGTTGGTGTGAGGTCGACGGGCGTTGTTCCGCTGAGTTCCGGTGTGGTGGAGACAGCAGAAAGGGAAGGGGAAATAGCAGCCGCCGGAACCGTCTCAGTTACTGACCGGGCTGCGCGTGGGGCACAGGCGGAAAGGAGAATACAGGCAGCAATGAGAAGAGCTTTTTTAGCCACAGGACCTCTATTAAGGATTCAGGCGTGGGGTTTCAAGCGGGAGTCAACAATCGCCCGGAGATCCCTCCGGACACATTCCGGGGATTGTCCGGCATCCACGAGCACCCAGCGTTTGGGCTCCGACTTCGCCAGTTCGAGGTAACCGGCTCGAACCCGGCGGTGGAAGGCAAGCTCGTAATCATCCAAACGGTTCCACTCACCACCGCTTTGCTGGCGACGTGCTAAACCGGTTTCAACATCTACATCAAAAAGGATAGTTAAATCGGGAACAAGCCCACCGGTGGCAAAGGTGAGGATGCGGCGTAATATTTCCAGATCGACACCATGACCATATCCCTGATAGGCGAGCGTTGAATCTGCATACCGGTCACTGATTACCACAGCGCCTTGTTCCAGTTGCGGACGGATGACTTCCGCGACAATCTGAGCCCTGGCGGCACAGAAAAGCAAAATTTCGGTGCGCGGGTTCATCGCCTTATTTTCCATGCGCATGATCACTTCGCGGATCTGGTCGCCGATGGCAGTACCCCCCGGTTCGCGGGTAGTGATGACAGGATACCCCAGCTCGCGGATGAACTCTGCCAGAGCAGGAACTTGCATCGATTTACCGCTGCCGTCCGGACCCTCAAGCGTAATAAACATGGAAAATTGATCCTTATTCCCGGAAGATGCGTACTCTGCGGTTGGGGTCTTTGCCATAAGAATGGGAGACCAGTTGTGCCTGGCGTGCCATCTCGTGCTGGATGCGACGGATGGAGGAGGACGCAGGTGGAAGGTCAACCCAGCGCTGACCGTTGAGCACTGCCTGGATGGCAGATTCAGTCTGGCTGGTGACCTCATTCAGATTTGAACCGTTCTCGGTGGCAAGGTTGAAGATTTCTGCCAGTGATTGCTCCATCTGATTGATGGTGTTGGCGCGCAGCACATAAATGGGAATTCCCCGCGATTCAGCCTCGATGATCGGTTGCTGGCGGGAACGATAATAAGCACGCAGAGTCATCACAATGTCCGCCTCGCTTACCTCCTTGGCGATAAAGGCAGGTACGGCAAGGTGATGCGCCGCCTGTTGCAGGCGGTTTCGAGCCACTCCGTAAGGGTAGATTCTGACGTTTCGCACGGGTTTTCGTTCAGCCACATCAACCGCCTGCTCGTAATCCATAGCAGGTCCTGAGACACGGGAAAGATAGCGCCCTTCTGCGGGTGCCGGGTAAGTATCCGTTTTGGTCTGTCCGTTTGCCGGATAAGTTCGGCGGGTTCCTTGAGCCAGACCACGCGCGGCAGGCGGGGGAGCTTTTTCAATGTGGACTTCATTCTGAGCATCCCGCCAGCGAGTTTCAGGTTGCAAGGGGTAACCACGCACCAAGGTATCCACCGCCTGGGCGACATCCGGATGAACCGCCAGACGATCACGCTCCTGCAGCTCCACCAGCACATCGAAAGTAGGCGGTGAGCGACGTTCAAGCACTGTTTTCTGGGTTCCGCGGCGGCGGGCTTCTTCATCTGAAAGGGTTACGGATTCAATGCCGCCAACCAGATCGGAAAGGGTGGGGTTGAGGAGCAAATTCTCGAGGGTGCGTCCGTGGGCAGTGGCAACCAGCTGCACACCCCGTTCGGCAATCGTGCGCGCTGCCATTGCTTCCAGTTCGCGACCAATCTCATCAATGATGACTACTTCGGGGTTGTGGTTTTCCACTGCTTCGATCATGACTTCGTGTTGAAGGGAAGGAGTTGCCACCTGCATACGGCGGGCTTTCCCTACCGCCGGATGGGGAACGTCTCCATCTCCACCGATCTCGTTGGAGGTGTCGACGATAATGACTCGTTTGTTTTCCGCGAGGATGCGTGCGGACTCACGGAGCATGGTTGTTTTACCAATCCCTGGTTTTCCCAGCAGGAGGATGCTTTTGCCGGATTCAACCAGATCCTGGATAATTTCGATGGTGCCATAAACGGCACGTCCAACCCGGCAGGTGAGCCCCACAATTACCCCGTGACGATTGCGAATGGCTGAAATCCGGTGCAGGGTGCGCTCGATACCAGCTCGATTGTCAGCATCAAATTCACCGATCAACGAAACTACCAAATCAATATCCGCCCGGCCGACCTCATGATCACTCAATTGGAGTTCATAATCGACGAAACGCGCCATGGGTAGACGCCCAAGATCCAGAACGATCTCGAGCAAGTTATCGCTATTGTTGGCGTTTTCCAAGGCGCTAATAATCCGTGGCGGAAGGACCGCCATCAGGGCGTGTAAATCATCCGTAATTCGTATCTGTTTCATGTTTTAAAACAACCTTATGATTATTTTAACCCCTCATCGCGCGGTTGTGGCTTTACGTAATGGTTAACCATGGGGGAAGATGGTTCCGCCCTGCGCTGATCAGAACGGACTCGCTGCGCCTCTTTTACAGTGGAATACTGACCCACTGCCAGATGTTTTACCAGGAGGTTAAAGCGGGGAGTGGAATGTGCTCCGAGTTGTTCGAGGATCTCGGTAAGCCAGGCTTGATAGGAGCGCACCTGAATGTAAACGGGTCTTCCCAGATCCTGAAAGTGATTCACCAGATCGATCATCAGTGTACCGGGGTCTTCAACAGAGGGATGAATCAACGGGATCAGATAAATCCCCTGGTGCCCCGCAAGGCTTTCTACATAAGCCATAATATCACTGCCAGGGCGATAAACCAGGCGGGGAGTGTTGCCATTGGTAAAGGGCTCCGCGTTTTGTACTAGCGGGGGGACGAGAGTTTGATACAAAGAGCGAATCGCCGGGTCATCAACGGGGGAAGATTTCGACCAGCTGCTGGCGGAAACAGGGGAACCAAAATGGTTCGGAAGACGCCAGATTGTTTCCCAGCCATAAACATTGAACCCAACTGCGCGCAAAATGTCATGGAGCGGATGGCTCTCTTCCACGTCTGCCAGGACGTTAAGAGCTCCCAATTCACCCGCCTGAAAACACAGATATTCAAAGAGCGCTGACGGATCCTTTCCCGGGTCAAATTGATCCGGAGTGAAAAAAGAAAGTCGGGCAGAGCGATCGCCAGGTTGATGAAGTACCTGACCATACCAGTTGATCTCTTTTTCTGGGTCATCCATCAAAACGGTAGGCGAGTGAGAATCTGGCGCAAGCGAAGAGACCAGGTTACTCAATCGAATGGGGTTTCCCTGGGTCAGGGACGCCGCTTTATTCAGACTGATCACCCGGTTGCGATTCCCTAATAAGGAGGGAAGGTCAAACCAGGCTAAGGGACGAAGGTCTATTTTGCCAGCTCCATAAAATAACGGTGAAACCGATCATCACTGGTTAATTCGGGGTGGAACGAGGTTGCCAGCAGGTGTCCCTGCTGGGCGGCAACGATGCGCCCGTCATCCATTTGAGCGAGGACCTCAACCCCCGGACCGACCGATTCGATGAGTGGGGCGCGAATGAATACCGTAGGGTAGGGTTTATCCTTTGGGTCAATTTTGAGCAGGCAGGGCACGGAAAGATCTGCTTCAAAACTGTTCACCTGGCGCCCGAAGGCGTTTCGCGCTATTTGAATATCCATCAATTCAAGCAGCGGTTGGTCACGTCTTGCATCCTTTGAGAGGAAAATTGCTCCGGCACAGGTTCCCCAAATGGCGTGTTCACGACCGAAGAGGCGTAAGGGTTGAATAAGTCCAAAATCCACCGCTAATTTACCAATGGTTGTGGATTCACCGCCAGGAATAATCAACCCGTTTAATTCGAAGAGGTGTTGGGGCAGGCGAACCTGCACCACCTCGACCCCTAACGATTCCAGGACGAACTGGTGTTCTGCAAAATCACCCTGTAATGCCAGTACGCCAATCTTCATAAGGATTACCAGCCGCGGGTGGCGATCTTTTCAGCTTCTGGCATGACGGAAATTTGCCGTCCGACCATGGCTTCTCCCAGATTGCGGCTTACTTCGGCTAAGATCTTGGGATCATTGTAGTGGGTTGTTGCCTTGACGATAGCGGAGGCGCGCCGGGCAGGATCCCCTGACTTGAAGATTCCTGAGCCAACAAAGACGCCATCCACACCCAACTGCATCATCAGCGCCGCGTCCGCCGGGGTGGCGATGCCACCGGCAGCAAAATTGACCACTGGCAGCCGACCAAGTTTACGGGTTTCGAGGACCACCTCGAAGGGCGCTCCGATCTCTTTGGCAAAGGACATGACTTCTTCTTCCGGCATATTTTGCAGGCGGCGGATTTCACCGAGAACGGTGCGGGCATGGCGGACAGCTTCCACCACATCACCCGTGCCAGCCTCGCCTTTGGTACGGATCATGGCAGCACCTTCACCGATTCGCCGCAGGGCTTCTCCAAGGTTACGGCAGCCGCAAACAAAAGGAACGGTGAAATTGTGTTTGTAAATATGATTCGCCTCATCCGCAGGGGTTAGCACTTCGGATTCATCAATATAGTCTACCCCAATCGCCTCAAGAATTTGCGCTTCAACAAAGTGGCCAATCCGGCATTTTGCCATCACCGGGATGCTGACTGCGTCCATTATTTTGAGGATCATCTCCGGGTCACTCATCCGGGCGACCCCGCCATCAGCACGAATGTCCGCGGGAACTCGCTCCAGCGCCATTACAGCGCAGGCGCCGGCATCTTCAGCAATTTTGGCGTGTTCCACATTGACCACATCCATGATCACGCCGCCCTTTAACATTTGCGCCAGCCCTTTTTTGACTTCGAAGGAACCTACTTTCTGTTCCATAAATCGATCAACCTCCTTCACTTAATACGAATACATTTTCTGAACTGCAAAAAACTTTTGCTTTAGGTGATTTTACCACGACAGGCAAAATGAGGTATAGAAACGTCTTCCTCTCCATAATTAAAGGAAGAAAAAATAATGATAAATGAATGAAGGAACCCCGGGTCAGAGAGAAGAGTGACCCGGGGAGATGTGATATTAGTGAATTCGTTCGAATCGGCTGCCAGGGGTTCCGCAGACCGGGCATTTTTCGGGTGCGCTGCGTTTCTCGGTATAACCGCACACCGGGCAGATGAAGTAATCATATTCCTCACCCGGCTGACTAAGGGAAGCCAGCGCTTCGCGATATAGACCTTCGTGGATCTTCTCGGCTTCATTTGCCCAGTGGAAACTCTGATAGGCTTTCTTGTCTCCTTCTGTTTCAGCATCCTTCATGAAATCGGGATACATGATCGTATTTTCATAATGCTCGCCGTCAGCAGCCGTTTCAAGGTTTTCGGCAGTCGACCGGACTTGACCGGCACGCCGGAAGTGATTGAGGGCATGAACAGTCTCAGCATGAGCAACCGCGCGGAAGAGACGGGCAACCTGAACATAACCATCTTCTTCAGCTTTTTGGGCAAACGCGAGGTATCTACGGTTCGCCTGACTTTCACCGGCAAAACCAGCCATTAAATCATCGAAACTCTTTGTCATAATCTGCTCCTTTTCTCGTAATTTTATTGGATACATCTACTATTTTAACCGATTTGTGGCAACGAGAAAGTAGTTGGAAAATCTTCACCCCTTGAAATTCAAAAAAAACAATGATACAATAATACAATGATACAATTTGAAAGGAGGCATAAATGTGAAACCCCAGGATTTTTCGATCGATTTTCGATCAGGAGTTCCGGTATATATCCAGTTGGTGGAACAGATGATGACTCACCTTTCATCAGGTGAACTTCAAGCTGGCGAACAAATCCCAACCGTGCGGCAAATGGCTTCAGAATTACGCATTAATTTCAATACTGTAGCGCGCGCTTACCGCATGCTCAATGAGGCAGGGCTCATCTCCACCCAACAGGGAAGAGGCACTTATATTACCGAGAAACAGGCTGCTGAAAAGACGGAAGGTCTTAAGCAGCAAGCGCTTGAAGCGCAAATTCAGCGATTTTTTTACCTGCTAAAGCGGCAAGGATACCGTCCTGAAGAAGTCGAACCCTGGTTAATAGAGAGCCTCTCTGTTTGGAAAACAGGGCACTTGCAGGATGAAGATAATAACGAATTTGAGTTGTAAGAAAGGATACCTGTATGACACCAAGCACATCCAACCGTAATGATAATGACGAAAATCAAAGCTTGACCCCCTTTAAAGCCCAGATGAATAATTACAAGAAAGGACCGGATACGCACGTTAATGCGATTGGTCTTACTGTCTTTCTTGTCCTCGTTGCACTCGCAGTATTCTTCGCCGCAATGCTTGATAGCCGTGGAGCGACGGATGGCACTATAGCGGCAGTAGTCGTCCCGATGGTGATTGTTGCCTCCCTTCTGCTGGCATCGATTCAAGTGGCACGCCAGTGGGAAAAAGCAGTGGTTCTGCGACTGGGGAATTTTCAGGGCTTGAAGGGACCGGGATTGTTTTGGATTATTCCGATTGTGGATTCCATCACCCGGTGGATCGATCACCGTGTTATGGTCACTCCATTTTCGGCTGAAAAGACGTTGACCCGCGACACAGTACCGGTAAATGTGGACGCAGTACTGTTCTGGGTGGTTTGGGATGCTGAAAAAGCCGCGCTGGAAGTGGAAAACTATCAGGCAGCAATTGCCTGGGCATCGCAGACAGCCCTGCGGGAGATCATTGGTCAGATGACACTGGCAGATATCCTGGTCGGTCGGGCAAAGATGGATGCGGATCTGCAAAAAATCATTGATGAGCGTACTACCCCGTGGGGGATTACCGTACAATCGGTAGAAATTCGAGATGTAGTGATCCCCGCTGATCTGGAGGACGCAATGTCCCGCCAGGCACAAGCAGAACGAGAACGACAGGCACGGGTCATTCTTGGTGAATCGGAAAAGCAGATCGCTTCCAGCTTCGCTGAAGCCGCAAAAGCATATCAAAATAACCCAACAGCCCTGCACCTGCGCGCCATGAATATGTTGTTTGAGGGATTGAAAGAAAAAGGCGCCATGGTGATCGTACCGTCTTCAGCGGTTGACACCATGAACCTGGGTGGTATCAGTGGTATCACCGCCCTGGCACAAAACGAAAGTGCCAAACCAAACGAATAGTGAGATTCTGGCAGTGCCCGGAAGGTGAGTAAAATCCGGGCACTGCTAATTTAGGGTGACTGAGGGCGAAGGTATCCATTGGGGAAGGGCAAATTGTTTCACGTGAAACATTTACCAGATTCCTCCCATTTGGATTTTTGACTCGCTTCAGACGATTCCAGCTGGCAACGCCAATAGAGAAACGACCTGTGGGAAGGGGGTACTAGGAGAATGCCTATCGCTGATCATGCAGAGCATACTGGGTGATCGTTTAGTTCTTCTTGCTGCTTGTTTCGAGATCCAGGAGGTTCACCAGAATCGTTTCTGTTAAACAATTTGCTGGATATTCTGCCCAAATGCTTCAATTTTATAAAGGAAAGCGATTCTGGCGCACAGGTGAAAAATACCTTCTGAAGATACTCCTGGAAAAAATCTGAAATTTGTTTCACGTGAAACCTGTTTCTGAAGGGCGGGTAGAACAAGAAGGGTAGCTGAAGTGTTCACTTCAGGGTAAAAATCGACTACAATTGAACTTGACGGATTGCGCGGAAGAAAAATCCGCGCCATTTTTATTGAAAAAAGGTGGTTTCAATGGCTCAAAATATACCCCTGTTCCTTACGTATCTCCTCTCCATTTTGATTATGATTGGCTTGCCCGTAGTGCTGGCTTTCCAGGTTACGAAATATTTCAAAGTTTCCTGGTGGGTGGTGCTGGCTGGCGTGCTCACTTTTCTGGCTTCTCAGGCAGTGCATTATCCCGCGGTGATAGGGATTAATGCCCTGTTCAACAACGGCACCATTCCAGCACCCAGCAGCCAGTGGGTGCCAGTGGTCAACGGCGTGATCGGTGGCTTGCTGGCGGGGATTTGTGAAGAGACAGCGCGTTTTGTTGGGTTCAAACTCTTGAAGAAAAAAGCCGACCATTACGGGTCTGCCTTTGCACTGGGTGTTGGTCATGGCGGAATGGAAAGCATCCTGCTGGCGGTCCTTGGCACTGGCGCCACGCTGGTTACGGTGCTGTTTTATAATGCCGGCGGACAGATTGCCAAAGGGATTGATACCAATCAGGTCCAGTATATGCTTTATCAGATTGATCAATTCTGGATGGCTCCCTGGTACAACGGATTACTCCCCGGTTTGGAGCGCCTGATTGCTCTTACTCTCCAGATCTTCCTTACCACCCTGGTATGGAAAGCTGTTGTTGACCGCTCGTTCATCTGGTTTTTGCTGGCAGTCCTCTACCACGCCGTGGTGGATGCGGTGGCAGTTTATCTTTCTGGGATTGGCTGGAATACTTGGGCGGTGGAAGGCGTTCTGGCTGTCTTTATGGTCATCAACCTCTTCCTGATTTACCGCTTCTGGAAGGATGAAGAGGAATTCGAAGAAGAGCTGGAAGAAACGGAAGAAGAACCCGCTGAAGAAGCTCTCGAAGTCGGGGACGAGGAGGGAGAATTGCCCGCGGATGACGATGAGGATGAGGGTAGTAAATCTTTTGGCAATGAAGATGAAGCCGGGGAGCAAGAAGAGAACGAGGATCCCCGTTAGGTTCAGATTTTAGGTGAAAAAACTCGGCTGTCGATCAGCCGAGTTTTTTATTTCTTCACCAGGAAGGCGAT
>Ga0116192_1002261_pt1 | contig 12900 bp, 10 predicted proteins | sample AD_UKC113_MetaG_FD_89876 | JGI IMG/M metagenome (GOLD analysis project Ga0116192, IMG submission 89876) | Active sludge microbial communities of municipal wastewater-treating anaerobic digesters from Hong Kong - AD_UKC113_MetaG | ecosystem: Engineered > Bioreactor > Anaerobic > Digestate... | reverse complement strand
GAGAACGTCGAATGAAGCACCCTCGGACCACCACTCATGACCGTGGATCTGGTACATTTCGTTATCGATCTGCATGAAACCTCCTCGCTGGGCTTGGATCGGAGGGTCCCTAGTGAAAAGCGTGGCCCACCGCGACAAACATCAGGACGGCCACGAGGAGTGCGGCACCCACGGCTTCTCTGCCTACTCTCCGACAAGCGGCGTGGCCTCGGATGTACTTGAACAGGATGCGGCGATTGAGAACGGCATGCGCAACCGCGGACACCAGGAAGAGAATTCCCAGGACGTTATGAGCCGCCATCCAGGCGTGTTGTGAAGAGGAGATCCATGGTTCCATCCGGTGCAGGTGGTTGGCCCAGCCGGTGATCGGCAGCCCCAGACCGGTGACGGTCGCTGTGAGGACGATGAATCCCCGCAGATTGAACGATCTCTTCTCGGTAGTTTTCATTTCTCGAGGTTCTCCTTCATCGCAGGTTTTCAAGATCTCCCCGCAACTGGGACAGAACCCGAACCGCTGTGGCCATGTCTTCGCTGCTGATATGCGACCCGAGTTCCCGCTCGAATTCATGAGCGCGTTCATGAATTCTTTCGAAGACTCGTAATCCCTCCTCCGAAAGCTTCACATGGCTGCGTCGGCCATCCCTGGCATCGGCAACACGGTCGACGAGTCCCTCCGATTCCATCTCCTTTACCTGACGCGTGACCGCTGCCGGGTTCACTCCCAGGCACCGGGCAATCTCCATGATTCCAATGTCCTCGGAATGGCGGGTTGCAAGAAAGCGCATCAGCGCCAGCCTCGAGGCCGGCATCCCCACCTGTCGGCTGAAAACGCTCAAAAGAACATGATGGAGCCGCATCACTTCGCGCAGCAAGTGCGGCTCATCCCCTTTGTGGCGGAGTCTGTCGGCAAGGTCGGCCACTGTGATCTCCTCGGGAGGATATTGTTGAGTATGTCATTGATCATGTCAAGTAAATTTTGCCGTGTGCTTTTCAAACAGATGCATTCGGGCACGGATACGGAGGATGCCGGTCGTCACCTCATGGCCGATCCGGTCGCGGCACTCGCTTTGGACTCCTATGGACCTGGGTTGAGCGATTCCGAGAACCTCCGGGCGTCATGCCCGCGAAGGCGGGGATTCAGCGGGTATGCACGCTCTTTCCGGATCCGATTCCCGTCTGCGCGGGAACGAAGAGACGGGATCCGTCCCGGTCAAATCGCTCGATGCAGGATGCAAAGAGGTTCAGGTATACGAGAGGGTGTGTTGTTGGGGAGGGTCGTCCGTATCCCGGGGGACGACCGCCGCGCAGGCGACCGTGGACTCCCGCACGGTTGGGCCGGAGATCCGTGGACGCACTCCCCGGGGAACCCATTGAGGTCGGGGTGTGCTGATCCGTCCAAGGAGCCCCTCATCCCCGAACCTCAAACGAAGACGATCCCCCGTGGTTGTCTGCACTCCACCGCATCGAGTCACCCTTGGGTCCAGGGGTCTCAAGGCCTCTTTAGGTCTTGGCGCCACCTTGGGGTGAGTCGGGGGATATGCTCCGCTTGCCTATGTCCGGTCCTTTGCACGAATTGAAGATTTTCCCGCACAATCGGATGCATCCGCTCCTTGTTGCCCGGCATCAAGGGCTTATCGTGATGCGACTCAGATTTCGGCGCATGGTTTCGGAATACCAGATTTCAACGAATTCCTTGATGGATTCCTCTTCGAATCGAGCAATCTCTTCCATGGCGTGTCTTCTTAGGAGTCGTTTGATGCTCTTGAAGGCAACGGGATCTTTGGCGGCAAATTCCTTGGCCGCCATTTCCGCTTTGATCAACAGGTCGTCTTCCGATGTGACCGTGTTGACCAGTCCGAGGGCCAGGGCTTCCTCGGCGGTGTACATTCTTCCGGAGTAGAGAATTTCTTGAGCGTTCACGGTCCCTACACAGTATTTCAGAATGGCCGTACTGCCGGCAAAGACCGAGGAACCGAAGGTTATCTCATTAAGCGAGATCTTGGCCTTTCCCTTCACCATCAGCCGGTAATCACAGGCCGAGGCAATCATACAACCCCCGGCGATGGTATGTCCGTTCAGGGCGGCAATGACCGGTTTGGGAAACAGGAAGATGCGGGCGTAAAGATCGGTGAATTTGATAAGATAGCGCGAAAAATCTTCCCTGGAAAAACTCATGAATTCAGGTATGTCGAAACCAAAGGAGAAGAACCTGCCCCTCCCGGTCAGTATCACGGCTCTGATCGTTTCGTTCGCCTGGATTCGCGAAAGGGCCTCCTGGATTTGCTCGACCACGACCTCATTGATGGCATTCACTTTTCCCCTGGAAATGCTAACGGTTGCAATTCCTTCTTTTTCCGAGGTTTCAACATGGCCCATAAGCGTCTCCCTCCATAGGTCAAATCGCGCCAGGTCGCGCATTTCCCCACTGGGAGCAGGAAACGCGGACCTGGAAATCCCCTGTTTGGAGGATGGCAGGTGCATCCTCAGATCAGTCGGAGGCGAACGGCAAGGCTGTGGTTGCTTCCGCCCTTCTAGTCCCTCCCTCAGGCCATGGCGACTTCCGTATCCGCCGCCTGTCGTCTCTTCGATCCTCTTCTCCGAGCAGGGCAAACAGCTCTTCGCCGTCGTTGGAAAAACAAATCCGGCGACCGGGGCCGAAACCGATTTTCACCCAAAGACATGGGCGCCCATCCTGTTGATCCGGGAAGAAGCTGCCCGCTCCATCGGGTGGAAGGAGGACCCGCTCCCGGCGCAACGGGGGGGATATTCTCCCATCGCTGCGCCGGGAAGCAGAGGCGCGGATCGAATCGAGGCAAACCCCACCGGAACCTACTGGGTTCCCGCCCTACCCCTTCCCTGGCCCGGTGGAGGTCCGGAGCACATTTCGTCCAGGGTCAGAGCCCCGTCCCCGTTGGCGTCCCGTTTCTGGAACATGCGTTCGGGGTTGGCGCTTCGATGGGAAATGGCCATGAATTCCTCTTTGGTTACCTGCCCATCGTGATTGGCGTCCATCTTGGCAAAGTTCTTTTCGCAGCCTCTTCCCCCCCGCATTCCCCTGCCGGGGCCTCTTGTGGCGCAGAACTCCTCCTTGGTCAACGTTCCGTCCCCGTTCTGGTCACGCTTGTTGAACATCCGTTCCGGGTTGCGGGTCCGATGGGGAGCCGCCATGAATTCCTCTTTGGTTACCTGCCCGTCCTGGTTGGCATCCAATCGGTCGAAGTTTTTCTCACATCCCATCCGGGGTTGGACTTGGGGAGCCTGTTCCGGTGTTGCCTGGGCTGCCGCCGGATGCCATGTCCCAAAGACCACCGCAATGATCGCTACCAAGGTCAGGATAAAGGTCCGTTTCATATGTCTCCCCTCGTTATAGTAAGGTTTCGGGTAGGTGTTGATTGGATTCCGCCGAGACTGAATGGCGACATATAAGCACAATTGCGTTCCGCACGCAACGACCCAATGGGGTCCCCGGAATTCTTTGCCTGTGCCGGGGTGTCCTTCTTTGATCTCCAAGGAAACGCGTGCTATGAGTATGCCTTATCCCTGCAATCGAGAACATCAAGGTTGGGGTGCGCCGGGACCCCTCTGCCGGAGGGAACTCGCAATACACACTCTGGGAGCATATCATGACGAAGCCTCAAGGAAGTCGAGGGACCATCCTCTCATGCACGGTGTTTTTCTTCCTCCTGGGGACCGCTCTCCCGGCTTCCTGGGGAGCCGTCTCTTCCGAGGACAAGTTCCTGGTGAAGTTCGTGGAACGCAACTGGCTCAACGGCAAGGCCTGGGACAAACTCACGTATCCCGGAAAATTGGGGTATGTCTGCGGGCTCTTCGACGGAATCACCCTGTTTTGGGCCATGGCCGATGCCGAAGGGGTAAAGAAGAGCGTGGTGGATCCCATCTTCAGTGCGGCCGGCGTTCCGTCCAAGTATACGGTGGGGGACGTGGTGGACGGGATGGACGATTTCTACCGGGAACCCAAGAACCTCTCCCTGCCCGCCATCTGTGCCTACCTGCATTTTGTCTATCGGACGAGGGGGGAAGGGGAGGAAGCCATGAAGAAGCGCCTGTCCCGCTGGCACAAAATCTTCAAATGAGCCCCCGGTCCCGTTCCGTCTGCAACTCACCCCTCCGATGGAACCCTACGGCCGCTCCCTGAGCAGTTCGAGGGTTTCCTCGAGAACCTCGCGAACTTCCGGGTCCGGGTTCCTCCGGGCAAGGTCTTCCATGCGGGACAGCCACCTTGAATCCCCCAGTTCGCCGATCAGGTGCAGGAAATCTCCCTGGACCCGCGAGTCCGCGCCCGGGACCGAGTCCCAAACGGTATCGAGCAGCTCCCCCGCAAGGGGGGGGTTCCTTTCGGCCAGGGTCTCCACCACCACCATGGCTCCCAGCCGAACATTCCATTCCGGGTGGACGAGGAGGGGAAGAAATCCCTCGAAGACGGTATTCTTCTCGACCATCATATTGGCCAGCAGGCCTGCCTGACCCTCCTTGAGCATCCGCAGCAGGGTATCGGTGTCCAAGAGGGATGGGTCGGACCGGTGCAAAATCCGGAGGATTTCATCCAGCGTGATCGTCCCCGTCATGCGAAATTTGCCGTTCAGGATCAGGGTGGGGACCGACTTCACCCCGTGCTGCTCGGCGATCTCCGGAAAGAGTGCCCCGTCCACCACCCTTGCCCGAGATCGGGCCGGGGAGGCCGTTAAGGGGATGACCTGACGGACGGCGGCGGGGCAAAAGGGACACTGAGGCGTGACGAACAGAAGGAGGTCCGAGCTCCAAAGCGGCATTTCCAGTTCCCGGGAATGGGTGGGGAGCGGGAGGGGTCGGGGATCCGCCATGGCCGAGATCACCTCAAGAAAGGGCTCGAGTTCCCTGCCGGACGGAACCATGTGAAACCGCCAGACTTCCCCCACCACCAGTTCGGGGAATTCCCGCCCCGGTCTCCGTTCCACGATGAAATCCGGGGATGAAACCGTCTCCGCCAAGGCGCGATAGAAAGACTCGAGTTTTGGGGAGCGGGGGTCGTCGGTCAAAACGGCCTTAAGCAACCACGGACCCGAAAGTTTTTTTCCCCACTCCCGGACCAGGTCCCGATCTGCGGGATTCATAGGCATGAGACTTCCCTTCCTTTCAATCTTTTCCCCCTCGCCTCCGGACGAATCCTCGTTCCCGCCGACCCAACCCTCATGGAACGGGCCCTTTTTCCCTCGCCTCCGGACGAATCCTCACCTCAAATCCGACGGAGCACATGTTCCCAACCGATGAAAAGAATCTCCCTCGATCGGAAGAGGATCAGCAGACCGACCCCGACGCAGACCGCCCCCACACATTGGCGGAGCCGGACGGTTGCCAGGCTGTGAGCCAGGCGCACTCCCAGGACGACCCCGGCCAGTTCCAGCACGGTGACGGAAAGCCCCAAACCCAGGTGTACCGAACCGTTCTGAAGGTTACCCAAGGTCCCCGCGGATGCCACGGCAATCTGGAGCACCTGGCTGGTGGCGATGGATGTGAGGGGTGCAAACCCCATGAGCACCATGACCGGTACCGACAGGACGGGCCCACCGGTGCCGGTCAGACCGGACCCGAATCCGACGACGGCTCCGGTCCCCAGTAAAAGCAGGCGCTGTGCCGCAGATCGGCCGTCCAGGTATTCGAAGCCGTCGCCCTTGGAGGAACGGAGGGTGTAGACCCCGGAAAACAGGATGATCAGGCTCAAGAGGACGTTGAGGATGCGGGGGTCCACCCCGGCGTTCACTCGGGCGCCCAGGTAGCTGAATAAGACCGCGCCCATGCATACGGGCAGGCTGATCCCCCAATCGATGGTGCGGCGAAGCTGGAACATCCAGGTCCCCGCCAGGCCGGTGAAAGTAAAGCTGAACAGGGCGGTGGCCATGGATTCATGGGTGGACAAGTCGGCGATGTAGGCCAGGCAGGGGATGAGCAGAATCCCTCCGATGCCCACGGTTCCAATCAGGACCCCAACAATCACGGAAATGATTCCCAGCAATACCAGGCCCATAAACCCATCCAACAGCATCGGCAAGTCGGCTGCCCGTCCGAGCTCGAAGAAAAACCGGCGGGAGGCCGCCCCGGGGATCTGGCTCGCAGCCCATGGCCCGGGACGGGTCTCCCGAACTGCTCCCCGACGGAAAGGCGCCGCACCGATCCTTATGCTATCAGCGACAAGACGCCTGCATCAATCCCTTTCCGGGGCTCCGGAAGGTTATATGCCCCTCGAAGATTGAAATTTCGTTTTTGTAGGAGCGGCATCCAGCCGCGAAATTGCGTGGTAGCGGCAAGATGCCTTTCCCAAAGCAAAGAAGAGAGGCGCCGGAACGTCACCCACAAACCTAAACGAGTATAACCGAGAGCAACGGGTGTTAAGGGATGGGCCCCATGGAACTCGAGGGTTTGGGAAGGAGGCTTGCGAAAACGGATGGTTGAAAAACAAGGCAGAGCTTGCCTGGAACACGAATATTTTGTGGATATCTTCCAATTGTCTGTATTTCCAAGGAATGAGGCATTAGTTTTGCTTACAATCCGCCCGATGGGGATTTCCCACTGCCGGGGTAGGGGATTTCGACCCACGTTCAGGCGGGCATTCATCGAGGTCCGACCCGGCGATTCGGCAGTAATCGGCTTCAGGTCTTCATTTGGAGGTATGGGATGCGTGAAAGCCATGGTGAGAGATCCGGGGAATTGGAATTATTCATCCGGGCGGTACTCTGGGCCGTCGTACTCGCCTTTGCGGTGGTTTGGGGAGTTTCGGCCGCCCGCGCGGGGGACAAAGGCGTGTTCTTGACGGGATTGTCCGTTGTCGGGCCGGACACCGTGCCGGAAAGCGGTTCCGCCAGGTTCAAGGCCGTCGCCGTCTTCAGCGACGGTACCCGGAAACGAGTCACGGGCAGGGCGGCCTGGTCGGAGAACTCGTCCTTTGCCGTCATATCCGCAGGGGTGCTCAAGACCCGGCCGGTGGGGGTGGAAAAACAGCTCACCATCACCGCCAAGTATTCGTCGGGCGGAATCATCAAAACCGCTAAGAAAAGGGTAACGATCGTTAACTCGGCCGTTGCGAAGGCGGCCCTCACCGATATCCGGGTTTCCGGGGCCGCCTCGGTGAACGAGGGGACAGTCTCCTCCTACACGGCCACGGCTTCCTTTAGCGACGGGACCCAGCGGAACGTGACCGGGGAAGCCTCCTGGGACGAGGGGTCCGCCAATGCCCGGTTCGGATCTCCCGGAGTCTTGACCGCCCTCGAGGTGGGCGGCAATGAGGAGGTCACCCTCACGGCCACGTATTCTTCCGGCGGAATCACCCGGAGCGGAGTCCTCGTGGTCACCATCGTGGACCTCGATTCCCTGCCGCCCCTCTCCGGATCCCATGCGGACAAATTCGCCGTCTTTGAAGGAACGAAAACCTGCCTGCAGTGCCATCGAGATCGTGCCGTCGAGGTCTACCGGTCGGAACATTACCAATGGAGGGGGAAGTTGGGGGCCATCAACGACTTTTGCATCTATCCGGATCCCAACCACATCGGTCGCCTGACCAACGCCTACGGGGTGGAAGTGGATGCCGGATGCGGGAAGTGCCACGTGGGGATGGGAGCCAAGCCCGTGGCGGCGGTTTCCCCCACGGATGCTCAACTGGAAAACGTCGACTGCCTGATCTGCCATGCGCCCCAGTACAAGCGCACGGTGGACCCGGTCACCAAGGCAAGGTTCATTCCCGACGAAGAGAAGATGGGAATGACGATCTTGGAAGCTGCGGTGGACATTCGAAAGACAAGCCGCGACACCTGTCTTCATTGTCACACCAAGTCCGGGGGAGGGGACAACTTCAAACGGGGAGACCTGGAAGAACACCATCGATCTCCGGGGACGAGGTCTTTTGATGTTCATATGTCCCCGGCGTCCTTGGGAGGTGGGGACCTGCACTGCACTCAGTGCCACCGGGTTTCCGGTCACAAGATTGCGGGAAAGGGCGCCGACCTTCGAGTCCAGGAAGGCACCCGGCCGGACTGTACCACGTGCCACACGCCCACGCCTCCTCACGGCGACTCGAAGATCAATGCCTATCACCTCCAACGTGTCCACTGCACCACGTGCCACATCCCGTCCTTTGCCAAAGTCGCGCCCACGGACGTGTTTCGGGATTGGGGGGCCCCGGGAGAGCTTAACCTTGCCACGGGCCTCTATGATCCCGCAAGAACCATGAAAGCCAATGTCACGCCCCAGTACCGATTCTGGGACGGACAGACCTCCACTTTCTATGATTTTGGCACCCCCGCCGATGCGCAGCCCAACGGGAACGTCCTCATGGCGGGACCGGTGGGATCCGTGAGCGCAGGGGGCTCCAAGATTTATCCGTTCAAAGTTCACACGGCTCTCCAGCCCATGGATCTCGAAACCCGCTACCTGCTCCCGTTGAAAATCGGGCTCTTTTACATGGAAGGGGACCTGGTGAACGCCGTTCCCTACGGTCAGGACGCCGTCGGGTGGCCCCGCAACCCCTACGATTTCCGGCAGACCGAGCGATGGATGGGACTGTTCCACGAAGTGTCCCCCAAGGAAGACGCTCTCGGGTACGCTGGATCCTGCACCACCTGTCATGGAACCTCGACTCCCCGGATGCCGCTGTTGAGCATGGGATACGAGGCTGTGAAGCCGGTGGCGGATCTATGCAAGACCTGCCACGAGAGCAAGAAGTATTCCTTCGGTTCCGTGCACCCGCGCCATAGTCGGAAAGGGTATGACTGCAGCGAGTGCCATTCTTTCAGCAAGGCCCGGTAGCCGGGGCGTACCGTTCGCAAGACCCCGGGGTGCGGCGGGGAAGGGAATCGAGTTCTTTCCCGCCGCTTTTCCTTTCTCATCTTCCCGTGTCCCCCACAAAATCAAATCCGTCGTTTACTAAGGGAAGGATGTGTCTTAGATTGGCCGGTAACGGCTTCTGGGGGGGTGTTGCCGGGGAGGGTCGAACAGGCATTTTTCGGAACGGGTTTTTCCTTACGATCATTCAGGGAACAGGGAGGGTGCATGCAACCCATTGCGGGGGAGGCGATCCCGACGCCTTGGGGGCCCGGCGTCTTCACTCTGACGGTCTACGCCGTGCTGGTGTTTGCCTTTGTGGCTTCCCAGCTCTTCCTGGCGGCATGGCTGGGAGAGAAAAAGATCAGCGCGGAAAAACTCCGACCCTATGAATGCGGCATCGTTCCAACGGGGACGGCCCGCTTTCGTTACCCCGTTCCCTTCTACCTGGTGGCCGTCTTCTTCCTGATTTTCGACGTCGAGGGAGCCTACATTTTCACCTGGGCCGTGATCTACCGGGAAGCGGGCTGGCCCGGGTGGATTCAAATGGCGTTTTTCATTGTGTTGCTCCTCGTTGGGCTTCTTTATGTCTGGAAACACGGGGGACTCGATTGGAGACCGGGTTACAAGGCAAAATAAGCGATCGGTGGTGGAGCAAAGCGGATCTGCTGATCAACTGGTCTCGAAAGAACAGCCTTTGGCCGCTCTTTTTCGGTCTCTCGTGCTGCTTTGTGGAGGAGGCGACGGCGTTTACGGCCCGCTACGACATCGCGCGGTTCGGGGCGGAGGTGATTCGTCCTTCGCCGCGGCAGGCGGATCTGCTCATCGTCTCGGGGACGGTCTTCAAGAAGATCGCCCCGGTGGTTCTTCGCCTCTATGAACAGATGCCCGAGCCCAAGTGGGTCATTTCCATGGGGTCCTGTTCCAATTGCGGGGGAATGTACGACGTGTACAGCGTGGTCCAGGGGGTGGACCAGATTCTTCCCGTGGACGTTTACATCCCCGGGTGTCCCCCGCGACCCGAAGCCGTTCTGCAGGGGCTCGTCCTGCTACAGGACAAGATCGTCTCCACCGAGAAGCCCGGCCGATGCGTTTTTCACCTTCCCGGCGGAACCCAGGGCACCGTAAAGCCCGTCCTCGAGGATGGCCGGACCAAGTCCCGAACGCCCCCGGGACCCGGATACGAAGGGCTTCCCATAAGGGGAACTTCCGTCACCCCGCCCGAATTTTGGGGCAGTCGCTCGGACGGGATGTGGACTCCCCCTGCCCGGCGCATCGAGCTTTCGAGCCGAGACCGCTCCCTTGGGGCTCAACTGACGGAACGCTTCGGCGATGCCGTGCGCGGGGAATTCCCCACGTCCGATATGGCCGCCTTCGAGGTGGACGAATCGCGGATCCGGGAGGTGCTTGCATTTCTAAAGAAGGAATCCAGCCCCCGGTTCCAGCGTTTGGACGACCTGACCGCCGTGGACGAATCGGCCCGGCGGGATCGAACCTGGGACCCCGGGTATGCGAGCGCCATTGCCGACGTGGGTGCCGCCGGGCATTACGCTCAACGCTTGCCCAAACCCTATCCCGATTTCACCCTGACGTACCACCTGCTTTCCTTGGACACTCCCGTTCGATTGCGCCTCAAGGTGGGTCTCAACGGGGATTCCCCCGCCGCCCCGTCCGTGACCGGCATCTGGCCTTCGGCCAACTGGTACGAACGGGAAGTCTTCGACCTGTTCGGCATCCGGTTCGAGGGGCACCCGAACCTGCGGCGAATTCTGCTGCCTCACAACTGGGAAGGGCACCCCCTGAGGAAGAGCTACCCGGGACGGGCCACTCAAATGCCTCCCTACACCCGTGAAGACGCTCGCCGAGAGCAGCCCCTGGATGCGGAAGTCCTCATGAGGCTGGACGGAAAGTTTGAAGACGGGACCCACGAGTTTCTCCTCAACATCGGGCCCCACCATGTGAGCACTCATGGGCTCTTGCGCTGCATCGTATCCCTGGAGGGAGAGGAGATCACCGGCCTGGACCTGGACATCGGGTATCATCACCGGGGTCCCGAGAAGATTGCGGAACGCCAGACGTGGCACCAGTTCATCCCCTACTGCGACCGGGTGGACTACCTCGCCGGGGCGGCCAACGACCTGCCCTACGTGCTGGCTGTCGAGACCCTGGCGGACATCCGCGTGCCGGAGCGGGCCCAGGTCATCCGGGTGCTTCTCAGCGAGCTTTTCCGCCTGAGCAACCACCTGGTGTGGTTCGCCACCTATGCCCACGACGTGGGGGCCATGACTCCCAATTTCTACGCCTTCGCCGAACGGGAAATGATCCTGGATATCGTGGAGCGCATCACCGGGGGAAGGTTGCACCCGTCGTGGTTTCGCATCGGGGGAGTCGCCGGGGACCTGCCCGAAGGCTGGAAGGAGGCCGTGGACGACTTCGTCCGCATCTTTCCTCGGAGGTTGGAAGAATATGAGCGCCTGATCAGCAAGAACCCCATCTTCAAGGCCCGAACTCGGGGGATCGGCCGAATCTCCGCCGAAGAAGCCGTGGACTGGGGAGTCACAGGGCCCAATCTTCGGGCTTGCGGAGTGGAATGGGACCTGAGAAAGAAATTCCCCTATTCCGGCTACGAGCGGTTTCAATTCGAGGTCCCCACGGCCGCGGGGGGCGACTGCTATGCCCGTTACCTGGTGCGGGTCGAGGAGATGCGCCAGAGCCTGGGGATCATCGAACAGGCGAGCAGGAACATGCCGCCGGGCCGCACCATCACCGACGACTATCGGTACGTGGTCCCCAAACGGGACGAGATGCTCCGGGACATCGAGAGCCTCATTCACCATTTTGTGAACGTTACCCGAGGCCCCAAGATCCCCCGGGGGGAAGCCTACGTGTCCTGTGAAATTCCCCGGGGAGAGCAGGGCTACTACGTGGTGAGCGACGGGCTGGGCCATCCCTATCGACTGCGAATCCGGGCACCGGGTTTTGCCAACGTCCAGGCCATGCCCATCCTGGCGGAGGGCGAAAGCATTGCGGACCTCATCGCCATCATCGGGTCCCTGGATTTCATCCTGCCGGATATCGACCGGTAGGGGGCGAGGGGCGAGGAAGCGGTGTAGGGTGGGGGAAGCGAAGCCCACCGAGCGGGCGGCTGGGAAGCGGGGAGGCGAGGAGGTAGGGTGGGTGAAGCAAAGCGAAGCCCACCGGGGAGAGGTTCACAAGGGGCGAGGGGTTGGTTGGTCAATCAGTTGGTCGGTTAGTCGGGTGGTTGGCGAGGGGCCTGGGGGCGGAGGGATTCAGGGGTTTCGTGACTTGGGAGCGGAGTGACGGGCTATGCTGGCCTGGATGGCGGGATTTTTCATCCTGATCGTGAAACTGGGGGCGGTGCTGGTGCTTTTGCTCCTCATGGCGGCCTACCTGGTCTGGCTCGAGCGAAAGTTCCTTGCGCGACTCCAGATCCGCTACGGTCCCAACCGGGCGGGCAAGTACGGGCTGCTCCAGCCCGTTGCCGACCTGGTGAAGATGCTGACCAAGGAAGACACGGTACCCCAAGGGGCGGATCGTCCGTTCTTTCTCCTGGCCCCGGCCGTGGTGGCCACCACGGCTTTCCTGATGTTTGCCGTGGTCCCCCTGGGAAAAGATCTCACCTTCTGGGGACGGTCCGTCCCCCTGGTGGTCACGGACCTCAATATCGGCCTGCTCTTCGTTTTCGCCCTGTCCTCCCTGGGAGTGTACGGGGTCGCCCTGGGCGGCTGGGCTTCCAACTCGAAGTACAGCCTGCTGGGGGGCATTCGCGGAGCGGCCCAGATGATCAGCTATGAGCTCTCCCTGGGTCTTTCCCTGGTTCCCATCGTCATGATGGCGGGTTCCTTCAGCATGGTGGACATCGTTCGGGCCCAGGAATCGTATCCGTTCGTCCTGGTGCAGCCCGTGGCCTTCGTGGTTTTCCTGCTGAGCGCCATGGCCGAGAGCAAGAGAATTCCTTTCGATCTTCCCGAGGCGGAAAACGAGCTCATCGCGGGGTACCACACGGAATACAGCGGGATGCGGTTCGGGCTCTTTTTCCTGGGGGAATACGTCAACATGATGGTGCTGGGG
>Ga0116192_1002258_pt1 | contig 12918 bp, 9 predicted proteins | sample AD_UKC113_MetaG_FD_89876 | JGI IMG/M metagenome (GOLD analysis project Ga0116192, IMG submission 89876) | Active sludge microbial communities of municipal wastewater-treating anaerobic digesters from Hong Kong - AD_UKC113_MetaG | ecosystem: Engineered > Bioreactor > Anaerobic > Digestate | place... | reverse complement strand
TGACCTGCGAAGTCATGGCCGTCGACCCGCTCGCCCTTGATGGCGACAAAAAGCGCACCCTCACCCAATGTCCGGGTGTCGGTAGACACATGCTTTATCATTATATTCCCGTCGGCACTAAGTTGTCCATGGCAGGCTGCAGCAGCCGAAAGCGCGTCCATTGGCAGCATATCTCAGTACAACTCCTTCAAAAGGTTCTCAACGACCTCTCGTTCATCGTAATGTATGGTTTTGTCCTTGAAGATCTGATAGGTTTCATGGCCCTTGCCCGATAGAAGGATGATATCACCGGGCATCGCCACCTTCATGGCATACCGGATGGCCTGGGTTCTGTCCTCAATCACCGCATACTTGCCCTCGGTTCTCTTCATGCCTTCCTCGATGTCTGCAAGGATTTGAGCCGGGTCTTCGGTTCTGGGATTATCGGAGGTGATGATGGTAAAGTCGGCAATCCTTCCCGAAAGCTCACCCATGATGGGGCGTTTGGAGCGGTCTCTGTCACCGCCGCATCCGAAGACGCTGATAAGGCGGCCCTTCACAAAGCCCTTCACGGTGGTGAGGATGTTTTCCAGGCTGTCGGGGGAATGGGCGTAATCGATCATGATGGTATAGTCCTGCCCGGGCGTGGGCACCACCTCGGCCCTGCCGGGAACCTGAACATTCATAAGCCCTTCGGCGATAAACTCAGGGGACACACCTAAAAGCCCACAGACCGAAATGGCCGCCAGGCTGTTATACACACTGAAAAAGCCGGGCACAGACACCTTTAGGCGCCTGGTGAACCATGGGGTGATGCAGTCGTATTCCACTGCCTTGGAGGACGTTGTGATGTTGACTGCCTTCACATCAGCTTCCTTTTCGATGCCGTAGGTGAGGATATCGCACTCGGCCATGGCCATAATCCTGTCGGCGTTTACCGCATCCACGTTGACGATGCCCTTTTTGCACATCTTAAACAGCTTGGCCTTGGAGAGGAAATAGTCCTCCATGTCGGGGTGTTCGAAGCCGCCGATATGATCCTTGGAGAAATTGGTGAAGACACCGATATCAAAGTCGCAGTAGGAAACTCTGTGGAGCTTCAGCCCCTGGGAGGATACCTCCATGACCACCGTGTCGGCACCCTTATCCTTCATCTTCTCAAACATCTCCTGAAGATCATAGGATTCGGGGGTGGTTCTCCTGGCCGGGATCTTCTCCTGCCCGATGCAGTTTGCCACTGTTCCGATAAGCCCTACGGTGCTTCCCGCCTTTTCAAGGATGGAGCGGATCATGTAGGTGATGGTGGTCTTGCCCTTGGTGCCTGTAATCCCTACAAGCTTCATTTCCCGGGATGGATTGTTGAACCAGACAGCCGAAATGCCGGCCAGGGCATCCCGGGTGTCCTTCACCTTGATGATAGTGGCATCCCCGATAATCCTGATGTCCTTCTCCACCACCAGGGCACAGGCACCGTTGTCCACGGCTTGCTGGGCATATTGATGTCCATCGGTGGCGAATCCGTCAATACAGATAAACAGAAAGCCCGGCAGAGCCTTCCGGGAGTCATAGGTCACACCCCGGATGTCCAGCTCCAGGCTCCCCTCAAATTTCTCAATCTCTATGTTTTGCAGCAGTTCCTTAATTCTCAAGGTTTCTTCCTCCTAACTTAACCCGCTTTTGATTAATCTCCGATGATGGTCATAAAGGTGACCTCCACCACATCGCCTTTTTTCAGTTCGGTTCCCGCGGTATATTCCTGCTTCATGGCCATGCCCTCACCTCTGATGCGCATATTGAGACCCGCGTTGGCCATAGCCGTTCTGGCTTCTTCAATGGTCTTATTGCTAAGATCGGGCATAGTGGTGATGAGCTCTGCCTGATCCTCTTCGGTATACAGGATGACCGTGCTGTTTTGTGGAACTGAGAAATCGGCCTTTGGTGTCTGATTATGGACGATGCGTGTTTCATCGCTACTTTCAGGCTCCACCTGGTACTTCAAGCCGAAGGCCTTAAGCTTTTCCTTGGCTTCCTTCACGGTGAGACCCACTACTGAAGGCACATAGACCTCTTCGGTCATTTGCACCTTATCCTTCTCGGAGTACTGACGCTCAACGCCCAGATATTCCAGGATCTCTTCACAGAGCTTTCCTGCCACAGGGGCTGCCAATAAACCGCCGGTTCTCATGTTCATGGCTACCTGAGGATGGTCCAGCGCGACAAGAACCACAATTTCGGGCTTATCGGCAGGGGCAATGGCCGCGAAGGATACGATGTAGCGTCCTTCGGTCTCGGTGGTCAGGGTCTGAGAGGTTCCCGTCTTACCTGCGATTCTGTAACCGCTGATATAAGCATATTTACCAGTTCCCTCGGAAACTACACCTTCAAGTACACTTCTTACTGTGGCGGCGGTTTCTTCTGAGATCACCTTGCGGATGACCTTGGGTTCATTCTTCTGAATAATGTTGCCGTCTCTGTCGGTAATCTGCTTCACCAGATAGGGCTGCATCAGATTGCCGCCGTTGGCGATGGCCGAGTAGGCTGTCACAAGCTGTATAGGGCTTATCTGGAAGCGCTGGCCGAAGGATGATACCGCAAGGTCGATCTCCTTGGGATCCTTGTGCCAGAGGTTTCTGTATTCCTCGGTGGTAGGCTCACCGGCGATATCGATGTTGGTACGTTCCTGGAATCCGAAAAGCCTCACATAGCGATAGAACTTATCTATGCCCAGGGTGAGGCCAACCTTGACAAACACAGGGTTGCAGGAATTATACACGGCGTGAAGGAAATCCTCGGAGCCATGGCCGCCCTTTCTCCAGCAGTCAATGGTGTGGCCCGCCAGGGAATAGGGCTTGCAGTTCTCAGGTGAGCTCAGGGTCACCACGCCCTCCTCAATGGCCGCTGCAGTGGTGATAGCCTTGAATACCGATCCGGGCTCGTAGGTGTCCATGACGGCCTTGTTTCTGAAAACGGTTTGCCAGAGAAGCTCGGTATCCTCTATGTCCTTGAAGCCCAGCCATTCGGGGTCATCGATGAAATCGGGCTTGGCATCGGGAACATTGGGATTATAGTCGGGCACAGAGGCCATAGCCAGAATCTCACCGGTGGTGGGGCGCATGACAATGGCCATGGCACCGTTTTTCAGATTATAGTCCAGCATGGCCTGATTCAAGGCCTTCTCGGTGTAGTGCTGAATAGTCTCGTCGATGGTGAGATACACATCATACCCGTCGATGGCGTCCACATAGCGCTCCTGGCTGAACTTGATCTGGCGGCCCAGGACGTCTACCTCATTCATGATCTTGCCGGGGATGCCCTTCAGGGTATCATCCAGGCGCATTTCAATGCCCGAAAGCCCCTGATCATCGGCACCGGTAAAGCCCAGGATGTGGGAAGCCAGCCTGCCGTTAGGGTAGTAGCGTTTGGAGTCCTCATCGATAAAAATGCTTTTAAGACCGGTGCTCCCCACATAGGTTCTGATCTCATCACCGATCTCCTTGTCTATCTTTCTCTTAATGAATTCGAAACGGGAATTTTTATTGAAAATGGTCAGGATATCTGCCGGATCCATATCCAGATAACCTGCCAGGCTTGTTGCCACGTCATTGAGGCTGAGCTTGGCTTTTTCGTCCTCAAGCTCAGTTCGAAGCTCCTTGGGATTCACCGAGACCGTATCCACCGAGGCACTGATGGCAAGGCCCTTGCCGTTGGTATCATAGATGGTGCCTCTCTTGGGGTTGATGTAGCGTTTGTGGGTCTGGTTGGCATAGGCCATCCTTTGATACTCCTCGCCCTTCACAAACTGAATAAAGCCTATCCTGTAGGTCATAAACAGAAAGGCAAGGGTAAAGATGATCAGTATCAGAAACTCACGCTTTTTCAGCTTAATATGGTTGGGGCGCAGGGTACCTTCCTGACGCTTCTTTTCTCTCGCGGCATCTAAGCTCTCAGGTGCTCTGGGCTTTGAGATGATTTTTGATGTAGTTTTGCCTTTTCGATAACTGCCCTTCATGAGCCTTCTCCTGTAAAAAAGGGACATCAGACTGATGAAGATATTACATCGTTATCAATCTATTGTCCCGTAATCATTCCCATTAAATATATACTATCATACACGATTTTATTTGCATTTTCCATAAGATTTGAATCTCATATTATGGAAAAGCGGCTCGCAGTGCGTTTATCGCGTTCTCAATGAAGCTGTCTCCACCAGATTCTGCATTCTGGATATATTGCTCATTCAATACCACGCTGTAGTTGTTCTTAGGAACGCTTACCGTCACCAGCTGGAACTTATCGGGCTTGTGCATGCCCAGCTTCTCCATTGCCTGCTTCTCCACATTTGCCAGGTTGATGCTGGTTTCAATATCAACCTTCAGCTTTCGGTTTTCATCCCTCAACTTATTGTACTCGTTGGTCATGACGCCCATCTGATAATTCATCTCAGCCAAAGCTGAAAAGCGATAAAGGATACCAAAGCAGATAAGGAACATGGCCAGGATAGCAAAGATAAGCCTTCCCTTGGGCACATGGGCGTACTTCGGTGCCGCTGCAGGTACCGCTTTTTTTGGCTGCACCTTACGGATGGGCTGCTTTTCCTCCTGCCTTTCGGGCATCTGAGGCGCAGCACTTCCATATATATACCGGTTCCTGTTTTCCATGGGTCCGGCCCCTCCCTTCCAGCATACGGCCTTGGCTTATAAAAGCCTCCTTAAGATTCTAAAGTGGCGTCTTTAAACGCCACAGCCTTCTTCTTTTGCAGTTGATAAACAAAGACCCCGGGTCTGCCCGATTGCCGGGCAGACCACGGTAAAACCATGGATGATTTCGCCTTTGCTTTTTCTTTGGTAAACGTTCTAAACCTTTTCTTTTGTGCTCTGCTTCGCTTTTTCTTAAGTAGTTTGGTATGCTTTAGTAAATTTATCGGTTCTTTTGTAAATTAAGTATGCTTGTGTAGTGAATCAGTTTTCGGGCTTTGGTAGATAAATTGGGTTAGGTCTTTTCCTTTGCTTTTTAAAGGTCTTTCGTGTTTTTGAAAATCTTTGGTACTTTAATCCTTTTATCTTTTGTAGTTCTTAAATCTTTTGTGCAATATCGCAATTACAGTTTTTCAGCGACTCTCAGCTTGGCGCTTCGGGCTCTTGGGTTTTCCTCCAGCTCCGTTGGGCTTGGGATGACGGGCTTTCGTGTGACCAATCGGATTTTTGGAACCCTTCCGCATACACATTTGGGGAAGTCTCCCGGGCATGTGCAGCCCTGTGCCTGTTCAGCGAATGCCTTCTTGACGATTCTGTCCTCCAGGGAGTGGAAGGTGATGATGGCAACTCTTCCGCCCGGATTAAGAAGTCCGGTGACATTCTTAACAACATTCTCCAGAACCTCAAGCTCTCTGTTGACCTCGATTCGGACAGCCTGGAAGGTTCTCTTCGCCGGGTGCGGGCCCTCTCTTCTGGCGGCTGCCGGTATGGCGGCCTTGATGATGTCGACCAACTCTCCGGTTGTGGTTATCTTTTGTGCTTCGCGTTTTTTGACGATGAATTCCGCTATCCGCACTGCCCACTTCTCTTCACCATAGTCCCTGATGATTCTGGCCAGTTCCTTTTGGCTATAGGTGTTGACAACGGTCGCGGCATCCACCGCTTGTCCTTTGTTCATGCGCATGTCCAGCGGCGCGTCCTGTTGATAGCTGAAGCCCCTCTCCCCTTCATCAAGTTGGTGGGAGGAAACTCCGAGATCCATGAGTATGCCGTCGACTGCGTTTAGCTTTTGTGCTTTAATGACTTCTTCTATGTTTTCAAAGTTCGTGTGAACCGTCACAAAGCTTCCTTTTGTGTCTATACCTTGAAGTTTTCGTGTTGCCGCTTCAATTGCGTTTGTGTCCTGGTCGATTCCTATTAAAAGGCCTTTTGGGCCAAGACGCCTTAGTATCTCAGAGGAATGCCCCGCTCCGCCCAGAGTACCGTCGATGTAGACACCGTCTTCGCGGATATTCAGGAATTCTATGCACTCCTCCAGCATAATGGGTTTGTGTTCGAATTCCATAACCAGATTCCTCTACTTTCCCAAATCATTACTTTTCCTTGTCTATTTGCTATTATCAAGTTATGTGGGCTATTTGCTGCTTCTTACAGGTTAATGCCATCAGGCAGCTGCTCCAAAAGTGCACTGATATCATCGGGTACAGCTTCGCTCTCATAGATTTCAGGATTCCAGATCTCCACTCTGTTGTTTACACCTGCGAATAGAACTTCCTTGACCAGCTCAGCCTTCTTTAAAAGATTCTGCGGGATGACGATTCTCCCTTGAGCATCCAGGCTGCATTTTACCGCATTGGTGGTGTAGTAGCGCATGATCTGACGATTAATCTGCTTGTTTGTGGGAAGCTGCTCCAGCTTTTGGATGTAATTGTCCCAGGCTTCCAGGGTGTAGAGGTTCAGATTCTTTTCTTCACCGGGGGTGAGCATGAACTCAGGACCAAGTATTTCCCGATATTCGGATGGAACAAAAACACGATTCTTTGCATCGAGCGTATTGATATGCTTGTTGCAAAATCTGTTTTTAAACTCCACCACTTTCACCCACTTCTCACCACTTCAATGCTATTCTACTCCATCTATCGGCACCCGTCAACCATGGCTTAAGTCCTATGCGGGCATAAAAAAAGTGATTGTGAAAATGTTCACAACCACTTTTTGCTTATTAAGTACAACATATTGTATCAAAAATCTAACGAGCCACAAAATGTGTTGGGCAATAATTTGTCAAATTTTATGTGTCTATTTTATTGACTTTTTGTAACATAATTTTAATAATTCACGATCCCCCACTTACTCTTCGGCTTCAAACATAGGCCGCTGCCTTCGCATGGAGATGCTGTTGATAATGCCTATGGCGATATAGTTAATAAGTATGGCTGTTCCACCGCTGCTGATAAACGGCAGAGGAATGCCTGTTACCGGCAGAAGCCTGATATTCATGCCCACATTCTCCACGAAGTGGAACATGATCATGGACATGATCCCGATGACAATATAAGCGCCGTATTTGTCCTTGGCAAAGCGTGAGATGTACAGGCATCTTAAGAGCAGCAGGGTAAATAGCACCACCACCAGAGCAGCTCCGATGAAGCCCAGCTCCTCGCCTATTATGGCAAAAATGGAGTCAGTTTGCACCTCGGGAACATAATAAGCCGCATTGCCCTTACCTAAGCCTTCACCACGAAGCTGCCCCGTTCCGATATAGCGGATAGCCATATCCACCTGATAGGCCTGGTCTCCCTTATAGGCCTGGGGATTGAGGAAGGATAGGATACGGTCGATCTGGTACTTATCCAATACCTTTGTGAGTACGGTAAACCATAGAATAGGCAGCGCCACAACCAAGCCCGCCGCACCGGCAAAGATGAACCGGTATTTGATGCCGAAAACGAAGACCATCATCAGGAACATGAACACATAGACCATGGCCGTGCCAAAGTCGGGTTGGAGAAGGATGAGCCCGATGAGAAGCCCCGCAGAACCCAGCAGGAGGAGATTATTCAGTACGCCGCCGTTTTTACGGATCTTCTCAAGGTAGTAGGCCACCACCAGGGTAAAGGTGATCTTCCCCAGCTCAGAGGGTTGAAAGCTTAAGGAGCCCAGCAAAAACCATCCATTCGTGCCGGTTTCCTCTCTGCCCTCACCGATGAACAGAACTGCTACCAAAAGTATGACTGTTACCGCATAGGCCGGTATGCTTAAGAGCTTCAGATCCTTATAATCGATGATCATTACCACGATCATGCAGGCCATGCCCAATATGGATGCCATAAGCTGCTTCATAAACAGGCTGGGTACATTATGATGGTTCGAATAGCTCCATATGACCGCAAGCCCTATGGCGTTGATGGCCATAACGTTTAAGATCAAAAGCCAGTCGATATTCTTCAGAAGGGATTGACCCTTGTTTTGCTCAACAGCAACCATGCGCTTTAATCATCCTTTGCTGATATCACTGTTCCTTGCGGCTTGCCGCTATATAAGCCTATTATCCCCTAAAACGGCTGCGGTGTCATTGGGATTTATTTTCTTGCTGCGCGTTATGCGTTAATGCGCTTCACCTTATTCAGCCGCTTCATCAGATGCAGCAGTGTCGCCAGTTCCAGTGGTGTCTGCCGAAAGAGCCTCATCCCCTGAGGACTGGGCTTCCTCTGACTCTGCCTCAACATCATCGGCCTTTTCACCATCGTCAACCCTGGCTTCTGCCTCTTCCCGCTCAAGGGTCTCTAGAACATCGGCATAAGCACTTCTGGGACCTTCGGCGGTTTCCAGCTCAACCCTCTTGGATTTACAGCTGGCAATGATGAGGTATAGAAGTGCACCGATGACCAAAAGGGCCGCAATCACCTGATTGTACCGTACATCATTGGCAGTCTGGAAATCATCCACCCTCAGGCACTCGGTAAAGAACCTGACAAAGCCGTAGAGAGCCAGATACCAGGCGAAAACACCGCCCTTCAGCTTATTGTTCTTCCGGATTTTGAGAAGGATAAAGAATATGAGAATATTCAACAACGACTCATACAGGAAGGTGGGATGAACCGGAATAGCCGGATCAATGCCCGGATCGGGCCTTGCTTTGATGATCGAGCCCGTCATGCCCCAGGGAAGTGTGGTGTTGGCACCGTATAGCTCCTGGTTGAAAAAGTTGCCCCAACGTCCGATGGCCTGCGCCAGCGGGAGATACACGGCTGAAAAATCGGCCAGCTGCCACATATCCACCTTCTTCGCTCTGGCATAGATCCAAACGGCCAGAATTGCGCCGATGACCGCACCAAAGATGGCAACGCCGCCTTCCCAGATCCTGAAGATGCCCAGAAGGTCGTTCTTGAACATATCCCACTTAAAGACTACAAAGAACAGCCTTGCAAAGACGATGGATATGGGAAGGGCAAGCAGGAACATGTCGATGAGGTGGTCCTGATTGATGTTAAACTTCCTGGTATGCCTCAGCGCCAGGGATAAAGCCACCAAAATGGCAACGGCAATGAGGATGCCGTACCAGCGCACCTCAAACGGCCCCAGCTTAAAGGCCACGGGATCCACATCAAGCCTGATGTTCAGTTTTGGAAACTCGATATACTCTCCGGTCATTGCTGTTAATAATTTGACCCCCATGCTATAACCTCCAATTTTCTTTATGATATAGGATTAACCACCGACAGTGCGGCAGTTTGATGGAATACATCCCTCACAATGGTGTTGACGAAGTCCAGATCCATTTCCTCAAAGACCTTTCCCAGATCCAGGAATCTGGCGCCGGTGAAATGGGAATCCATCAGCTCCCGGGCCATGATATCCGATGAATTGAGGCTTCGGATAAAGATGCCCTCATGAGACTTCTTTATGCGGCTGAAGGTTTCCTCATCAAGCCCGGTTTCGGCCCTCCTGGCCAGCTCCTGGCCGATGATTTCCGATACCTTCTTGGGATCGGCCGACTGCCCGCCCCAGCTTAAAAAGCCGTAGCTGGTGTCCAGTGAGGCTTCATGCCGGAAGGAATCGTTGATAAGGCCTTCCTCATAGAGCCTGTTGAAAAGCTCCGAGCTTCTTCCCATAACGGCCGACAGGATGATGTTCATGGCGGTTCGGCGCTTTAAGAGATCATACCCGCGCACACGCACCGAATCCTTGATACCCATGTTGAAAAGCGGCATGGAGACACGGAGCTTTTGCTCCCGATAAGGTGCATTGACCTCTTTGGGTTCCTCGGGATATTTCTTTTCAATTTTTTGGCTCGTCTTTAATTGTATCATATTATCGGTAATTGAGAACACCGTTTCGGGTTCCACATCGGCCACTACCACAACCACCATGTTTGCCGGGGTATAGAAGGTGTTGTAGCAGTCATAGAGCAGCTCCTTGTTGATTCTTGCAATGCTCTCCAGGGTGCCGGCAATCTCAAGCTTGATGGGATGATTGACGTAAAGACACTCCATGAGGTTAAAGAATACGCGCCAGTCGGCATTATCCTGATACATCCGGATTTCCTGCCCGATGATGCCCTTTTCCTTCTCCACGTTCTCATCGGTGAGCCAGGGCTTCTGCACATAGTCCAGAAGCATTTTGAAATTCTCTTCAAAGTTCTCGGTTGCTGAGAAATAATAGGCCGTTTGCGTGAAGGATGTGAAGGCATTGGGATTGGAGCCCAGGCGGGAGAATTTATCCAGCATGTTGCCGTCCTCCTGCTCAAAGAGCTTGTGCTCCAGAAAATGGGCAATACCGTCGGGTACGCGTACTTCCTTGCCGTTAACCTTAAAGACATTATCGATGGAGCCGTAGTCGGTGGCGAAATAGGCCGTCATTTTATTGTAACCCGGCTTTCTCACATGGAGAACCTTCAGGCCGGATGGATGGTCATATACATGGAGGGCTTCCTCCAACCGTTCATAAGTGATGGTTTTATAATCCATGAGCGTACCTCCCTTTCCTAGCTTCCCTGGCCGTCTGGCTTCAGAAAGTAGATTGTATCAAGCTTGATGCCATTGGCAACGTGTACCACATCCTCCATGGTTACGGCTCTGATCTTTTCGTTCATGGACTCAAAATCCTCGCCGCCATCGGTAATATGCTGGCTTAAGAAGAAGTCCACGATGGCCCCCTGGCTGTCCTGCATGGACTTAAGACCGGTCTCCAGGGATTTATGCGTGGCTTCCAGCTCTTCTTTCCTGAAATCACCCCTCTTCATATCCTCGAACTGCTTGAGGATGATTTCCTCAGCCTTTTGACGGTTCTCAGCCTCGATGCCGCTCATAATCACCATGAGCCCCTTGAACTTCTCCAGCACCGAGGAGGCATAATAGGCCAGGCTGGCCTTCTCACGCACATTCTGAAACAGCTTGGAATGAATATCCCCGCCTAGCAGTCCGTTATAGACCACCAGCGGGAAATAATCGGGAGAACCGGGCTGGACATTGGTTCTGAAGCCGAGACACAGCTTGCCCTGGTTCACATCCATGCTTTCGTCCACACGCTTGATATCCTTGACCTCCTTGGCCACATCGGCAAATCCGACCTTCTTTATGTCCTTCCGCTCTATTTGGAGCATTCTGTCGATGAACCTTGCTACCGACCCGTCATCAATAGCACCCGAAAGATAGACGTTTACAGGGCAGGTGGACAACAGCTCCTGATACAAGGCATAGGTTTTTTGGGGCGTCAGGATAAGCGCGTCCTCCTCAGTGCCCTCATCGGGTATGGCAAAGGGCTCGCCTGAACACATTTCCTCCATGCATCTGATCAGGGAGAAACGCATTTTATCGTTGATTCTGCTGCGGATATAATCCACCAGGTTATCCCGCTCCTGTCGGAAGACCGATGATTTGAAGCCTTGATCCTCGATCACAGGGTTTTCCATGATGCACATCAATAGCTCGAAGCACTCTTCAAAGAGCTTTTCTCCGCCAAGGGTGTATTTGTCGGCGATATGGGACATGTGAAAGCTGACAATCTGGGTTTCGCCCTTCTTGCTGGAGCCTCCGTCTACATCCGAGCCATAGAGCGACTCCAGCTTCAGCTCAAGATCTCTTGTAGTGGGAAAGCTCTTGCAGCCTCGCTTCAGAACTGAGGGGATGATGGCATTTCCTGCAGCACGGCTTTTCTCCAGATTGTCCATGAAGAAAAGATCCACACGGTTTGTTTTGAACTTCTCGGAATTTATCCGCCAAAAGGTGATTCCGTTCTTCTCCTGCAGCTTCTCAGCTGTTGTTTTTCGGGCATCAGACACTTGTAAATCCCTCCCAACGATGAACCTCATTATATCATAAAAGCATTTTCAAATCATTGAAAAATATACATCCTATGCCTTCTTGAGAGGTTTGGAGCTGGGTGAGGATCTGCCAATTCTAAAAAATGTCACAATGCAAATACCATGCATCTCGTTGGTCTCAAGGAGTTGACAAACGGCTCGGAAATGCCGATATTTGGCATGAGACTATTCGCCCGGGAGGAAGGACATGTTTTACATTAGCCTTGATCATCAGATAATTCTGCTGCTTCTGCTGATTTTTTCATCCTATATCTTTATCAGCTCCCTGACTATACGGCTGAATGATATCCTTCTGAAGACCTTTGGGCTGGCCTTTTCCATCCCCATCGTGCTGGGCTGCTACTCATTTTTGATCTCACCCATCAACCGGAATATTGCCGCCCTTTTCCTGGACCTGTCATGGATTACGCTGCTGTTGATGCTTTCGGTCATCTCCCTAATCAGAAGAACCAGTGAATCCACCAAGTTTCTTTTTCTGGTGGTCTTTCTTGTGCCCCTGGCAGCCATCCTCCTCCAAAATCAGCTCATCATGACCGATTACAGGCTTTATGAGGGCATCCTGGCAATAGCCATCTTCCTTGTGGCATTTACCCTCACAGTCTTTACGCTGTTGAGCAAAAGAACAAACCGTGCCCGGCTTCATGGCGGGATCTTCACTTTGGCCGCAGGCTTCCTGCTTTTTTTGATGAAGTTCAGCCTTATCTTAACAGGGGTTGTGACCTGTACAGGCCTTCTCCTGTGCGCCCTGTATTTCTATCAGGATTCCTTTGGGATATTCTACGATCAATATAAGAAGAACAGCGAGGAGTTAAACCGGATCAACAACTCGGTTCAAATGGAGGTTAACCGGAGGGTTGAGGAAATCGAGCGTTCCAACCGCAAGCTGCTTGAGATCTCCAAAACCGACAGCATGACCGGACTCTATGTGAAATCCGCATTACTTAAGAGCCTTGAATCGTTGATTGAGCGCTCGCCCAATACCGTGGTCTCGCTGATGCTGTTTGACATCGACAGGTTCAAGAGCATCAATGACACCATGGGCCATCAGATTGGAGACAAGTGCATCAAGGCCGTCGCTTCCCTGGCTCAGGGCGCATTCCGGAAGGAAGACCTGCTGGGACGCTACGGAGGTGATGAGTT
>Ga0116192_1002254_pt1 | contig 12924 bp, 7 predicted proteins | sample AD_UKC113_MetaG_FD_89876 | JGI IMG/M metagenome (GOLD analysis project Ga0116192, IMG submission 89876) | Active sludge microbial communities of municipal wastewater-treating anaerobic digesters from Hong Kong - AD_UKC113_MetaG | ecosystem: Engineered > Bioreactor > Anaerobic > Digestate | place... | reverse complement strand
GCCTTCCTTCAGAATTCCCAAGGGTGTCGCAGAGGAAACAGCATCAGCCATATTGGATGCACTGTTAAATGGCGCGGTCCAGAAAGTCATCCTTGAGCCGTAAGCCACAACCAGCATGGCTCTGGCGGCCAGGGCAGGATTGACAAAGTTCTGACCTATTCCTCCGAAAAGCTGCTTGACAACAACTATCGCAAAAAACGCTCCCACAACAGCCATCCAGACAGGAAGCTGGGGCGGAAGATTCAGAGCCAGAATAAGCCCCGTAACCACAGCACTTAAATCACCAATGGTGTTGGAACGCTTAAGGGCTTTTCGGGTCACATATTCCCATCCTACACAGGACAGGGTGGTAATAGCGATGAGCAAGGCGGCGCGTACGCCGAAATAGTAAATACCTGCAGCCGTCGCGGGTATGAGCGCAATGATAACATCCAGCATCAGCCTGCGGGTAGTGATATCACTCCTGATATGCGGAGAGGAACTCACTGACAACCTCTTATCCAAAACACATTCTCCCTTCTAAGGTGTTAGTCTCTATGCCTGCTTCTTTGCAGAAGCGCGTCGTAAAGCATCCTTGCCCAAACGAATGGATTGGACAATCAGGCGCTTGGCCGGACAGGCAAAGACGCACGAACCGCACTCTATACAGTCCATGATATTGTATTTGTTCAGTTCATCGAACTGGCTGGCCTTGGCCAGGCGATCAATCTCAAGCGGCAGCAAATTCATGGGACAGGCTCTTACACAGCGGCCGCATCGTATACAGGCGGTCTCCTGGGGGAGCTTGCCTTCTTGTTCACTCAAGGCCAGAAGGGCATTGGTGTTCTTAAGCACAGGAAGTTCCAATGAATAGAGGGCCACACCCATCATGGGACCACCCATAATGAGCTTTCCAGGCTCCTCCTTCAAACCGCCGCAGAATTCGAAGACCTCGCCTACGGGAGTGCCAATAAGAACCTCCACATTTTTGGGATACTTAACGGCTGATCCGTCAACGGTGATGCGCTTCTTGATAAGGGGCATGCCCGTCTTTATGTAGTTTGCAAGAAAGGCGACACTGGTAACATTCAACACAATGCAGCCCGCATCAGCAGGAAGCTTTCCCGGTGGCACCTGACGGCCCGTCAGGGCATAAATCAGCATTTTCTCAGCACCCTGGGGATAGATGGACGGAAGGCTCACCACTTCGATGTTTGGCTTGCTCATTGTGGCCTTTTTAAGCAGCTCAACAGCATCGGGCTTATTGTCCTCAATACCAATAAAGGCCTTGGGAATACCCGTCCATTTGAGCACATGTTCAATGCCTTCAATGATACCGGCAGTATTCTCAAGGCATTCCCTGTAGTCCGAGGTGATATAGGGCTCACATTCAGCCGCATTGATAATCAATGTATCCACCTTGGCATCCTTGGGAGGATTCAGCTTCACATGGGTGGGGAAGCCGGCGCCGCCGAGACCAGTCAGTCCCGAAGCGCGTACTGCCTTTAAAAAGTCTTCCTTACTGGTAACAACGGGCGGCTCAATGGCATCCAGTTCCTGAAGGCCGTCGGGCTTAATCTCAACACAAAGGATGGGCCTACTCCCTGAAATGATTCGTGGCTCAACGGCGGTTACCGTTCCCGATACACTGGCGTGGACGGGCGCAGATACAAAGGCATCGGTATTGCCAATGACTTGTCCCACCTTCACCGTGTCACCCTTTTTTACAAGGGGCTGGCAGGGTGCCCCCAGATGCTGAACCATGGGAATAACCACCTTGGAAGGCAGTCCCATAACCACTGTTGCCGCATCCTTGGTGCTTTTATGATGCGACGGATGCACTCCACCTTTAATCCTAAAAAATTTCATAGATGATCAACTCCATTTATCTATAAGAACTGATGACGAACTTCATTATGTTATACACACGGCTGCCAAAGACGATAGCATATAAAAATTACCGAAGATAAGCTGTGATCATTTGTTTAATAAGCACATTGAAAGCTCCTGATGTACTCCTTATGTATTAAGTATACATAGTTTTCTTTCCCTGAGCAATTCAAAGAACTTACCATATAAAAAGTTCGCCGTTTCAACTAAGAATAATTTTGATATTTAATCAAAATTGCGAATTGAAAACTGAAAGAAAACTGACTATAATTAGAACTGAAAGCAACGCAAATTGTTAATAATTTAACCTTAACATCCAAAAGTATCCTTTGCGCAAGGATACTTTTATTTTGCCCCTTTCAGCGCTTTCGGCCCCCTTTGGACAGGGCCCTGCCTGGTAAACCTCTCCTCCCCAGCAACATATACTAATATGAAATGTTGTCCCTTATGATTATCAGCGGCAATGGCGTCGGTTTATTACCCGCGCCTTTTTTATTGGTATGCATGCACATGGGCTTTTGCTGGTGATCAGACATAGGATGCTTTATTTCCTAAAAGACAGGAGGAGAATTTATGTGCGGAATCGCCGGATGGGTAAATTTAGTCGAGGATCTGTCCCTGGAAAGGAACATTCTTGAGGATATGTCGGAAACCCTTAGAAACAGGGGGCCCGATTCAAGCGGGGAATGGTTTTCTCCCCATGCCATGCTGGTTCACAGAAGGCTTGCCGTGGTGGACCCCGAGGGAGGTCTGCAGCCCATGGTACGGACGCTGAACGGTAAGTCCTATGTAATAACCTATAACGGTGAGCTCTATAATACTGACGAACTGCGCTCCGCCCTCTTATCCCTGGGCCATCACTTCCACACCCGATCCGACACCGAGGTGCTCCTTGTTTCCTATATAGAATGGGGCCCCCAGTGCGTAGAGTATTTGAACGGCATCTATGCCTTTGCCATATGGGACGAAAAGGAGCAGTGCCTGTTCATGGCCCGGGACAGATTTGGGGTCAAGCCTCTTTTTTACAGCCTCAACGGTCAAAACCTCATCTTTGGTTCTGAGATGAAGGCCCTGTTAAAGCACCCTATGGTCAAACCCGTGGTGAGCACCCAAGGCCTTGCCGAGATCTTCACCCTGTGTCCCGCCAGAACTCCGGGCCACGGGATTTATGAAAAAGTCTTTGAGGTCAAGCCCGCCCACAGTATTATCTTCACCGGCGACGGAATCAAAGAAAGCTGCTACTGGACCCTGTCCAGCGCACCCCACGAGGATTCTCCCGAGGAGACCATAGAAAAGGTATCCTGGTGGGTCAAGGACGCTATAAAGCGGCAGTTGGTCAGTGATGTCCCCCTGTGCACCTTCTTGTCCGGGGGCTTAGATTCCAGTATTATTTCTGCGGTTGCAGCCATAGCCTTCAAGGAGGAGGGCCGAATCCTGGACACCTTCTCCATCGACTATGTGGATAATGAAAAGCATTTTAAATCCTCCCTCTTCCAGCCCAATGCCGATGCGCCCTATGTCAGGCTCATGTCGGAAGCCTTCAGCACCCATCATCATGTGTTCACCTTTGATACTCCGGAGCTGGTGGAGGCCTTGAAGGATGCGGTTCTGGCCAGGGACTTCCCCGGCATGGCCGACGTGGATTCCTCCCTCTATCTCTTCTGCCGGGAGATTAAAAAATTCGCCACCGTGGCCCTAAGCGGTGAGTGCGCCGACGAGGTCTTTGGGGGTTATCCCTGGTTCCACCACAGGGAGTTTTTTGAGACACCCACCTTCCCCTGGGCCCGGCTGCTGGATGAGCGTCTGAAGGTTCTTTCCCCCGACCTGAGCGCGCGCATTAATGCCCATGAGTATGTCCGTCAGCGCTATGAGGAGACCTTAAAACAGGTTCCCCGCCTGCCCGGAGAAAGTGCTTTGGAGGCCAGGCGCCGTGAGATCTTCTATTTAAATATCACCTGGTTTATGTCCACCCTCCTGGATCGGAAGGACAGAATGAGCATGGCCCATGGTCTTGAGGTGCGGGTACCCTACTGCGACCATCGCCTGGTCCAGTATGTGTGGAATATCCCCTGGTCCCTCAAAATGTATGATAACAGGGAAAAGGGCTTACTGCGCAAGGCCCTGGAGGATACCCTTCCCCATGAAATTCTCTGGCGCAAAAAGAGCCCCTATCCCAAAACCCATAACCCCTCCTATACCCAGGCTGTCAAGGAACGGATGCTGGATATCTTGTCCGACAGCAATTCCCGTATACTGCCGTTGATTGACAGAAAGACTCTTTTGGAGCTTATGGACCGGCCTGCCGAATTAGGCCGTCCCTGGTTCGGGCAGCTTATGGCCTTCCCGCAGCTTCTTGCATGGCTCATCCAGGTGGAGACCTGGCTTACCGAATACAAGGTTCAGATCCAGTAAAAAAGGGGTGGCAAACCCCTTAAAATTTGCTATACTATACTAAAAATAAGGATTAGAAAAGAGAAGACTGCGCGGCAGAAGAAGCTTATCAAGGGCTTTTTGTCAAAAATGAATTTTTTGATTTCATCTCTTGCATTTTGGGCGGATGGTATGGTATAATTTGACCGTAAGTTGCAAGTTTGATGCTTTAATCCTTCAAATATTTGTGAGAACAAAGGCGTTCTTAAGGGGGTTTACTTGAAGTATCCTTCCTTAGGAGCGCTTTAATTATATTTGCAAAGGAGCAAATGTTATGAGTAAGAAATGGGTTCCAGAAGAAGTTATCCGTATGGCGAGAGAGAATGATGTCAAATTTGTAAGGCTGCAATTTACGGATATTTTTGGCATGTCAAAAAATGTTGCTATTACTGTAGATCATCTAGAGCAAGCACTTCAGAATAAATATATGTTTGATGGATCTTCCATAGACGGGTTTGCGCGTATTGAGGAATCCGATATGTATCTCTATCCCGATATCGATTCCTTTTCTATCTTCCCCTGGCGTCCGCAAAACGGTCGTGTGGCCAGGTTGATCTGCGACGTCTATAAGCCCGATGGCACTCCTTTTGAGGGCGATCCGCGCTATATCTTAAGAAGAGCCCTCGCCGAGGCACAGAGCATGGGCTATTCATTGAATGTGGGTCCTGAATGCGAATTCTTCCTTTTCCATACCGACACCAACGGCAGAACCACAACCCTCACCCATGATCAGGGCGGCTATTTCGATTTAAGCCCTATGGACTTAGGCGAGGACGCACGTCGGGATATCTGCCTCACTCTGGAGGAAATGGGCTTTGATGTTGAGGCCTCCCACCATGAGGTGGCCAACGGACAGCATGAAATAGATTTCCGCTATGACGAAGCCCTTCAGGCTGCCGATATGCTCATGACCTTCAAGATTGTGGTGAAAACCATCGCCCGTCGTCATGGTCTTGCCGCTACCTTTATGCCCAAGCCCATTGCCGATATGAGCGGCAGCGGCCTACATACCAATCTGTCCTTATCCAGGGACGGTAAAAACGTCTTCTATGATCCCAATGACAAGCTGGGACTTTCGGCTGAGGCCTACAGCTTCATGGCAGGTGTTCTGGATCACATCAAGGCCATCACCGCCATATCCAATCCCCTTGTCAACTCCTACAAGCGTCTGGTATCGGGTTATGAGGCTCCCGTATACATTTGCTGGGCCACCAAAAACAGAAGCCCGCTGATACGCATCCCTGCTGTCAAGGGAGAGGCTACCCGTATAGAATTACGAAACCCTGATCCATCCTGTAATCCCTATTTGACATTTGCCGTTATTCTTGCTGCAGGTCTGGATGGTATCAAGAGAGGCCTGAAGCCTCCCGCCGCCGTAGAGAGAAATATTTATACCATGAGCGATGAAGAAAGACGTCAGCTTTTCATAGAAAGACTGCCCGAGAACCTCAACGAAGCTCTGAACGAACTTGAAAAGGATCAGCTCATACTCAATGCTCTTGGCAATCATGCCGCTCAATACTTTATCAAGGCAAAACGCCAGGAATGGGATGAATATAAATCTCGCGTGCACAATTGGGAGATTGATCAATATCTTTACAGGTATTAAACCCTAGGGTGCAAACTTGGTGCATAACACCAGAAAGCGAGGATGATCCTGTGGATATGAGCTGCAACATATTAATAGCGCTTCGCCAGCAGGAGTCCATTGAACAGATCAAGAATATCCTGATTCCCCGAGGGTATAGCATCATTGACACCTGTACATCCGGGATGCAGGCTTTACGAATAGCAGGAATGAACACCATTGATATCGCCATCGTGGGCTTTACGCTTAGTGATATGCCGGGCCTGACCTTTGCCACTGATCTTCTGTCCCAGTACCCCTGCTCGGTGTTGATGATAACACCGCCCGAACAGATCAATTATGTCAGAAGCAGTGCCGGTCCCCATGATATCATATGTCTTCCCAGACCTGTGACATCGGCAGCCTTATTGACCTCTCTGGATCTCATTCTTCAGTACAAGGAGAGGATCGCCTGTATCACCCGGGAGACGCAGAAGCTCAAAATGGATCTGCAGCGAAGGGCAATCGCCGATAAAGCCAAGACCGTATTGATGAACAAGCTTGGCTTAAGTGAAGCCGAGGCTTGGCGAGCCATCCAAAAAAGGAGCATGGATACGGGTATACCCCTGCAGGAAGTGGCCGAAGCCATTATCAAAGAGTATAAGCATAAATAAATATTAATATGGATTTCTCTTTCGAAAGATGATGTAACTCTACCGGGCCCAAAATTCCAAAAGAGAAAAGCTTATTAAGATGCGCCCCTCCTAAGAACCAAAGCGCAAAAAATCTTAGGTTATCTTTTTTGTACCTTAAATACTGGCAAATACGTTATTAAACGAATCAATCAGGCAGGTGAAGCAAATGAATGAACAACGACAACGACAACGGCAAATGGCTCCAGCCATTTCACAACAGCAACAAATACAAGAGATTGCCCCTTTATGGCGTCCGGAGTTCGAACATGACAATTGCGGAACAGGGTTTGTGGCTCATGCCCTGGGCGTAAAGTCCCATTCCATTGTCACTGATGCGCTTGAGGTCCTTAACAGAATGAATCACCGGGGCGGTGCAGGTGCAGACCCCGATACCGGAGACGGTGCCGGAATTTTGACCCATGTCCCCGACGCCTTCTTCCGCAAAAGCGTGGATTTCACCCTTCCCGAAGAAGGCAAATACGCTGTGGCCCAGGTCTTTTTAAGCCGCGATGAGGAACATCGGGAAAAGAGTGAGGCCATTATCAGGAAGGTTATTGCCGACCAGGGCCATGCCCTGCTGGGTGTACGAACAGTACCCATCAACCTTCATGCCTGCGGTAACGGTGCCCGTATATCGGCGCCCTGGGTTACCCAATACTTTATTGGGTTCACCCCTGCCATGACCGATGAGATCTCCATCAATGTTTCCCTTTATGTATTGAGAAGATTAATAGAGAAAGCGACTGGGGAAGCGGGCCATGATGTGTATGTGGTCAGCCTTTCTCACCGCACCATTATTTATAAAGGCATGATGCATGCATGGCAGATCTCCGATTTCTATCCTGATCTTAACGACAGCGACTATAAATCGGCCATCGCCATGGTACACTCCCGCTTTTCCACCAATACCTTCCCAAGCTGGAGCCGTGCTCAACCCTGCCGATATATGGCCCATAACGGTGAGATCAACACTTTGCGCTGCGTGGAAAGCTCCACCTCCGCCGCCGAGAACTTCCTTCAAGGCGGTTTTCTGAAGGATCGCATCAAGGAGATCCTGCCCATTATTCAGGCCGACGGCAGTGACTCCATGAAATTCGACAATCTCTTTGAGTTCCTCTGGGTATCGGGACGCCCCATGCCCCAGATCCTGATGATGATGATGCCGGGGCCCTGGTCCAAGGATGTCACCATGCCTGAGGAACAGCGCCGCTTCTATCAATATGCCGCCTGTATGATGCCCCCCTGGGATGGTCCTGCTGCCATCACCTTTACCGATGGCCGGATTGTGGGCGGAGTATTGGACAGAAACGGCTTAAGACCTGCACGCTGGATTCTCACCCGCAATCACCGCATGATTCTGGCTTCAGAAGCCGGTGTATTGGATATCCCTGCCTATGATGTGGTTCGTAAGGGTAAGCTTGGTCCTAACCAAATGGTGCTTCTGGACACCGAAACCGGCAAGCTCCAGGAGGATGCCGAGCTCAAGGCGCTTTATTGCAAAGGGCCCTGGTATGACTGGATTAATAAGAACTGCATAAGAACTGAAAAGATCCCCAAGATAACCTATAAAGCCTCTGAAAAGGATACCATTGAAAAGATGCAGCATCTTTTCGGATGGACCTACGAGGACAGAATGAGCACCATCCTCCCCATGACCCTCACCGGTATCGACCCTGTGGGCGCCATGGGTTATGACGCCCCCCTGGCTGTTTTGTCCAATAAGGAGCAGCCCCTGTTCAACTATTTCCAGCAGCTCTTTGCCCAGGTTACCAATCCTCCCATTGACCCCAACTTCGAGGAAATGGTTACCGGTATGGATGTCTTCATCGGCAAGAGCGGTGACTTTACCCAGGATTCGGCTGAAAACTGCGAGAAGATTCATCTGAATACACCCATCCTGAGCCCGGCTGTTTATGAAGCACTGCGTAAGGGATATGAGGGCTATAAGCTCACTGAGGTCCCCATGCTGTTCACCCGTGAACAGGGTCTCCAAAAAGGACTTGAGGCCTTCTTTGAGGCTGCTGACAAGGCTATCGCCGACGGCGCCGTATTGCTGGTGCTCACCGACAAGGACGCCTCAGAAACCCAAATCCCCATCCCCTCTCTTTTGGCCGCCTCGGGTCTGCACCATCACCTTATCAGAAAGGGTACCCGCGGCAAGTGCTCCCTCATTGTGGACAGCTTTGAGCCCCGTGAGGTTCATCATTCAGCCTGTCTTTTGGGTTACGGCGTAAAGGCCATCTTCCCCAGAGGTGCCTATGATGTGATTTCGGATATGGTAAAAACCGGGCACATTTCGGGAGTCACCGAGGAGAAGGCTATTGAAAACTATATCCATGCCGTGGATCACGGTATCCTGAAGATTATGTCCAAAATGGGTATCTCCTGTGTGGACGGCTATATCCGGGCCCAGATCTTCGAGGCCGTAGGTCTCTCCCAGGAGGTTATTGACAATTACTTTACCGGAACGGTCAGCCGTGTGGGCGGCATGACCCTTGAGGATATTGAGGGCGAATGCCTCCGCCGCCATGAAAAGGCCCTGGCCAGTATGGATCAGGCCCTGCCCTCGGGCGGACGCTTCCAGGTTAAGCGTGACGGCGAGCAGCACCTGTATAATCCTCAGACCATACATACCATTCAAACTGCGGTCAGGAACAACGATTATGAGCTCTATAAGGAATATAAGCGCATGATCTGTGACGAGAACCAGGCCAGCCTGCGCAGCCTTCTGGGCTTTAAGAAGGGCAACCGTGTTCCCCTGGATGAGGTTGAGCCTGTAGAGCGCATCATCCGCCGCTTTAAGTCGGGTGCCATGTCCTATGGCTCCCTGAGCCAGGAAGCCCATGAATGTCTGGCTGAGGCCATGAACATCATCGGCGGTAAGAGCAACAGCGGTGAAGGCGGAGAAGACAGCCGCCGCTTCGGCACCATGAAAAACAGCAAGATTAAGCAGGTGGCTTCGGGCCGTTTCGGTGTCACCAGTGAATACCTGGCCTCTGCTGAGGAAATTCAGATCAAGATGGCCCAGGGCGCCAAGCCCGGCGAGGGCGGTCAGCTCCCTGGCAACAAGGTTTATCCCTGGGTGGGCAAGGTGAGAAATTCGACCCCCGGTGTGGGTCTTATCTCCCCGCCCCCTCACCATGATATTTACTCCATTGAGGACCTGGCCCAGCTTATCTTCGACCTTAAGAACTCCAATCCCAACGCACGGATCAACGTCAAGCTGGTTTCTGAAACCGGTGTGGGCACCGTTGCCGCAGGTGTGGCCAAGGGCGGAGCCGATGTCATTCTCATCAGCGGTTATGACGGCGGTACCGGCGCCAGCCCCAGAACCAGTATCCATCATGCGGGTCTGCCCTGGGAGATTGGTTTGTCCGAGTCCCATCAGATTCTTATGGCCAACGGCTTAAGAGGACGTGTCCGCCTTGAAGTGGACGGCAAGCTTATGACGGGCCGGGATGTTGCTATCGCCGCCCTGCTTGGTGCCGAAGAATTCGGTTTCGCCACCCTGCCCCTGGTGGCCATGGGCTGTGTCATGATGCGTGTATGTAATCTGGACACCTGTCCTGTGGGCGTTGCCACCCAGAACCCTGCTTTGAGAGCACGGTTTACAGGCAAGCCCGAATATGTGGTCAATCTGATGAAGTTTATCGCCCAGGATCTTAGAGAGATCATGGCCGAGCTGGGCTTCAGATCAGTTGACGAAATGGTGGGAAGAGCCAGCGTCCTGTACCAGGAGAAGCAGTCGGTCAAGACCTCCAACCTGGATCTTTCCAGCATTATTGCCTCCGATTTGCCCCTGCCGTGGCATGCACTTCCCCAGGGCGAGGAACACAACCGTCTCTTCCATGATATGGTGAGATCCCTCATCGCCTCGGGCGGCGGCAAGGTCACCCGTAAGGTGAAGAATACCGAACGTGCTGTAGCCACCCGCGTGGGCTACTTTATCAGCAAGGAATACGGCAAGCTCCCCGACGGACATTTGAAGTTCCAGTTTGAGGGTACTGCCGGACAGAGCTTTGGCGCCTTCATTCCCAAGGGCATTGAGCTGACCCTGATTGGTGAAGCCAACGACTACCTTGGCAAGGGCTTAAGCGGCGGCCGTATCATAGTAAAAGCGCCTGATGATGCTGGCTGGGAAAGCACCGACAACTATCTGTGCGGTAACGTGGCCCTCTTCGGTGCCACCGGCGGTGAGCTGTTCCTGGCAGGAAAGGCCGGCGAGCGCTTCTGTGTCAGAAACAGTGGTGCCAAGGCCGTATGCGAGGGCGTGGGCGAGCACGGCTGCGAATATATGACCGGCGGTATTGCCGTTATCCTCGGCGAGGTGGGCAAGAACTTCGCCTCGGGTATGTCGGGCGGTATTGCCTATGTTCTGGAGGATGACAACTTCAGAAAGCGCTGCAACACCAAAATGGTTGGACTCTATGAACTGGATGCCATGGATGTGGTTACCGTTTACACCCTCATTCGTCGGCATACCGAATACACCAATTCCAAGATTGGACGCGAAATTATCGAAAACTGGCCCAAGAATGTACACCGGTTTGTCAAGGTTCTGCCCAACGACTATAAGGAGATGCTGGATGCCATGGCCAGAGCAACGGTGGAAGGTCTGACAGGCGATGAAATGATGGCACGGGCCTTCAGTATAAAAACGGGAGCTGGGAGGTAGAATATGGGAAAAGCAACGGGATTTATGGAATACAACCGCAAGACGGCCGAGGAGAGATCGCCTCAGGAGCGTCTTCAGGACTGGGATGCCTTTCATCCCCGTTTACCGGAAGCAGAAGCCAGAGAGCAAGCTGCCCGCTGTATGAACTGCGGTGCCCCCTTCTGTCATAGCGGCGTCAACTGGAGGGGTGTCACCTCCGGTTGTCCTTTGGGAAATCTCATTCCCGAATGGAATGACCTGGTCTACCGGGGACAGTACGAGGAAGCCTGGAAGAGACTTTCAAGAACCAGTCCATTCCCCGAGTTCACCTCGCTGGTCTGTCCCGCGCCCTGTGAGGGTGCCTGTACCGTGGGGCTTCATTGGGCACCTGTCACCATCAAGGAAATAGAGCGCTTTATTGTAGAAACGGCTTGGGAGAAGGGCTGGATTAAGCCCAATCCTCCCAAAACCCGCATCGGAAAGAAAGCAGCGGTGATTGGCAGCGGGCCTGCTGGCCTTTGTGCCGCCTGGAAGCTCAACAGCCTAGGCGTGGACGTAACGGTTTATGAAAAGAGTGAACTGCCCGGAGGTCTTTTAACCTTTGGCATTCCCAACATGAAGCTGCCCAAGGAGATTGTGGCACGTCGGATTAAGGTTTTGGAAGAAGAAGGCATCACCTTTATCACCAATACCGATGTGGGCAGGGATGTGAAAGCCGAGGAGTTGGCACAGTATGATTGTATTCTCCTGTGTGGCGGCGCCGGTCAGCCCAGGGATTTAACCGCCGAAGGACGGACCCTGGACGGCATACGTTTTGCCGTACCTTACTTAAGCGAGGCCACCCGCCGGGTACTGGCAGGCGATACCGATGCCAAGCCCCTTCAAGGCAAGAATGTTGTGGTCATTGGCGGCGGCGATACCGGCAATGACTGTGTGGCAACAGCCCTCCGTGAGGGTGCTGCCGCGGTGGTACAGCTTGAAATCATGCCGCCCCTTCCTCAGGAAAGGGCAGCCGATAACCCCTGGCCCCGCTGGCCCTTCGTCTTCAAGACCGACTATGGCCAGCAGGAAGCCATTTATCTGATGGGGCATGACCCAAGGCAATTCTGCACCACCACCGCCGCCTTCATTGGAGAAAACGGCCATATCAAGGCCATTGAGACCGTGCAGGTGGATTGGGTGACCGAGAACGGTCGTCGTTTTCCCAAACCCCGGGAAGGAACCCAAAAAACCTATCCTGCTGACCTGGTGCTCATTGCCATGGGCTTCACAGGCGCAGAGAGCTATCTTCCCGAGGCCCTTCAGGTCACCTTGGGTAAAACCCACGCCACCGACAAGCCGGGCATCTTTGCCGCCGGCGATATGCGCACAGGCCAAAGCTTGGTGGTCAAAGCCATGCGAGATGGTCTGGATGCGGCCCAGGAGGCCTTCCGTTATCTGACCGGCAAATAAGCCGTTTCGCAGACCAGAGGCCAAAGAAACGAGGTGTGGTTATGAAATTTACAAAAATGCACGGATTGGGCAACGACTATATTTATGTCAACGGATTTGAGGAGAAGATTGAGGATCCCGCCGCCCTTTCCGTTAAACTCAGTGACCGTCATTTCGGTATCGGGGCCGATGGGCTGATTCTGATTCTGCCCTCGGACGTGGCTGATTTTCGTATGCGCATGTTCAATGCCGATGGCTCGGAAGGTGCCATGTGCGGC
>Ga0116192_1002252_pt1 | contig 12928 bp, 8 predicted proteins | sample AD_UKC113_MetaG_FD_89876 | JGI IMG/M metagenome (GOLD analysis project Ga0116192, IMG submission 89876) | Active sludge microbial communities of municipal wastewater-treating anaerobic digesters from Hong Kong - AD_UKC113_MetaG | ecosystem: Engineered > Bioreactor > Anaerobic > Digestate | place... | reverse complement strand
ACATAACATATATTATAAATTTTCAGTTAATATTTTTAATAAATTAGTTGAATTATCTGCGAATCCTACGGAAGATAAAATTATTGATTTTTTTAATAATGAAGAGCTTATTAAGATGTATAAAAGTTTGATTTTTAACGAACCACCGCCAAACTCTCTTGATAATTATTATAATATTATTAAAAAAAGCATTTACAAACCTAAAGGAAATATCGATTATAATCAAGCAATAATTTTATACAAAATATACGACTTACTAAAAGATGATGATAACAAGAAGAACAAGAAGAACAAAAATAAAGAAAAATTTAAAAATTTTGTTGATCTTTTTATACAATATTGGAAGGCGGAATTGGTGGTAGAAAAAAATACTATTTTGAATTTATCCAATAAAGTGCTACAGTCATCAACAACATTACCGATTCGTGAAAAGTTTGATGAAAAATATTTGGATAATATGAGTAAAGAAATTCAAGTAAATTTTGATAAAAATGATAAACACATTATTAGGCTAATTGGTGGAAGTAAACTTGAAAACTATAAAGATGATAAACATTGGTATTACAAATATCTTAAATATAAAACGAAATATCTTATGTTAGGATAATTTAAAAAATTTATTATTTATATTTTTACTATGTCTACTTTTTTAGTTCTAATTAATAAAAGTACTCAAAATGAACAATTAATAAACTATTTAATGTTATAATCTATATTTTTTATGTTACAAATTACATATTTGTCTTTCGAACTTGAGATTATAAAAATGAAAAATAATTAGACTAAAATATCTACATTAATAATTATGCAAAAATACTTCCAACGAATGTTATTAAAAAAACCGTTTGAATTACGAAAACGTCATTATTCTAGTTTACCATCAGTACCTGGTTCTAGCTTTAATTTGAACAAAGGATATTTATCAAGCGCACTAAATACGAATAATAAAATTACCGCTTTTAAATTATCGAAACATTTATCTAAAGCAGTTACTACTAATTTTATACCTAATTTGAATGTAAAGCATAGCTTCATACCGACACTTGATAAAAAAATTTTTTTGTTAAATTTAGAATTAACATCTGATATTGGTAATAATGTGAAACCATTAACTTATGTTTGTGCATTAGATGTTTCAGGGTCAATGGATTCAAGCTTATCAAATTCGGGTGACGTTGAAGTTTCTAAATTTAGTAGACTTGATTTAATTAAACATTCTATGAATACCATTATTAGTTGTTTAAGGCCTGAAGATAGTTTAGCATTAGTTACTTTTGATGATACAGCTAAACTTGTGCTACCACCAACATTTATGAATCAGCAAGGTAAAATGATAGCTGATAAACAAATATCAAGAATTATAGCTAACGGTGGTACTAATTTATGGGATGGATTGAATCAATCACTAGATATTACTGAAAGTATCAAAAATATTAGTGGTAATAAATTTGTGATATTATTAACTGATGGAGAACCTAATATTAATCCAGTTCGTGGTGTTCATTACGAATTTATAAAAAAGTTATCTTCATATGTTGGAGCTCCTAATTGTCAACCATTTAGACCTTCCGTAAATACTTTTGGTTATGGTTATACTTTAGATAGCAAATTGTTAACTTCTTTAGCAACAAATGGTGGTGGTATTTTTGCACATATTCCTGATTATACAATGTGTAATACGGTTATGATTAATTTTCTTAGTAATTGTTTTGCAACTTCATTAAATAATGTTACGACTAACATAAAAACATTTGGTTGTAATATATTGCTTGATGAAATTAATATTGGTCCTATTCAGTCAGGCCAAGTACGAAACGAAGTGATTCTTGTGAAATTTGATGATCTTGATAATTTTAGTATCGATTTTTCTTTTAACTTTGATAATTCACATCTTTGTTATAAAATTAATAATCTCGATAAAATAGAAAATTCTAGTTATGAAGCATCAAAGTTTTTTTTGTCAGGTATTATAAATAAAGGTTTAATGACGAATGATATACAAACTGCATGTAAAGAATTAGATGTATTAGTTAACAATATTAGGAATCTTACTTACGAAACTAGTGATAAAGAAAAAAAAGAAAAATTAAACACATTACTTACAAATATAAAACATGATGATGCCCATAATGGTCAAGTTTACAAAGCATTTTCTGATGCCCATTATTCTCGATGGGGTTTACATTATCTTCGCTACTTTCTCAGATCACATGAATTACAAATGTGTAGTAATTTTAGAGATGCAAGTTTACAAAATTATGGAGGCAAATTATTCAAAGAAATACGTACTGAAGTCGAAGATATTTTCAATAATATTCCTGTGCCTCAACCATCATTATCATCAACACCTTTTCAAGGTAATTTCAAACAAAGTTTTTATAGTAATACAGGTCCTTGTTTTCATGGTAATGGTATAGTTAAATTAGTAGGAGATAAATTAAAATTTGTTAAAGATCTAGTAAAAGGAGATCAAATCATTAATTCTGATGGTTGTGTGTCTACAATTGTATGTATGGTTAAAACAAAAGTGAAAGATGGTGTTATTGATATGGTAACTATTTGTGGTAAATTCAAAGTTACGCCATGGCATCCTATTAGATATAAAGGAAAATTTGTGTTTCCTTTTGATATTAAAGATTATGAAATGAATAGTATGTCAGCTGTAAATTGTGATTATGTGTATAATATAGTATTAGATAAAAATCACATTATTACTATTGATGGCGTTAGTGCTGTAACTTTAGGTCATGGATTTAATGATGATCCTGTAACAAAACATCCTTTTTTTGGTACTTCTAAAGTTATTGATGTATTGAAGATTTTTGAAGGATGGGAACAAGGCTCTATTACTATTGACAATTATAAAAAAAGTTGCGACGATAATGGTTTAGTTAACTCCATATGTATACCATTATTTGATTACATGAATTTTCTCAAAAAAAGAAATAATTAAAACTTTATAATCAAAATTTGACAGCATGATAACATAATGAAAATATTCAAGTATAAAATTTAATTTGTTTTATTAACTATTTTTTAGATATGACTACATTTTTATATTACGTAGTTTATTTTAAGTCAATGTGTGTATTTTTAGGAATTTTGCTTTTAGATTGTTTTTACGACTTTTAGTACAATTGACACCTTATTATTGTCTACTTGTTTAAGTAATGATAGGTTGGTCGATTTTTATTAATGTCGATGTCTATCGTAATCCCAACTTCTGTAAGGATCATAATAGCTTCCATAATTATCATAGTAAGGCCAATTATTAGAATAATAGTTAGCAATATAAGGATTAATATAATTTTTATCAATATCAGCATCTAACCAAATAGTGCTGTAATTTTCTCTTGTGTATATTGGTTGCATCCAATACTTAATGGCAAATAGGAATATTAAAATAAGAATTATTATTGCTATTACCATTGCTGCGTTATCTTTATCATGATTTTTTACTTCAGACATTATTAGTGTTATACTACTCTAAAAGAAAAATATCATTAGAATCAAAAAATTAAATGAAAATCAAAAAAATTAAATGAAAATCAAAAAAATTAAATGAAAATCTATAAATTGTTAAACTTATAATCTAGAAAAATAGTCAAAATTTACATGCAATTAGAGCAAAAAAAATAATGTTTATGCAATCAACATAATATGTCATATAGAAACTAATCGGAATGATAAGATTTATTACAAGTCTTATTCAAAATGAGTACCAAAATAAAAATAGAAGTACCAACTCATGATAAGTTGCAAAAATTCTAATGCAAATATTTTTATATCACCCACATATCACATTAATAAAATTTGTTTAAATATAATAATGAAAGACAAAGACAAAGACAAGGCAAAAGCTAGAGCTAGAGCTAAAACTAAAAATAAAAAAGGTTGTAATAAAGGTTATGGCAATTGTAACAAAGGTTGTAATAAACAAACTTGTGAATTTGACGATAGATGTTATGCTTGTGTATGTGAATGTAGGGGATGTAAACGCAATGGAGCTTTAGGTTGTTGTGGTTCTTATAATTTAAGCCCTTCATCTCTATACGCAAAAATACAACTTTGTGATTCATTTAAGATGTGGGAAGCAAGTTGGACAAGATGTAACTGCAAATGTAATTTCAATTATCGCAAATAATGAATCATACTATTTTTTATTTATTTCTCATCTTTTATTAATTTTACATAAAAAAAAATAACTTTTAAAAATATTTTATATTTATTACTTTTTATTGTATGCATATTATTTATGCTATTCGTTGCATGCCCCAAGATGTTGAATAAAAACAACTACCAGCAGTAACAGTTCTTACAACAGTAGTGCTTATATTAAGTTGGTCACCAACAGTTAATGAAGCGAAGAATGAAGCTCCACTTGTAAAGTCTTCATTTGTTGTAAATTCATTCTCTTGTAGAATAAATGAATTAACACCATTAACATTACATCTCATAAATGCTGATGTAATATTAGCATTAGCATTATTAATGACAAGGTATTTCATCGTAATGAGATATATTCCAGATGTTGATATTGTAGCAAAACCAGTAGTAACATCATATATGCCGGTATTATAACCTTTAAACGAGGCTGATGTGTAAATTAGAGGATTAGTATTTGTAGTACCAGTTGTAGTAAATGTTTGTGTACGTTGAACAGAAAAACCTTCACTAGCAGGAGCAGTACCTGTTATTCCTGTTGGACCTATTGCACCATTAGTTCCAGCAGTACCTGTAGGTCCAGTAGGTCCTACAAGTCCAGCAGTTCCAGTAGGTCCTGTCGCTCCTCTTGCTCCTGTAGGTCCTGTTGCACCTTGTGGTCCTGCTGTTCCTGTAGGTCCTGTTAATCCTTGTGGTCCTGTTATTCCTTTTGGCCCTGTTGCTCCTTGTGAACCTTGTGTTCCTTGTGGTCCAGTCAAACCGATACCAGATATACCTGTAGGACCAGTAGCACCTGTAGCACCAGTAGCACCAGTAGCACCTGTTGGCCCGGTATTTCCAGGAAACGTAGGACCTGTTGGCCCTGTAGGACCTACTGATCCTGTTGATCCTGTAGGACCGGCAGTAGTATTATTAGTTCCATTAGCTCCTGTTGGCCCTGTTGGTCCAGTAATTCCATTAGGGCCTGTTCCACCGTTAGTTCCATTAGTTCCAGCTGTACCAGTAGGACCAGTCGCACCATTAGGACCAGTCGCACCATTAGTACCATTATTACCTGTTACTCCTGTTGGACCTGTTGCACCATTTGTACCATTAATGCCACTAGGACCAGTAATACCTGTAGGGCCTGTCGCTCCAATCCCTGTAGCACCTGTAGGTCCTGTTATACCCTGAATGCCTGTTGGACCTGTAGCACCTGTTGATCCTGTAGCGCCTGTAGGACCTGTAGCGCCAGGACTTGGACCAGTAACTCCTATCGCACCAGTAACTCCGGTCGCACCACCTCCTGGTCCCAAAGGTCCTGCAGGTCCTGTCGGTCCTGGTCCTGTTGATCCGGTTGTACCTGTTGGTCCTGTTGTGCCTGTCGGACCTGTTGGACCTGTTGGACCTGTAACTCCTGTCGGACCTGTTGGACCTGTTACCCCTATTGGTCCAGTCGTACCTGTTGGACCTGTTATTCCTGTAGAACCTGTTGGACCAGTTGGACCTGTCGGACCAGTTATCCCTGTGGGTCCTGTAGATCCTTGTAATCCTGTTGGTCCTGTTGGTCCAGTAAAACCTGTTGGTCCTGTAAAACCAGTTGGTCCACTTGTTCCCGTAGGACCTAATATGCCTGTTGAACCTGTAGGACCTGTAACCCCTGTAGCACCTGTAATCCCTGTTACTCCCGTAGAACCTGTTGGCCCTGTTACTCCTGTAGGACCCGTTGGGCCAGCAAAACCCGATGGTCCTGTTGATCCTGTTGAACCTATTACTCCTGTTGGTCCTGTTGCTCCAATTGGACCAAATATACCTGTCGATCCAGTTTGACCTGTTGGTCCTGTTTGACCTGTAGGTCCTGTAACACCTGTAGGACCTGTAAATCCTGTTGGCCCAGCTACGCCTGTAGGTCCTGTAGCACCTGTAATACCCGTAGAACCTGTTACACCAGTAATACCAGTTGGCCCTGTCGCACCCGTTGAACCTGTAGGACCAGTTGGACCTGTAGTACCAGTTACACCTTCTGGACCTGTTGGACCTGTTGGACCTGTTGGACCTGTTGGACCAAATGGACCAAATGGGCCTGTTGCGCCAATACTACTACCTGTTGGACCAGTTGGTCCTGTTAGTCCGAAACCTGTTGGACCTGTTGGACCTGTAGGACCTGTTGGACCTGTTGCACCAGTAGAACCTGCAACTCCTGTGTCTCCTGATGGTCCTGTAGATCCTGCTGGACCTGTAAAACCTGTTGATGGTCCTGTAACACCTGTAGGTCCTGTTGGTCCTGTAATTCCAAGTCCTGTTGAACCCGTGGGACCTGTAGAACCAATTGAACCTGTTGATCCTGTTGAACCTGTTGGACCTTTTGCTCCAGTAGGTCCTGTTATGCCTGTCAAACCTATTGCTCCTTGTGGTCCTTGCAATCCTGTTGGTCCTGTTTGGCCTTGTGCTCCTGTTGAACCTTGTGAACCTGTAACACCAATAATTCCTGTTGGCCCTGTTGGTCCTGTAGAACCTGTTGGACCTGATGGACCAGATGAACCAGTAGCACCTGTTGGCCCTGTAATGCCTGCTAATCCTATTGGTCCAGTTGAACCAGATGAACCAGTTGGACCTGTTGGACCTGTTGGACCTGTTGGTCCAGTATTACCTGTAAAACCAATAAATCCAGTAAAACCAGTAACACCTAAAGGTCCTGTTGGTCCTGTTGGTCCTGAAAAACCAGGAGTAACTCGAGATTCCAAACTTACTAAAGCACTGCCTTCAGTTACAACTATGTCAATAGTTTGACTGTGAAATCTAATGGTATCACCTGAAAATATAGTTACTGGACCTGATGTAGGAGGTCCCGTCGCAAATGTTGCGCCTTCTACATTTAAAAAAGCAGACGATGGTCCTGTAGGTCCTGTAGGACCATTAGGTCCGCGTTCACAATAATTATGTCGATGTTTCCGTTTATAATTTTTTTTTTTGAATGTATGATGAAAAATACTTTTATGCAACATATATATTGAACATATAAATTATATTTAGTATTGTCAAATGATTTCCTTATAATTTGTTGTAATTAATTAAAAATAAATAAAGAAATAATAGGTTAATATACTTAATAATAAAAATAATACGAATAAAAATAAAAATAAAAAATATCATATATTTGTCATTTTTATATATTCTCTGTTAAATTTATTAGTTTATATGATCGTTATCATTTATTATTATTTTTTTTTTGATTCAAAAGTAAAAATTATTATAGAATTTTAACATTAACAAATTCTCAATTTCTTTACAAAAATTACTCAAAATCAATTATTTTTATAGTTATTTATTATGGAATTTTTAATATAAACTATAATAATTTAAATTATGAATATGATCAAAATATAATCGTCCAAACGTTTTTTTAATAAAATAATTCAACATCTAAATGAATTATTTACTATATTATATTTTTTTATTAAATTTTCAATAAATATTATTTATGCTGAATAGAACGATTATTAACTATTATTTAACTCATTTTATCTAATAGAAACGCTAATTTTAATATGATCAAAAAAACTATAAAAAAATGCCTAAAAAGACAGATTTCTGTCTTTTTAGGCATTTTAATTTAATATCTGTCTTTTTAGGCATTTTATAAAAGGATATATGATGATTATTTCAAAAAAATCTGTCTTTTTAGGCATTTTATAAAAAAGTGAATATATATATTAAAAAAAAGATTTTTTGACCTAAAAAGACAGACCTAAAAAGACAGATTTCTAGAGAGAGAGAGAGAGATCATAAATATTTTTTTTTATTTTTATTTTTTACATTTTAAAATTTTTTTCTATTTAAAAAAAAATATATAATATTTGTAAAATTATTTGTTAATCGTTTGTTTTTGTATCAAAATAAAAAACTTTAAAATTACTCAATTTAAATAATAAGACTCGTCCTGAATTTGTAGGTTTGTTTTTTTTTCATTTTTTTTTAGTATTTTTACTTTTTTATTATTGTTTTCTTTCATTATTTTTGTTTTCTTAGTTGTTATTTTTCATTTATTTTGCATAGGTTGTGCAACTTTTATTGATCTTTTGAAATTTTCAGGATAATCTTTATGATTGAACCAGTATTTCACTATTTTTTTTCATATTTTTAATTAATTTTTTATATCTATTCATACATCTAAATAATAATTATTATAAACATTTTTAGTAAAATTGACCTTTATTTACATTATAATATCAGTATTAATAAAAATGTCATATATTTGTATTATTATGTTTAATTACATTTTTGATATGATTTATGATTAAATTTTACTATTATTTGTTTATTTTTAATTCATTTAAATTGTTATTTCATTTATTAATTCAAAATATATAAAATAAAAAAAGTAAAAGGTAACGTGAAGTTAAAAATTATATACTAAAATAAAGATACTAAAATATACATATTAAAATATATAATGACAAATTATACATGTTCATATTGTAATAAAGTATTTGTCAGGAAATCAAATTTTGATTATCATAATGAAAGGCAAGTTTGTCTAAAGGCATATACATGTGAATATTGTAAGAAAAAATGCAAAACCAAAAGTGCATTATATGATCATAAATCAAAGAGATGTGCAAGTAAAAAAATGTGTAAATTTGTGAATGATGAACTAAATAACTCAAAAAATGACAAATCGTATGACTTTAAAAATAGTCAGAAACTAATCATTGAAAATAATGAACCTACTAAAGAGGATTTATTAGAAATAATTAAAACGCTTCAACAAAAAATGGAAAAAGAAATTAAAACTTTACGTGACGAATTAACAATTACAAGTAGTGGAACAAATAATATAACTAATAACATAAATAAAGGTAATATTTATAATGGAAATGTGACGATTAATAATACAAACCAAACTATTAATATGGTAGGTTTTGGTAAAGAGGATTTAAGTAAACTTAGTAGAAACGAAATTTTTAAATGTCTTCAAGCAGGTTACTATTATCCAACACAAATGACACTTTATGTTAATTTCAACAAAGATTTTCCTGAAAATCATAATATTCAAGTTAATAATGTAAGAGATTCTAACATTAGGTTTTATGATGGTGAAAATTGGAATACTATTAGATGCGAGGATTTTTTTGATGATTTAGTAGTTCATAGATTGGATTATGTTAATAAGATGAAAGAGACTAATGATATAATATACACAAAATTAAAAGATTGTTACAAAGATGCTTTAAATAACATAGATAAATTAGAGACAAATAGCGAGAAATATAAGGAAATGAAACAACATTTCAGAAATAAAATTATTGATAAAAGAAATATTGTAGTTAATACACAAAAGAAATTAATATCTCAAAAATAATTTTATTTTGTGATATCAAAAATATTATTTATGTGTTGGTACTAAATTGTATTTATATGGTAGTAGTACAATTAATACATATCAAACATGAATTTATTAAATGATGGTAGTATTTACCTTTTAATTGAAAGAGAATTTATTAGATTAAAAGAGCAAGTTTTTAAAATAGGTAGAACAAAACAAGAGAATAATAAGAGATTTAATTCTTATCCAAAAGGATCAGAATTATTATTACAAGTGAAATGTCCAAATTGTGTTATTGTTGAATCGCATTTAATTCAAATGTTCAAAATTAAATACACACAATGTAAACAATATGGTACTGAATATTTTGAAGGAGATCCTGAAGCGATGATTGATGATATAATGATAGTAGTTAAAAAACATAAAAATATAATGAGTAAAAAAGATTATTGTATAAAACGAGAAACTAACATTTTTGATGATGAAATTATTAGTGAATCAGATAATGAAGAAATATTGTAAAAAGGCAAACCCAATGTTTGCTTTAACTAAATTACGTAGATAATGACTCATCATGAGTTGGAAGTTTATTTTTGTTTTCTTAGTTGTTATTTTGTCATTTATTTTGTGAGCGGATCTTTTATTATGAGCCTTATAACTTTCGATTACTTTTCTACTTAGTGTATCATCATTTGGTTGTGAGACTTTTATTGATTTTTTGAAATTTTCTGAAAGATCTTTTTGATCAAACCAATATTTTACTTTTTTTTCATATTTTTTGTTTTAAATAATAGGATCGAATGCATCTTCATAGATCTCTAATATAATTTACCTTTTCCCATACTTTCTTTGTTAAATGTAAATTTATTATTTCCATCTTTTTTAGTAGTCTCTTTTTTAATTCTATTTAAAATATTCATCTTTGATTAATTTATTGAAAGCATACTAAAAGATCATTTTCAAGATTATATTAAATATGATAGATAAATGTATGCAAATTTAAAAATAAAAAGTGATCATAGTGAAAATATTTATAAAAATAAATAAAAATAAAAGATTACATGTTTGCTTTTGGCGAGCGTAATAAAAAATCATAAAAAATAAAGTAAAAATATAATTATTAGATGAGTCATATGATATCCACCCTATGAGATGTTGTTAGTAATAAATTTATAAAATAATTTTAGCAATTAACAATGCATCCATGGTCTTTTAAAAAAATAACAGATTTATAATTTGCTTGACAACATTCTAGAACGAATTCAACTTTATAACATTTATATAATGCTTTTATCCCTTCATCAGTTATTTGCTTACAATTAGAAAAATTAATAATTTGACATTTTTGCAAAGCCTTTATGCCAAAATCTGTTACTAATTTGCAATTATCGATAATAACTGTATGGCAATCTCTAAAATTTTTTATTCCATTGTCAGTTACCAAATTACATCCCGAGATATTAACGGTATGACAACCACCTAAGGCTTTAGCACCTTCATCTGTTATTAATTTACACTGGGAAAGATTAACAGTATGACAACCAGCTAAAGCTTTAGCACCTTCATCGGTTATTAAATCGCAATGAGAAAGATTGACGGATTGACAACCTGCTAAAGCTTTAGCACCATTATCTGTTATTAATTTACAATTAGAAAGATTGACAATATAACACCTACTCAATGCTTTAGCACCTTCATCAGTTACTAAAGTACATCCTGAAAGTGAAACGGAACTACAATTGACCAAATATTTTATACCTTTATCTGTTACTGAATTGCAATAAGAAAGATCAACTGTATGACAATTCATTAAAGATTTAAGTCCTTCATCTGTAACTGATTTACAGCACATAATAATAACCGTATCACATCCACTTAAAGCTTTAAGTCCTTCATCGGTTATTGAACGATTATAAGAAATATTAACAATATGACAATTACTTAAAACTTTAAGACCATTATCTGTTATGGATTGGCAATTAGTAAGATCAACAGTATGACAATTACCCAAATATTCAATCCCTTTATCTGTTATTAAATTGCAATAACCAACATTGACACTATGACAATTGCCTAAAAATTTTATACCTTCGTCAGTTACTGAACAGTTTTGAAGGTCAACACTAACGCCTTCTACCATATAATTATTAAAGGCTTCTAAACCTTTATCCGTAATTTTTGAGAATTTTAAATCGAAATTCAAAAATTTGTAATTATTTACGAAATATATTAGTTTTTCATCTGTCCATTGATTAAAATGTACAGTATTAGGTAAACGCATATTTTGTATAATTTCTCTTAATTCTTTATTAACCCAAGCTAATTTTATTACATGCTTAAACGGTAAAAATTTGAGGGTAATATAAATAATTTCAAGAGGCAAACTTGAAAACATAAAAGGCAAGTTCGAGGACCTAAAAGGTATCTTTAATGTCTCAAAAGATACATCAATTGGTTTGTAATGTAGCCTCGCTAGTCTAGCAGATAAATCATTTCTGAACATTAGGAAGAAAAATAGATCTTAAATTATATATAATCCACAATATATGATTAAACATACTATTGTAGCTATAAAACAAATTATTATTCAATTTTTAATGTCGCAATATCACTCCAAATAAGAACTCCAAGTTTATTTTTTATTATTTCTTTTATATGTTCCAATTAACTATGGTTTAGTTATTATACTATTATTAAAAGGCAATCCCGAGTCCACGTATTTACTCAGGATGAGCCAAAATATAAATAAAAATGACATATTTACTAAAGATGAGTCAATATAAATAATATGTTGCTTGTTTAGGTTTTTATTATTTTTTAAAACAACAACCAAAAAGACACAATCTGAAATTTTTCAAAGCTTTTATTCCTTCATTAGTTACTAATTTACAATTTTGAAGGTTGACAAAATAACAATTACTTAAAGCTTTTACACCATTATCAGTCACTAGCGAACAAAAAGAAATATCAACCGTATAACATTTACTTAAAGCTTTAATACCTTCGTCTGTTACCAATTTACAACCTGCAAGATCAACATTATGACAATTACTTAAAGCTTTTACACTGTTATCAGTTACTAACGCACAAAAAGAAATATTAACCGTATGACATTTACTTAAAGCTTTTATACCTTCATCTGTTACTAAATTACAATGAGAAAGATTAACTATATGACAATTACTTAAAGCTTTAATACCTTCATCTGTTACTAAACTACAATGAGAAAGATTAACTATATGACAATTACTTAAAGCTTTTATTCCTTCATCTGTTACCAAATGACAATTATCAAGATATACATTATGACATTTACTTAAAGCTTTTATTCCTTCATCTGTTACTAAACTACAATAAGAAAGATTAACTGTATGACAATTACTTAAAGCTTTTATTCCTTCATCTGTTACTAAACTACAATAAGAAAGATTAACTGTATGACAATTACTTAAAGCTTTT
>Ga0116192_1002249_pt1 | contig 12939 bp, 10 predicted proteins | sample AD_UKC113_MetaG_FD_89876 | JGI IMG/M metagenome (GOLD analysis project Ga0116192, IMG submission 89876) | Active sludge microbial communities of municipal wastewater-treating anaerobic digesters from Hong Kong - AD_UKC113_MetaG | ecosystem: Engineered > Bioreactor > Anaerobic > Digestate... | reverse complement strand
TTGGTTCGCAGCGGGGTAAGTGCCGACGAAGGATTACTGCGCTTGTAAATGCGTCGATAAGCCTCTCGCGCTGCTAGTAAACCCAAAGGCAATTCTTTGTGCAGAGCAAGCTCTTTCCCGGCGCGCCAGATGTTAGCTACATGCGCTAGGTGGACTATGTTGGGCCATGCATAATCACTGCTGTATCCAGCCAAGACTTCATCACCTGCAGCCCCGTTCAGGCTAACGCGAATGCCATCTTTGGCCATTGACTGCCAGATAGAGCGGTTGGTCAACATGTTGGGCGAATGAAATGGTTCATCCATCATCGCCATATAGGCATCTGCCTCGATCCAGAAGTCATCAGGACCGGGTCTGATGATACGATAATCGACCCGTGACCCATACCTGTTTTTAATTTTTCGTGCGAACGGCTCTTCGTCTGAATTTTGGTCATTAAATTTGACGGTGTACGTCGTGATGTCATGCCCCATGTCTAGGGCTGCAGTAGCGATGCTGGATGAGTCCATTCCGCCGGAAAGCTCAAACGCTATAGGTACATCAGCATGCAGCCGGCGGGTGACTGCGGTATTGAATAAGCTTTTAAAATGGTAAATCGCATCACTTTCCGGCAGGTCGGTCTCTGATATTCTTGTGGTGGGTATCTGCCAATAACGGACAGGATCCGCTAGGTTACCATGAGAAACCCAAGCATAGGTTCCGGCAGGAAGAGTCCGTATTCCTTGATAGCAAGTAAGGTTGTCAATATCGCGCCAGCCGTGGCGAATGAAATCGTCAATGGCCTGTTCCCGGGGCTCGAAGGCCGCAGGAAGCGCAACGATACGCAAGGCTTTGATTTCAGAGGCCCAAGTTACTCCGTTGCGCATGGGCGATAAATAAAGGGGAGCCTTTCCCAGAGGGTCGCGGGAAAGCAGCGTCGCGTTCATGTCATTGTCATGCAGGGCCAGTGCCCAGAAGCCGCGAAGGCGGCTGAACATCCCGACACCCCAGCACTGATAAGCCTTCAGTAGAACTTCGGTATCCGACGCTGTTTGGAACATAACACCCTGTTGCATCATTTCATTACGCAGTTCGATGTAGTTGTAGATCTCGCCGTTGAAGGTAAGGCAAATTTTTAAATCTCCGGACCAGAACGGTTGGTGTCCCTCTGGCGTTGGGTCGATGATCGAAAAGCGACGATGGCCCATCGCAAGATCGTGCCATGCGCAGTCATCGTCCTGCTGATGGCCTGCAGAGCCGATTGCAGTTGGGATGAATGTGTTGATAAATGCAACTCCTTGATCGTCTGGCCCGCGGTGCGCCATGATTCGGCACATGGCCAAGATGCCTGCTGCACTGCGATGCTCAGGACGATCAAGTGAGTAGCCTGCAATTCCACACATATATAATCAGCCACCGAACCTGTCTTTCATGTCACTTGCGGAGTCCTTGTATGCGGTGGCGAAGTAGCCGGATGTTTCTCGATCGTCCGGCCAGATTTTTTCCAGAAGCGGCGCGAGGACTTGGTTGATCATGAAGACAGGCACCAGCAAGGCGCGCATTGGTAACTCGACCCAGGCCGGGCCGCGTGGTAGGCGATTGAGCTGATAATTGAGTTTCAGCAGCCACATTGTCCAAAAGCCACCGCGCGGTAGAATGTCGATTCCGGTAAAGCCTGCTTTGCGGATATGGTGCTCCAGCCCATATCTCGTGAAACGCTGATAGTCCCATGGGGCTTCGTGCAGCCACCATTGGAAGGGCATTGAAATAGTAAGTCTGCCGCCGTACTTCAAGACTCGGAATGCCTCGGCTAACATTACGTCCGGTTCGCTCAGGTGTTCCAGTACTTCAAACGAAACGACGTGATCCACCGACTCCGTGCGGATTGGCAGCGGCCGGTTGGCATCCGCGATTGCGTCTGCCTTGAGCGTATGTAGGGAGTTCGACCAATCAAGGCCGTAATAATAATCCGCAAAGCGGAGAATGTCTGCTTCGAACGGACGCTCGCCACACCCGATATCGAGAACGATGCCATTCATCGCTGGCAAGCGCGCCTGCATCATTCGGTTTCCGATCCGGTAGATCAGCCAATTGTGTGCGGTAAGGTGTTCGCGGTACATCAATGGTGGCCAGTTTTGGGTGTAGTTGTCAGTTCACGATAGATGGCCTCCACCTGCGCCGCACAGTTCCTTACGTCGAAACGCATCTCTACGTGCTTTCGTGCCGCCTGTGCAAACGTGGTGTACTGGCTTTGATCCATGGCGTAGAAAGTTTGAATAGCTCGGCTCAGGCCCGCCACATCCCGCTCTTGACTGAGCAGCCCGGTTTGGCCGTCGATGACCTCCTGCGGGATATCGCAATGCGTTGTGGAAATGACGGGCATGCCCGTGGCTTGTGCATCCAGTAGCACCACCGGTGCCCCGCCTTCGCAGTCGCCATCTTCGGCATGACGGCTTGGATGGATGAATATCTGGTAGTCGCGCAGCTGTGCATGAAGTGCCGCTGGAGCAATGCTAGGCATCAAGGTAACTATCTTCTGTATCCCTCGAGCGTTAACCACTTGTTTGATACTATCTTGAATTGGGCCATCGGTAGCCCCGATAAAAGTCAGAGACATGTTGGGGCACGAGTCAAGCGCATCGGCAAATGCATTTATTGTATCGATGTGCCCTTTCTTATCCCGAAAGGATGCTACCTGCACCATCTTTAGCTCTCCGGTGTGTTTGCTGCGTTCAGTGAATGGTATGGATGTTACGTCAACGCCTAGAGGGGCTACATGAATCTTATCGTTCGGGCAGCCTTGACTGCGCAGTAGCGAGGCACCATGTGGCCCTTCACACAGAAAGCAAGCCGCCTCGTCGAAGAGAATAGCAAGGCGCCGGCCCCACGCGGCATCGGTTTGCGCTAGGCGCACATAGTCCCATCCATAAAACGAAATGACCAACGGCGCTGAAAGACGCCGCGCCACAGTGCGGTAGTGCCAACCGATGTGGGCGAAATGGCAATGGACGACATCAATGCGCTGGTGGCGCAACTTGGTACGCAGATACCAAGGGTATGTCGCTGTGGTTGCGGCGCGCAGCCATCGCTGCCATCCACCCCTGAACTTCCCGGGCGACAGTCTAGGTTGCAGTGGCGATCTCAGGCAACGAGCACCCGGAAGTGAAAATTCCCCATCGAGAAACTTGGGGGTCGCAAGCCAGCATTCCGTTTGCCGGAAATTGCTCAGCATGCGGAATATCCAGTTTTCAGTTGGATTCAAAAACGAGCCGAAGCAATGCAGTACAGCTAATGGACTGGCTATTGGGGAGAGCTGCAATTTATTTTCAGCGGCGGTCAATGTTTTCATCCAAGAGTCTTCGCCGCTGCGTGGCAGGCTGTCCAGCATATACGCTCTTGGGTTCAAGAACACCTTTGGCGACGCTGCCGGCACCAAGCACGCATTGCTCACCCACAGTAGAACCACCTAAAACAATGGCGCCGGCACCAATCCAGCAGTAGCTTCCAATGTGTGTGTTTTTATTTGCAGGGGGAAAGTGTTTGCATAATGGGGAGCGATGTGATGATCCTGGGTCGTCATGCGAAAGGATCACTGCCCGAGCGGAGATGACTGCGCCTCTGCCTATTGTTACGCAGCCAGCCAAGTCAACAAGAACCCCTGGGCCTAAATAACAGTCGTCTTCAATTTCCAATCTTGAAAATCCATGTTCTAAATTAAGGAAATCTACAGAATAAATCCTGCAATTGGCACCAATCTTGGCGCCAAGATTGCGAAGATACAGCGCGCGAAGCTTGGGTGATGGCATCCATTTGAGTAGCATGAGGCGTAGAAATATTCGATATGGTGACATGAGAGTTCTAACGATTGTTTAAAATGGCGAGATCTAGGTGGTTGTTGCATCGAATAGAATATGCTGCTCGGACATCACGGTTGTTCGGTGGCTGTATTTTTCTGAAGAGAATTCCTCTTTGCCGTGCGTTGGCTTTTTTAAGAGCACATGGGTCGTCGCTATACAGGCTCCAATCTGAACTGGTTAGTTTGCTGATTGCAAAATTAAATCATGCACAGCATCAATGACCCGATCTACATCGTTATCCGTCATCTTTGGTGACAGAGGCAGGCTAACGGTCTGTCGGCCAATGCGTATGGCATTGGGCCAAGCTTCCGGTTGCCAGCCGAAGCGATTTTGATAGTACGGATGTTCGGGAACGGCGAGGTAATGCACCCCGGTGCCAATGCGGCGAGCGGTCATGGCGTTAAGGAAGTCATCCCGAGAGAGGCCGCAGCGTGCCTGTTCGATGCCGATAGTAAACAGGTGGTAGGCATGAACCGTGTCGTGTTCGATGGCGGCGGGCAAAGTAATAGGCAGGGCGGCAAATGCTTCCATATAGCGGTGCCAGATCACTTCGCGGCGACGCCAGTTCGCGGCCACTCGCGCTAGTTGATGAATGCCGATGGCGGCTTGCAGATCCATCATGTTGTATTTGAAGCCGGCTTCGACCACCTGGTAGTGCTTGTAACCGGCATCCCCGAAGCGGTGCCAGGCGTCCTTGCTCATGCCGTGCAGCGCCAGCACCTTGGCGCGCGCGATGCGGTCTTCGTCACGCCCGACGATCATGCCGCCTTCGCCCGTCACGACGTTCTTGGTGGCATAGAAGCTGAAACAACCGAAATCCCCGAACGTGCCTGCCTTGCGGCCGTGGTACACCGTCTCGATGGCGTGTGCGCAATCCTCGATCACCAGAAGCTCGTGCTTGCGGGCGATGGTCGTGATGGCATGCATGTCGCACGGCCGGCCGGCAAAGTGCACTGGCAGGATCGCCCGAGTGCGGGGGGTGATGGCGGCCTCGATGGCTGCCGGATCGATGTTCTGCGAGGAGGGATCCACATCTGCCAGCACCGGAGAGAGGCCTGCGTGAATAATTGCATTCACCGATGCGCAGAATGTCATTGGCGTCGTGATCACCTCGCTTCCTGACGGAAGACCAGCGGCGACCATGCTCACGTGCAGCGCTGCTGTACAGGAATTGAGTGCTGCAACCCGGTTTGAGGCAAGCCCTTGGTAGGCGGCGAAGTCGGCCTCGAAGCGTGCCACTCGCGGACCGGTGCCTAACCAAGATGAGTGCATGCAGGCGAGAACTTCGTCGATCTCCGCCTGCTCGATCAAGGGAGAGCCAAAGATCAAAAATGGCAAATCTTGTGAAGACATTGTCGTGTGCCTGAAATTAGATTACGGCTACACAAAGGGATCCAGCCTTAGTGCATCGTAATGAGTATATTCGACGCGGGCTCCGGAGCCTTCGACGTCCCTCCGCTTTCAGTAGCGGATCGATCTAGAGTCCGGGGTTACTGTAGCCGAATCTCGGCCAGGTGTTACGCATAGGCAGCCGGCTTCAGTCCGTCAAGTGTCGCCTAGGGTCCTTCCTCATTAGTATTCGCGACGCCACGTCTCAAGGGGGTGAGTCCGGCTGATCATAGTGCGAACCCTAACTTGGGTCTGATCGCACATGTTGCCGTACTAGCATGAAGAGCCCGGATTCCGTTTGTGCCAAGGAGTATGGCCATCCGGAGTCACTAAGCTTCGCGTGGAAGTCGCGAAACTGGCGCATGAACAATGCATACCCCTTTGGGTTCAGCGCATAGCCCAAACCTTCACTGAGCACCGCATCCAGGACAGCGAAGCGATTTGGATCCAGCATTCGCAGATGCTTGCTGCCGAATGAAATGGCCAAGCCTTTTGGTAAACCGTAGGGTCGCTTTTCGGAGGCGGGCGCGATGGCATCTTCGTCAGAAGTGGCATGCAATGCTGCCTGCATCCATGCATGCATGGCGTGCCCGAGGTGGTGGCTGTGGCGCTTTTTCAAGTTGCCACGTACACGGCCGCCACGCCCCCAATTGCAAACTGCTTCGGCAAGACTGGCTGCGGCTAAAGGCGATGGCTCTTGTCGATAGTGTTCAGCGAGGCGTTCAACCCGCTGGGTACTCCATGATGTGGAGTTTTCATCGTCCTCCCCGCCGGCAAGAATTACTCCGCATTGCAGGGCTTGGCGAGTGAATGGGATGCCGGCAATTTCCAGGACGAAGGCCGAATCGGGATCATTGGCCGTGCGCATTACGTCGTCCCAGTCGCAGAAAGGTAGTGCGACTTGCTGGTCATCAAACAGGTTCTGTCGTTCGCATTTCGGGCAAATATCGAGCCATCGCTTTTCATGCAGACGCTTAAGCTTTGCGCGATAGTTTGGTGACAGTCGCAGTGTGCGGCCGTTAATTTTGGCCATTGCCCGTCCGCAGGCTTTGCAGGCGCTTGGCGTTGAGTCAGCCGTCATGGCTCGTTCACGTGCAGGGCTTGACGCATTGCAGGGGCCAATGATCCCGCGAAGTTCGCGCTCAAATGTTGATTGTCACGATAGACCGTATGCTCATTCAGCTCCGCGCGACACAGGTCGTCTGGACAGACGAGGGCATTCATGTTCAGCAGGTGGGCGTTGGGGAAATGCTCGGCGGCTGCCTGCAGCCAGCGCTGGATTTCGGCAGACCGTGGTGACGCCGCAGGTGTACTGCACATAGAAAGCCGGCGCAACCATTCCGGCCGCTGGGCATTGCGCATCAAACAGTCGGGACCGTTGAATGGCAAGGTGGGCGTGTCGACCAGCAGAAAAATACGCCCACTAGCAGGGCTGAGTTGTTCTAGTATTCGGGTGGTGCCTTCGATCCACTGCTGCTGGGTGAAGCCGGCGTCTGCGCTGCCGAAAATTACAACATCGGGCCGCATGTTGCGAATACGCTCGATCGCGTCGTCGCGCCATTGGCTGCATTCGGTGTACTCGCGGCCTATGCGTGTGTAGAAGAACGGCTCGTCCACCATCGGGCAGGAGGACTTGGTAATGACCAGCAGTCGCCAAGCGGTATCGTCGAGGGCTTTCTGAACGGCAGGGAACCACTGACCAACATGGCTGTCGCCGATCAGTACTGCGCTGTGTTTGGCGGCGGCGTTGCCGAACTGGCAGATCCTGACATGGGCGTTTCGGTACCAATCGTCGCAGCCCATCCGGTAGATCGTGGGTGCATCCATCTTGGCCGCGGCGTAGCGCTGAAGTTGCGGGGATCGTAGTGCAAGTTCTGCCTGCTGTGTCCAAATATTGCTCAACAGGCCAATACCGGCCATGCCTGCCACCGATGCCAGTGCGGCTGTACGTGGGAATGCAAGCCATTGCTTCCAGCGGCGCAGTGGTGCTTCTACCAGCGTGTGCGACACCACCGCACACACCAGTGAAATGGCGACCAGAAGTGCACGATAGGTAGGTGTCTGGTTGCCGTTCAGGGCATCGCCCAAGAGTAGCACCGGCCAATGCCATAGATACCAGGAGTAGTAAATACGCCCCAACCATTGCAGCACTGGCAGCGCAAGCAGGTTGTGGACACCGCGCTGGCCCGCAGACGGGCTACCCGCCAATACCACCAGCATAGCTCCCAATGTAGGCAGGATGGCCCACGCCCCCGGGTAGGCGCGTTGCTTATCCAGCCACCCGCCGCAGCACAGGATAAGGGCTAACCCCAGAAAGCCGAGTACGGGCGCGACGCGGGTGATGGAGGGGATGGGGCGCTGGGCATCGCGGGCAAATATCAGCCAGACAAGTGCGCCGGCTGCGAACTGCCAGGCGCGTAATGGCATCATGTAAAACGCCAGCAGCGGCTCCGTTTGTGTCAGGGCAATGCACGCCAGCAAGCTGACTACAAGTACCACCAACATACCCAGCTTGAGCCGCGACTCGCTGCGTTCACTACCGCGGATCAGTAGCCATAGCACCAGCGTCGGCCAGACCAGATAGAACTGTTCTTCTACGCCCAGCGACCATGTGTGCAGGTACAGATTGGTTTCGCTGCCGGCGGCAAAGTAATCGATGTTTCCCAGCGCAAAATGGAAATTGCTCAACCATAGCGCCGCCATCTGCGCAACGAAAAATTGCGCGGACTGCTCGCTGGGCGAAAGCAGCCAAGTGGATGCCAGCCCGATCACAAGCAGCATCAGTAGCAGCGCAGGTAGCAGTCGGCGCAGACGGCGAACGTAGAATGCCAGCAGGCGGATGCGGCCGGTGGTGGTGGCTTCTTCCACCAACTTGCCGGTGATCAGGAAGCCCGACAAAACGAAGAACACGTCCACGCCAACGAAGCCACCGGCAAGCCACGGAACGCCTGCATGCGCAGCCACAACTAGCAGAACAGCGATGGCACGCAGACCTTCAATGTCGGGGCGGAAGCGCAGGTGATCAGTGTTCGTGCTAATCACATGGTTCCCTAGTGCGCTGGGTGATCACTCGATATGCGGGTTTCAGTGAGTGGGGATGAATCTGGCTTTCCAAATCCGCTCCACCTCCAGCGCCAAATCCGGTCGGTGTTTTTCTCTCATCTCGTCCGCGAGTTTCTTGGGGAAAGGATCCATCGGGTTCGCGGCGTTGAGCGCAATCGTGAAGTAGGGCATTGCCTGATCCGGCTCATGCAGGTCATTCATGATGAAGTACCCGAGCGACGCGCTGTTGTAGGGCGTGATGTCGATCCTGCGGGAAAGCTCTGCAAACGCCTTGAGCATCTCCTGCTTGTCTAGGGGGATCCCTTGGTGCGTGTAGTAAGCGAAGACTCCGGGCGCGCGCTGATTCTCCCAACCCATGCTGACGGTACGCAGGCGCTGGTGGAACAGTTGCCAGTCTTGCTGCGTGATGTCACCGCGCAGGGTTTTCAGGACAATGAGAATGGCGGCGTTGTTGAGTGCGTAAGGGGCAGCAGCGGTTCCTTTGCTGCAGGCATCAACAGCTTTATCGATGTTGGGGTTGCTTGCATTGATTTCGCCGCCGGACTCGATGTAGTTCATGCATAGCTCATACCATGCGCGTGCTGAGTGCGGGGCAAGTACTGTGCTGGTGCGGGAGAAAGTCAGCTTGTCAGTCCAAGTGCTTGCGCGAAGGAATGTGGCGCTGCCAAGTCCGATCAATATTGCGATGCAAGCGCCAGCTTGGACGGCTGGCTTCAGCTGCAGGTGTTGGCCTGCATGGGCGAGTACGCTGCCGATGGCGAGTACTGCGCCGATGAGGGCAAAGCTATTGCGATGCTCGAAGACAAGTTCAAGGCCAATCACATTGCTGGTGATGAAATGCGCACCGAAAAACAGGAACACTCCCAACGAGAACAAGGGCCGGCGAGTGCGCATCCACCATGCGATGCTCAGTAGGGCCAGTATCGTGGCGATGGCGGGGAGTGTTGTCCACGGATTCATCAGGCCTCGTGAGGGCTGCAGCCAGTCGTAATAGAACGGCATGTGCGACGGCAGGGGCAACACGATCTGCCCCAGGTACATGCACAACACGCGCGCCTGGGTCAGTAGGCGTTCTGGGCTCGAAAAATTGCGGGCCGGGTATGCTTCCCAATACCAGTGGTTGGGGAGTACCCACAGTACGTAGATGGCCGCGCCGACTAGTGTGGCCATCAGGTAGCCACGGCGCAGGCGAGCGGCTTGGTCTGCATCGGCAGAACCAAAGCGAAGTACGGTTAATTCTAGTGCAAGCGTGTACGCTGGTAACAGGACGCTATCTTCTTTGCACCCCATGGCCACAACCCAAAGTAGCAGTGTGGTTAGCAGCCCAGTGCGCCCGGAATTACCAACAAGTTGTGCGCGCCTTGCTTGTAAGTAGGTCAGTAGCGCCAGCACCAAAAATAGCGTACCCATGGTCTGCATGCGCTGTACCACATAGAGCACAGCGGACACTTGTAGGGGGTGTAGGGCCCATGCCAATGCAAGCGCTGGGCCAGCCCACACGGCGCGCGTTCGGGGAATGCTGGCGGCTAGCAACAAGGCATAGAAGAACCACGCTAATGCGCAAGTCGTTAGCGCGTGGATGAGAATGTTGGTGGTCTTGAAGGTGGCGGGATCCAAGCTACCTGCACGCCAGTAGTCCAAGGCGAACGTCAGCGTAGGTAGCGCCCGCAGCGTGCCAGAAATTTGCGGCGCAGTGGCGATTTTGATCAGGCCGTCTGCGCTCAACTCCTTCAGTTGCAGTGCTTCGTTGTTGACGATATTGGGAATATCGTCAAGCACAAAATCACCGGGGAGGCCGCTGAAGAATGGCAAAGCAGCTAGAAAGGCGATCAATAGACCATACGCCAAGAGGCGAAGGTTCTGGGCGCGGCCAGTAGCTAGTAGGGCGTTAGGTTGCATGGGATGGGGATGGCCAGCCGGAACACCGGCAATCACCGAATATATCAAAGTGAGCCTCGCCAAGTGGCACTGTCAAAATTCATCTGGAACAAACACGTGGATTAAATTGACGCTGGCATCAGAACAGTGTTGGTGCGACCAATCAATTAAGTGCGCAGGTGGCGCTGTTCATATCGCAAGTGGTGGTCTTGTTGCCAGGTACTCTGGGGGTGCCGGTCACGGGGGTGCTCATGTTGGTTGCGGTGGTGATCGATTGACAAGCAGAAGCAGTCGGTGCCTTTGGGGTCATGTTGTTGTACATGGCAACCAGTGCGAAGCTGGCGTAGTTCTTGGTCTCTGCTAGGCAAGAGCTTTCAGCAGCACGAATACGGTAGTTGTTGAACGCAGGCAAGGCGATGGCAGCCAGAATGGCGATGATGGCCACCACAATCATTAGTTCGATTAAGGTGAAGCCGCGTGCATTGCGATGCATGGCGGTGCTCCAAGGGTTGGTCTGTGAAGATTCGGGATACTTGAAACAGGTAAAGCAAGAATCGGGCCACATTGAAAGACGCCTGAATAACGGGTTCTCGCGAGAGCTGCATAAAAAAAGCCCCTCCTAAGAGGGGCTTTTTGTCAAACAATACCGCCTAAATTAGACCGAACAGGTGGCCGTGGTGGAACTGCAGGTGGTGTGCTTGACACCAGGTGCCTTGGGCGTAAAGTCACCACTCGGCATGCTACCAGCGCTGCAGGCCTTATTCTTGGGGGTCGGGATGGTCATGCTGGACATCGATGCCGACAGCCATGCGTTTGAGAAAGCCTTGGCTTCAGCCAAGCAAGCGCTTTCCGCCGAACGCACGCGGTAGTTGTTATACGCCGGCAGCGCGATGGCGGCCAGGATGGCGATGATCGCGACGACGATCATCAGTTCGATCAGGGTAAAGCCTTGTTGGTTCTTCATGGGTAAATCCCCTAGGGTTGTGGTTGGTGATCACGTGCCGCGGTGCCCGCTGTTCCAGTCCTTCGGCAGCCGTGCGTGTGGCACGTGCGGAAGGTAACATGCAGGATGCGTGCCAACACATGGTTTTGCCGCGTTTACTGTCGATTCCATCCCATTTTGGGTTCAGCTGCATTGGGGATGGTGAATAGACGTATGACGGCAAGCGTCACTATATGACAATTTACGGCATAAATTGAAAGTTAGTTCAGGCCGTGTTTGCTGTTTGCTGCGTTGACGGGGTCAGCATGGCCTCCACGTCTTGGTAGATATCGGCCACGGGCAGGGCCATGTCCAGGCAGTCCAGTGGGATCTCGCCCTGCTCGAAGTACTCCACTTGCCAGTCGTTGCGGCGGCGGTACAGTTCCACGCGCTTGAGGTCTTGTTCTACCAGCACATAGGCCTGCACGCTGGGCAGGCTTTGGTAGGCCAGTAGCTTTTCACGACGGTCGATGCGGGCGGTGGATGCGGACAGGACCTCGACGATCATGCAGGGTGCGCGGCTGAAATAAGGTTCACGATCTTGCGGGTCGCAAGACAGCAGTAGGTCGGGGTAGTAAAAGATGGTTTTTCCGCCCAGCTCCAGCCGTAGCTTCATGTCGGAACTGAATAACTGGCAGCCTTTGCGGCGGGCGGCGGCGGTCATGGCAAAGGCCATGGCGTTGACGATCAGCCCGTGTCGGCGGCTGGCCCCGGTCATGGCATAGACTTGGCCGTCGATGTATTCATGCCGCAACTCGGCATGCAATTCTCCGGCGAGGTAGTCTTCAACGCTGATGGTGGGCTGTGGTGCGCGCACGCTGGACATGGGGGCCTCGGCAGGTCTTGCGGGTCTTGCTTGGGCAGTCTAGCGCAGGCAGCTGGTGGTGATGCCGTGAGGGCTCAATCAATCCCCAGCTTTTTCAGCTTGTAGCGCAGGGCGCGGAAGGTGATGCCCAGTTGCGCGGCGGTGCGGGTTTTGTTGAAGCGGTTTTCGGCCAGCGCCAGCTCGATGGTTTTGCGTTCGATTTCTTCGATGAAGCTGGGCAGGGCGCTGGTGGCGGATTCGCGTGGGTCGATTTTGCTGGGATCTAGGCCGATTGGCGTTACCTGGGTGGCGTTGGCGTTGGCGGTGGCGGGGCGGTGCAGATCCGGCAGGCGCAGGTCGGTGGCGCGGATGCCATCGTCGTCGGCCAGTGCGAAGGCGCGCTCAAGGATGTTTTCCAGCTCGCGCACATTGCCGGGGAAGCTGTAGTGCGCCAGTGCTTCGATGGCGTCGGCGTGCAGTACCGGCTGCGGGCGGCCTTGCGCGGTGGCCAGCCGGGTGAGGATGGCGTCGGCCAACAGGCTCAAGTCTTGCCGGCGTTCGCGCAGCGGCGGCACGCGCAGTTCGATCACATTGATGCGGTAGTACAGGTCATGCCGGAAGCGGCCTTCATCGACCAGTGCGGCCAGGTTTTTGTGGGTGGCCGAAAGAATGCGCACATCGACGGCGACTTCGGCATTGGCACCCACCGGGCGGACTGATTTTTCTTGGATGGCGCGCAGCAGTTTGACCTGCATGGGCATCGGCAATTCGGCGATTTCATCCAAAAATAAGGTGCCACCCTCGGCGGCCTGAAACAGCCCGGTCTTGTCGGCATGGGCACCGGTGAAGCTGCCTTTTTTGTGGCCGAAAAACTCGCTTTCCATCAGTTCGGCCGGGATCGCGCCGCAGTTGACCGGCACAAACGGGCCGGAGGCGCGCGCGCCTTCGTCGTGGATGGTGCGTGCCACCAGTTCTTTGCCGACGCC
>Ga0116192_1002247_pt1 | contig 12957 bp, 11 predicted proteins | sample AD_UKC113_MetaG_FD_89876 | JGI IMG/M metagenome (GOLD analysis project Ga0116192, IMG submission 89876) | Active sludge microbial communities of municipal wastewater-treating anaerobic digesters from Hong Kong - AD_UKC113_MetaG | ecosystem: Engineered > Bioreactor > Anaerobic > Digestate... | reverse complement strand
TAATGCTCGTAGAACCGCGAGAAGTTCATGCGGTTACTCGTTGCGCCGCCATCGGAGATGATATCGGCTCGAGTTCCATGCTTGTCGACCGGCATGTGATCATCCGGCCATACCTGGCAAATTCGTTATCTTCGGATAGATTCGTTAGACCTATCCCGCAGCTTGACCTGCAGCTTCAGCTTTCACTGAAGACGAGACTATATCTTAGTCCTTCTTCATGTTAGAAGGACTCTCCTTATTTCGAATCCACTTGGATCCTACACCGTGGGTAACGGTTAGTCGTTGAACCTGCCGCCTGCAGTTGCGAGGCGGATTGGCTGCGGATTGCCCAATCTTTACCTTTATTACCATACCCAGGTAGTTAAGCTGGCCCCGCTCAATCTTTCGATTGAGGGTTGGTAGGTAAAGCTCTATAGGGGTTTCCCGTCAGTTAAAGGAGAATCACCTAACCATTACTGATTAGGCGGGCTTTAAAACGTGTGAACGTTTTAGTTAACCCCTTTCCTTTTGTCCAGATAGCGCGTTAAGCTATCCCGGTACGCGTAGGTACCCGCCTACAGTTACCTGTAGGAGCTGACTATATCTTCACCCATGAAGGGTGTCTCCCATTTCCCGGTCACTGGACCGGTACACCCTGGCAAGGGGTTAGTCGATGAACGTTCCCCTTGGTATACGGGGCTTCGCTGCTGATTGTCCCTACCGCACTATTGTCAAGCCGTGGCTTTGCGTTTCCGCTCGCAGTGGCTAATGCGTCTAACAGGAGTTTCCAGCAATTAGAGAGAATACTCTCCACGCATTACTGCGAGGGAGGACTGTTCGTAGCTACTTCTTTAACAACCCATCCATTGATGGGTTTCCCATCTCTCAGTCGATTAGATGCTGTTTTCTTATCTATTCCAAGCAACCGACTCACTCCTCTGAGCGATTGTAGTTGCTCCATAGCACCTGTTTCTACGTTAGTTGCCAAAATGCACTTCGGCACAAACGATGTTGAAAATGTTTCTGAAGGCCACGGTTCATCGGTCGCATGTCGAAATGCGAACCCTTTGACAGATCGACGCCCCTCATCTCTTAAACCAAGTTTGATCTGTAGCCGACTAATACCGCTACGACGAGCCGCTGCTCTCAACGTTGGTTCTGTGTGAACAGCGCCAGTGGCCAGTTCCTTGATCTCGATCGGTCGGTAGACGTGTCGCTTTTCTATCTCGACCTTAATCCCTGGATAAAGCATTTCTGCTTTCTCGATAAGGTTCGGTAATCCACCACCGACATTCCAGAGCTTCAAATCTTTCAAGAAGTCTCGATTATCGTAGAAAACCTTCTTCTCTCCGTCCGGCATCGTGACATGAATGATGCTTTGACCGCCAATCGGAAGTGGGTCTCGATCGATATAGTACCAAGGGCGATCATCCCCGTCTACTCGCACCTCCCATTCCGCACCGTAGAGGGAGGTAATGGGTCGATTCCGGATGCTTCTTATGAATTGACGCGACAGACCGATCCGATCAAACAAGCGAACCAGTGAAATCTCCTCAATGATCTCGCCAGTTTTATAATGCCGAGCCTTACACCGGATGTTATCGTTTCTTAGACCAGTCTCGACGGCATGGTTAATGTTGTCACGAGCCGAAACCCATTCTAGATTGGATTCGATAGAGTTCGATTTTATCCCGTCAATGTGATTGACTTGAAATCTCACTAACCAATTGTCGTTAGGTATCCAAGCCAGCGCGATGAGACGGTGTAGATGCGCCGTGTCGGATCGGTTTAGAGTCGGATGACGCACGTAGACGTAAGGATAGTGCATTGAACCGGGAGGTACGTGAACGTTTCTAAACTTACCGGAACTGACCTCTAGCACGCGGCCATCTTGAGAAACTGCGTAATTCGTAAATCCAGGAATTAACCTAAATCCCGGCTTGAAGGTGATGGGTTTAGAGAAGACCATCAACTGCCCGTTCAAAGAAATGGTCTTGAAGAACTTATTAGCCGGCGTAAACCGAATGTCTCGCAATCTGTGACGGAATCCCACCGGTAGATCGACTTCGAAGTGACTCAACATCGCTAGCCATTCTTTGCAGACAATTTCTAACTTCCCGTAGATTTCGACCTCTACGAGCGTATTTCCATGCGATGGCGGTGTGCATTCCTGTCCATCGAGTGTAACGAATGTACCTGAGAGAGAAATGAGCAGGTTATCATTACCTGTCACTTTCTTGAACATAACTAAACTCCTGTTCAAAGGTGCAGGTAAAAAATACCCGATTAAGAAATAACTAGAGAACGATCGCCTGAAAGCCCGGTTAATTTGAACGCTTTCGTGGCCTCCAGTTCGTATTCCACAGTAACGTCGACACGCCACTCATCAAGCGGCTGGCGCTGGACGATTCGCGTCGCTTTAACCTTGGACTGTTCGATCTTGAAGTACTGCGCCTCGACCAGCAGGCGATGGAATTGACGACTGATCTTCAGACCGTCACGCCGCTGTTGCGCGGAACGGTACAGCTTCTCGTAGAGTTCTAGTAAGGTGTTGTAGAAGGTGAGCTGGGCGCTGTGATACTTACGCACCTGCTCATCCATTCCAGTGGGTGTCTCAGGAACTGAGCCTTTCGGATCGAATCGTGTGACGATATCGATGACTTTTGCATTGGCCTTGGTATAGACCTTCTTATCAAAGGTATCGACACGTCGTAGCGCAGCAGGTGTCATCTTGACTGGATCTAGCAGCTCGTCATAAGCGCGCAGTGCCATTAGCAGTCCATCCGGACGGACGCGTTCGCCGATGTCAGGGAAAGGTTTGTAGTGTTTATCGTCGCCGTAGAGGTTCAGTGGGTAGTACTTTTTACCCCAGTTGGCATCCAGCGTTTCGTAACCGCAGGTCGTCAGCTTCTTTGCGAAGCTTTCGCTGATCACGAACCCGTCTTCAATCACGCCAGGAACTGTCATGTACGCGACATTCGCCTCGATGCCGAAACGGTAGTCGTTGTTTTCATCGATCGAGGGGGAATCTGCGAACACTGTACCTTTAGGGATTGAGGCACCTCTGGAGAGCATGTTGAGTGAACGCTTGTGCGCGTACTTGAACCCGAAGTACTGGTGTGCGACATGGTATTGTGGAATCTCCAGGATACACACTTCCTGTGTTTCCACGTTCTCATAGACCACAACACTCAGCGGATTCGAGGCAATTGCGTTCTGGCCGATGATTTCCGGATATTTCGGAATGACAGCGATGACGGTAGCATCGACCGGCATCCTGACCTTGAAGGTGTACTTACCGTACTCGCGCTCGATACCAGTCTTACACCGTCTCGGGGTGGCGCCTTTGAGTACTAGCATTTGCGTAAGATGCGAACCGAGCATCTGCAATCGACTACCAGACACTGTGCCTGGCATGATGTTAAAAGCCGCGGTGGAAAGTAACTCCGGATGGAGCTCATTCTCAATCGACATTCTGTCTTCCTGAGTAGATTTCAAGGGTGGTGTGAAGGGCTCACTAATCAATGTTATGTGATCAAAAAACTTTTCAGAGGACCTCAGCTATGGCACTATCGGTGAATACTCTGATGCACGGTGCCAGCTCGGTACCAGCCGATTATTTCAATCAGAAATGGTTGCGTACGCTGGAGAGCATGTTAGATCTTCTAAGGGTCGATGTCAGGAATCGACTGATTACAGTGGAACCCACAACGGGTCTACGGTATCAAGGTGATCTCTACGGGTTACTGACGGCGCTTCAGATTCCTATGCAGTACCATTGGGCCGTCATGCGACTAAACGGGTACACGTCGCCAGAGCAGTACGACGGAACCATCTTGACGTTGGTTCGTCCTGCGGATGGTTTCATTGAAGAGAATTTGGTGATCTTCAAGACGCTCTATCGAACAACGTTTTAACGAAAAAAGAAGGGAAGCGGACATCGTGTCCGCTTCCCTACCCTTATGCCGCCGATCAGAATCGGTTCGGATTGCTCCAACCCTGACCCCAACCGCCGTTCTGTTGCTGCTGCATGTTACTCGCCATCAGATTCACCTGCACGAACGGATCAGGGCGTTGATTGTACCCCATCCCACCGTTTGACCATCCGGTATTGTAGACCGGTTGTTGGTATTGCGGCTGCGCGTAACCACCCATGTTCATCGGCCCCATGTTCATCGGCGGCTGCATGCGTCCACCGATGAGATCAGACATTCGGCGATGACCGTTTGTGACCGGTTGCGGTTCATGTTGAGGCGTGGTGGCGAATGCGTTGGTAATGGGGCGAATGACGTTGCGATCGTTCTGTCGACGCAATTCCTCCGATGTCAGATCCGAGCGAATCGAACTGCCGTCGTTGGCGTCGACGACCTCCTTTCTGATAACCAACGGCGGTTCGGTCGGCGGACCGGAGGTCCTCACGGGTTCTGCCGCACCGACGCGGGATTGAAGCGCAGTCAGCCCTGGGTTAGCTGCCGTTTCCTGCTCAGCCTCCGCCCCCTTACCGCCCATGGCGATACCTTTATTGCCATCCAACGGCGGAATCTCATGCCGCATTTGCTCCATCTCATCGAGTTCGGTGATCCAGTCTACATCGGTCTTCATCAGCTGCGATTCGGACAGATACTTACTGGCGATGCGTTGGATGGAGTTCAGCTGACGTGCCACCTTGACATACGCTCGCATGAGCGCCTCAAAGTACGGTGCGTCCATCGAGTCTGAGCATGCATTGTAGGTACCCACTTGGTCGCTGTTGGGAAGAATCCAGTCAAACAGCGCTTTGATCTGGGGAATGTCCTTGGCGCGCAATTGCACCCCGTAGACCTTCCTATCCGGATCATCAAGTTCTGCAAGAATCGGAAAGCTGACAGTCGCAACACGGGCATGTTTCTCACCCATGTACTTCCCGCCACGACTCAGGTAGATGCTGATCAGCCTGTTCTTTCCACCACTTAGCGCGGCTCCGATTAGATGGGTGATGTTGTCCACCAACTTCTGGTCTGCATGCGGCATCGCTTCCAGTAGCGTCAGCAGCTTCGGAGGGAGCGCCTTTCGACGCTCCTTATCCGCTGCCAGCTCAGCCAAATCGTCCAGCATCATGGTGAGTACGGTTGTCAGTCGTAGATTTACCAGCAGCTTCAGCTTACGGAGGACCTCGGATTCACCACGGTTGCTGATCTCCGACAAGGGGTGAAACGCCACCAGTTCGTCCGGCATCCCCTTACGAAGTAGTTCAGGGTTTGGCATCGCCAGTCGCTTCGATTGTCCGTCGATCGAGACGTTGATCTGCTCCACCTGACCATCGGGCCGGGTGTGGGTGAGCAGTCCGACGTTGTCGGCGCGTACATCGAGGGACTCCAAGATGCTCTTATAGAGTTTCAGCAGACGCATGGTATTGTTTTCCGGTGGAGGTGAGGATGGATGGTGAGGGTGAGTTGTTCTGTGCGCCAAAACCAACATCGTTCTGCATCAGATTCTCGGTGAAGAACTCGATCTGATTCGCCAGCTTCCGAACATTCTGCTGACCACGCGTCAGAACTGGTGTGAACAAAGAATCGCAGAACGTGGGCGTCGCGTAAGGAACGGCGATGTCATTGCCCAACGCGATTTCAAGACGCGATTCACCCAAGACGTCGAAATGCGCTCTGATTGTGAAGGACATCTGATTACCCGCCAGCAGGTCACGGATAACGTGGTTTTGCAAGCGATAGCTGAAATGTTCCACCAAACTCCTGGCTGTCGTTGGGTCGAGATTGCGTGCAAACGGCTGCACGGTATTCCAGGTGATGTCGATCTCACCTCCGATCGTGTGGTTGTGGACCACGAAACCTGCCGTATGGATCATGCAGTCGAGCATCAGCGGAGGGAGAGAGTTGGAGAGAATGGTTGCCCAGACCGTGTGAATATCTTGACCATTCCATCCGTCGAATGTACCTGCCGTGTAGGCGGGGATCGCCGGTAGCGTACCGCCGTTGATGGACTGCTGCTGCTGCTGGACGACGATGGCGGGAACCAACTTGGTCACTGAGTGCAACTGCGGGCACAGCCGTTCAAGCTCTCTGAACGTGAAACTATCTCCATCCGAAAATGATGTCTTCCGGTGCAGCTCGAATAGGACCTCGTCCTGACTGTACACATCCTCCCTCACCATCCCTCCCGCCTTACCCCACATATCGGCAGATGTGGCGTCATTGTCTGAATTAACGAACGCTGCACCACCCGCTTTTAACATCTTGCTGAGATAGGTGGGTGCAAGGGCATTCGCTCGATTGGACAATTTCACGTGCTCATGTGCGAACGTTGTGCGGGGGTCGAGGAAGTCGTCCGCTGCCCGGAAGCGTCGGAAGTCTTGCGTTTGCAGTGTCGCAAACACATCCATGGGTCGTTGCAGGTTGGTGGTTGATGTCCCCACGTTCTCCATGCCGGGGATGAACCGTTGGTTGAACACGTGTGCGGCGGAGCCAATTGTCGTCTGCTGCTGACGGCCGAAGTCCGTCATGTAGGTCAACGATTTCATACGGATCGTACCGGTCACGTACATCCGCATGTTTGGATCGATTGTACCACTGATGAAGTTACCGCCGACATGGTCGGTATAGCCAGAGATATATTGTTCGCTCTGCGTGCCGGTGAGGTCCTGTTCGATCACGTGCATGAAGAACCGAAAGCGCTTATTGTTCCAACCGTTGGCAATGTTGATCTGGCCGAGATGGTTAGCGGTCGGGCGAAGGATGCTCCCCACCGAACCGCTCAACGCTTCGGGTGAAACGTTTTGTCCGTATCGCGTTGCTTGCTGCAATACGGACATGTTGCGAGCACTATCGATCGCCTCGTACGGCCTCAGCATCATTTGATCGTACGTGCCGGTTTCCGCAAATACCAGCTTCACAATGTTCATACTTGACTTAGATCCTCTTGAGCGATCAGTGATTCGATCTTGATAAGAAGGTTGGAGAGTGTCCAGCGAATATCGCCAGGGATGGAGAACCGCCGGCTAAACCCGTTACGGCTAACTTTTTCGACGAGCTCGTTCGGGCAACACAGTACCCAATCCGAGATTGTCATGTGGTCACACAACCCATCGACGGCTTTGGCGGCGACATTCGTCTGTCTGAAACTTTGCTTGCCCTTACTTTGCTGGATATGGGGCCAGCGTTGGTTCATGTCATCGAGCAGTTCCTTCGGGATTCGACCTCGCGTTTCGGTTGCGCCGACCATCATATCTTCGTCCATCTCGTACGGTTTAGCGGTCACCAACGCCGCCAGGTCGTAGAAGTACCATTCCCAGAGAATCGTTTGCGTGATAGCAAGCGCACGCTTCAGGGCGTCCAGGGTCAGGAACGGGATGGCATCTGGAGACAAGATCGGAGACAATGTCCACTGCGTCAGTGTGAGATGGTGCGGCATGACTTCGAAGTCCGGGATACCGTTCACCCATTCTAGACACAGTCGCAGGCGCGTATCCAATCCTTCTGGTTTTGGTGCAACCAGTGCCATTGAACCGGGTTTGGTCAAGCCAAGCGTACGGTAAAGTACGCGTTGAGGATCGTCGAAGTATGTCTGCATCAGCACCCGAATACCATCCGGGATGTCCTGCTTGATTTTGTAGACTTCGGCGCTGGTTTTCTTCTGGCTGTCGTCGCCCTCATTCGCCTTACGTAGGGTCACCTTACTACCGAACTTCTTCAGGTGTTTCTTATGACCGCCGCGTGTGCCTACCTTGACGAACTGGTAGACATTCGTCACGATATGGCTACCTTCCGCCTCGGACGCGTTGATCGGGCAAATCGACAAGCGACGCACCACTGCTTGTGCGAGCATCCAATCGGCGAACTCAACAATACCCATGCCATTGAGAATCGCGGTGGCATTTACTTCACCGCCCTGTAACGCAATAACAGCCATTTGCACGTACTGCTGCAGGTGACGCATTGCTTCAGAGTTATGCACTCGACTGAAGTACAGTAGCCGGTATGCTTCAAGCTCCTTGGAATTACCGCCCACCTCACGGCGCGTGTTCTTAATGAACTCACCCCAGATCGGTACCATGATGCGTAATGCGACTGTCAGAATTGCCAGTTCGATGTATTCGCTTTTAAGGTAGGTTTTCTCGCGTTGGTAGATGTTCAGTGATCCACCATTAGCGTCTTCGAACGATTCCTTTAGATCACTCGGGATGCGGATACCGCTTCTATGTACGACCCAGTAGGTCAATTTCTCAAGAGAGGGTAGATCGTAGATGCGTCGCACGACATCTTGCAGTTTGGCGGTTAGGTCTCCCAGATTGAAAATGTTATCGAGCGCATCCTTTGCTTCAACGTACAGATCCCAATAGGCAGCTTGCTCTGTCTGTGAGAGGGTTGCCCAAAACGCATTGAGCTCCTGAAACACTTGGTTCAGGTTCATGGGAGAACGGTGGTCTGTAGAGCGGACGTAAAAGCTGGTGTCCCAGACCGCTGAGCGATTACCGTGGCAGAGCTTGATTGTCGCTGGGCCGGTTCCGCTGGCCTTCTCAATATCGATTCTCATTCTAACGTGTCATCCTGCCAAAAGGGTGGTACAGGTCAATAATACGTGGCTGAAAAAAGATTGCCTAAATAACATTAGGCTCAATTTAATACCGCGCGTTTAGGGGGATAAAGGACACCGCTTCCTTGAAGGAAGCGGTGTCCGATATGTTGTTACTAGAACGGGAGGTTATCCCAATTCGGGGTATCTTCTTTCCTGGCTTCGGTGCGCATGTCGCCACCGCCACTACCTCCACCTGAAGGCTGACCACCACCACTGCGCTGACCGCCACGTTCGAAGCTTTCAGCCACGAATCGATCGTAGAGGTAATGGGGTACCAGATTCTCCCACTCAGTCAACTTACCAAGCGCGTAAACCTCACTCACTTCGGCAGCGGACTTTGGATTACCGTCCTGACCGACGAATTCAACCCATTTACCGGGATGGAATGGGAACATGACGCGTGGGCGTTCCTTGTTATAACTCAACAAGGACATGAACACCACACCTTCCTGGTTCTTACCGTAGACGATCTGCGTGTCGACTACTGGTTCACCGCCATTGGACTTATTGAAGTCTGGGCGTTTGATCTTGATATGTTCCGGACGGCCGTCACCAGTAGGTCGTTCAATCACGCGCCGTAGACCGGCAAGGAACGCGAAGAACGTCACCGGATCAAGTTCGGCTCGAATGACGCCCCGCTCACGGCCATTCATATCGGCCGGAACGTTGGTACGAACCTCAATGACAACGCGGTTCTTGTGATAGTAGACCGAGAGGCGCGGCGCCTTAGTCGCTGTCGGTTGTACGTCAGCGACAAGGTGCGCACGGAAATCACCCAACGCATGGCGATCACGTGTAGGTTGATTGCCGCCGAAATTGTTACCGTCTGCCATGAGGAGATCCTAGAGAATGATGCTGTTACGGTTCATAGCTTAAATGGGCTACGTCTTTTTTCACAGAAGCTCTGTCAGCTCGTCTCGAATCTCTTTATCCTGAATCTTCGAGACGGTGTTACGGATTTTGTCCATCGACGTCAAGCCGGTCCAGTGATCTTTTTCAGCCCACTGGAGTAGTTCGCGTTTTGCGGTGGGGCGCTTACCAAGGAATTGCACACCATCGCCGAAAAGCTTAAGCGTGAACGTATTGAACGGAAGATGTTCCGTATCCCCTGAGAGTTTCGTCCCCCACATCGGAAACGGCTTAATAGCGCCGGTGTGTGATTCAAGTAGTTCCAACTTCTCGAATTGATATCTCGCCAGCAGATCCACTGGAAGATGGGTGATGATCATCGTTCTGGGGAACTTCCCTTCAATCTTCCCGTCGAAATGCAGGATGTTCGGAGGGAGTGGTTTTTCAACCAGTAAGCTGAACACGTCGCTTTCCAACTTCTTTTGTTCTAGCTGTTTCGGAGTCACGGCCTGTTTGAACGTTGCGCCTTTAAAGTGTGCCGGTGTTAAATGGCGATACTCCGAAACATAGAACGCGACACGACACCGTCCTTCACTGATAGAGGGGATGATCCCGTTGAGGATGTTGAGTTCTTCAACGAGTGAAGGAACGATGTTTTCAACCTTGATCTGAGATCGGTGTTCTGATGGAATTGCGCCGATCAAATTACGTAACAGTGTCCTCAGATTGACCATGAGGAGTTCTGTTGCGAGAATGGGTGCAGGAGAAACAGATGGTCGATCGGGATGAATACCCTCAGCCGATTCAATGGCCAATGCAGTTCCTATCGACACAGGCACCTGACCTTTTTCACGGTTATCGACCACTTGATTCAGTTTCATTGTAATCCCACTTCGGTTAAGTTGTCACGACATGCCGTCAAAAGCTCCGGCGAAACCTGCATCACAGCCAGACGCTCCTCAATCAACATCCGGATGTTCTCTGGTGTAATGGGGACAGTTTTCGATTTCGGACGATGATCCACCAGCAGCTTCGCTTGTGAGTCTTTCTTATCCGAGGTTTTTACTGTCCAAACAAACTGCCGGTATTTCTTTTTGATGAGATCAAGCGCGTTCACCACTGCATCTGTTGAGGCGGCCAGGATGCGAAGATGCGATCCATCGGGTATGTTCTGCGTTGCCTGGTCGATTTTCTTCATAGCTTCTTCGACAGGTAACTTAACGCACTTAATTGTCCTATAGAGCATAGCCTCCGTATTCTCGACGAACTTCGTTTTAACGCTCTCGCCGTTACGGTAGTGGACTCGCCAATGCCCTTTCGGCTCCTCCTCGCCGTGGATGAGTCGATCGAAGGAGCCATTCCCTAAGATCTTCCCGTAGACCCATTTTTGATGGATATGTCCCGCGAAGACATTATAACGAGTAATCGACTGGTAACGTTCTGCGCTGTGTTTCGGGCAATCGGCCTGTTCCGGCATCTGTTCGTCGAATGCGCCGTGCAGTGCGGTGAAGTCAACCTGCAGAAGATTACGCTCAGCTAGGAGTTGCTTCACCTCCATCCACGTTTGGTCTGTCTCAGGTCGCCACTCGTCGGGAACGTAGAGGATATTGATATCGAGTTTCTCGATGTACTCGATGCTTAGTTCGGAGATGTACTTGACATCTACATCCAATGCCGAGATCGTCTCAACCACAGGAAACCAGACGTTCTGCTTCCAGTCGTGAGATCGAGTCCCCTCTAAGACGCGAACGATGATATCTCGACGTTTACACATCTTCAGAAAATCAAACATCCACAACTGAACCAGAACGGCATCGTCCGAGTAGAATCCCAAAGGACCGTCGAACAAGTCTCCCACAATGAGGATGATGTCTAATTCACCCGTCTCTTCGGTGTCTGGAAATGCCTGACGGAGATTCTCCAGGATACGTCTAGTTGGCGTTTGCCTATGTCCGAGATGAATATCCGATATGGACGCGATCTTGAGATCAGAGTTCATCACCGATATCGTCTTCAGTTTGACCTGACTCACTGTGAATGGTAATGTTGGTCTGTTCACCAAACCCCTTTGGTAGGTGTGGTGTTCGACCGTACTTCACGAGAATCTCGTCGATATGTTTCAATGTATCGATGTCTCGCTGCTGCAGATGGATCTTATCTGCTATTGAGTTCTCGAAATACTGCTTTCCGTATACAGGAGAAACACGCAGTCGCGCCTCATATCCCTGCATGATCTCAAATAGTGAAACCCGAGAATCGCGTTTCGTCGGTGTCACTGGCGTAGTCGCGATCGACGGTAAGGTAAAGAGTACATTACCAGCAGGGTCGGTGACGGCCATTTTATTGAAAACGCTACCTGCAAGGTGGTTCCAAACATTCAGGTCAGTATGACCTTCGTCGCAGGCAATCAGTGGAAGAATGTGCTGAATGAACAGATGTTCTGGCACTTTTGCGATTAAATCGCTTTCCAGAGCATCGAGCTGCTTCCTGATTTCATGAATATTTGCTGACATGATGATTACTCCTCAGTCCTAACCGAGGCTACGTCGCCGTCAGGTTGCGGTTCGGGATCGGTCCAGAAGTCTACTCGATACCAAAACTTATCTCCAGCCGACGCATGAACAATAGGTTCCTGCGTCGTCACATGTCGATAGGAACGGTCGATGGCGCCTATGATTGCGGCGTCGAGTGAAATAGAAGCGTCGAGTAACCTAGGTGGTTCGTTCTTTGGGTAAATAGTACCTCCGACCACACCTTCACCGGTCTCATCTAGGGCGATTTCAACATACCCGTTGTTATTCTCGAAATCGTAATAACCTGCTGTGATGGCGGACTGAGGCGTTAGCTTCATCTCTTGACCATCAGCAAGTTCTGCTGTGGGCATGGGCTGCTGTTCGACGCCCTGAGACTGTCGGCGCGATTGCTCCGCCTTCGCCTCCTCGACGATTGCACGCGCCACCGCGTGGTGAAACTCGGTGTTCCTGACGAGTCTGGCGGTAACCAGATCGATCATCCGCTCATCCTTACCAGAGCCGATGTTGTTGAAATCTATACGCAATTCCTCAACGGAGTTGGTTAGATTAAACAGAATGCGGCCTAGGTCGAATCCTTCCTTCTTAGAAGGCGGCGTGACGGTGCTGTGTTCGGACGGGGTATCATTGCTCATTGGGAATTAACCGTTTTGGAGTCGATTGATGATGTTGGCGAGTCTACCATTCTGCACTTCGACTAGGCGACCAACGCTATACCGGAGGTTATCTTTGACAACCATTGCATCGAAGTCGATGTTGTACCGATTAGCGCTCGTGCCGTCTGTGATCGTTACTGTCACTGATGCAGCGTCAAAGTAACGTTCCAGATAACGCGTCAGTTTGGTTTCGATCTCTTCTTTTAGACGATTCGTATCGCTTCCGTACTGCTGGACTTGATATGCCAGTGATGTGACTTCACCTAGGAATGCGTTCGATTGCGAATAATCGCTGGCGAAGTAGTGCGCCATGACCATATCCGCTTTCTTTCGAATCTCAGTGATAAATCCATCCGACGATAGTGAAGGTACTG
>Ga0116192_1002246_pt1 | contig 12960 bp, 4 predicted proteins | sample AD_UKC113_MetaG_FD_89876 | JGI IMG/M metagenome (GOLD analysis project Ga0116192, IMG submission 89876) | Active sludge microbial communities of municipal wastewater-treating anaerobic digesters from Hong Kong - AD_UKC113_MetaG | ecosystem: Engineered > Bioreactor > Anaerobic > Digestate | place... | reverse complement strand
CGTTCTCGGTCAGTCGGTATACATCCCAGGAAGATCCATTATAGAGGGCTGCCATGATCTCGGTACTGTTGGACATCAAAGCAATATCGGCGCTGGTTACCGGGTCTCCGGCTTCCTTATTAATGCTCTTGCTGAGTCTTACCCATGCGGCCGCTGCGAAGTCCTGATCCCCTGCAAGCTTCACCTGGGAATCACCAAATCCGCCGGGTACGGCCTCTATGGCTGACCCGTTGGGATAGCCCCCGGCGGTAAGCTTGGTCCAGCGCACCTCAGTCTTTTCAACATCGGTACTGTCGGCATCGGAAACATAGAGCATAATTTGTCCGTCCTTGGTCAGCACGGGATTTGAATAGGGGTAGGAATTGGTTTCCAGATGGCGAACCTCATCCTCGGACACGCCCCATGCCATAAGCATTCTGGACATTGACAGGGGTTCATTCCAAGTCCGCTCAAACTGTTCAAGATAGTCCCGTCTTTCAATAGTGGCAGCCTTGGATGCAGTGGATGCCGATGCCCCCATATCCATAGGTGCTGAGAGCATATATTCAGCCTTATCGGTGATTTGCTCACCCACCTTTCTGATGTTCTCCCACAGTTTATGGATATCATTCCACTGGTTATAGGTTTTTTCCATGAGATTGTAGCTTTCAGAGACCAATACATGTTCGTGGGTAACAAACAGGAACTTTAAGACAACCTCAATCCCAACCTTGCCTTTCATAGACAGCTTTTGTCCGGTATCGGCTTTGCTTTTGATCTCGGGTCGGTTAAGGAATGCAAATTGTGCATCAAACGATATCTGTCCAAACAGTCCTATTTTCGCTGCCACTACCGAATAATCAAAGCCCAGCCCGGCAAAGGCGCGGATATAGGCGTAGATCCTCAAGGTTGTGAGATAATGGTTGATGGTATCGGTATCAACAGAAGGCGGATAGTGATCATCAACCCTCTCATCCTTTAGCACATAGGATTTGAAAATGATCTCTGCAGAACCGCCCAGAGTAAACTGAGCAGTAACCGGAACAGGTCCTGCAAATGTGTTGAAATTCCAGCTATAGCTATAGCCGCCGCCAGCGTTAAAGCCGCCGCCGAGGATGCTTAAGCCCCACTTTTCCTTATCTTCATTATATCTAAGCTCGCCCTCCATATAGCCGCCAATGGTATAGGATATGCTGTCCGAGCTGCTCCTTACCTGTTTGGTATTCTTCTCCCAGGTCTTTCTTGACTTTTCCAGATACTGTCCCTTCGACATGTCAATCACGTCCATAAGACTCGGGGTGGCATCCAGATCGACGAAGATATCATCTTCCATATATATACCAGTAGAATTATCGTTTGCCATATTGCCAAGGTCCAGGTGAACCAGTACCTTGTAAACCGTAGGATCTGCGGTGGGTGAAACCGTAACGCCGAAAATGCCGCTGGGGACCTGTCCATCAAAAGCAATCATCCATAAAAAGTCCAATCCGTTTTGAATGACATTGTCCACAATATTAATCTTGGTGGGGCTAATTTTAAAGTTATCGCTCAGCTTGTCAACCCAGCCTTTGAATTCCTTGCTTTCCTCAGCCCTATCAATACCAAGCATATCGATGACCGAGAACGGTAGATCCTCAATCTTATAGAGCTCGCCCTTAGCATCGGTCATAATCAGTTTCAGAGGTCTGCTCTCGCCTGCCTCAAGCCAGCCTTCCAGGGTATCCCGATTCAAAACAAAGTTATTTCGTGTGGCCTTAATGGATGAAAAGGGATAAATCAGTGGGTAGGACGTCTGCCCCTTGGGCACAATGCCATAGACATCCTTTATGGTTAAGGAATGCTTGTCATTGTCGGAGTTTATGTCCTCACCCCACCAGAATACGGTGGTAACAAGCTCTGCCTTTTCACTTGTCTGCCCTGGCCCGACCTTTCCGGGAAAGCTCAGCACATTCATCCGGGTCCCGCTCTTAAAGCCATAATCAACGTATTGGTTTACAATGAAGGGCTTGTACTTTTCACTCTCGGTCACAGGTCTGACTGGCACGACCTTGGTTCCAAGACGGATGGCATCCTCATAGCCGCCCCCGTATCTAATGGATAGAAGCTGCGGATAGTAATTGTCACCAGGGAAACGAATCTCAAAGATAAATTCCAGCTTGTCATCAGCTTGAAGAACCTCATCGCTGGAACGAACCCAGAACTGGGTGGGATCCATTTTGACAACAAACCTGCCCTTTGAATCCAGGGTGATCAATTGGTCCTGGGTGCCGGGAAGATCATTAAGCTCTGCTTGGGCACAATACTCACCATTTTTATAGACCCCGCCCCTTATGATCACCTGACCGCTGTATGTCGAATTGAAGGATTGTATAAAGTACAGCTCTGCTGTTGAAATTTCCTGCAGTCTTAAGTAGTTGACAGGATAAAGCTCCAGCTTGGTATAGTCCTTTTCAGAGGAAACAATATTATACAGCGTTCCCACATATTCCTTGTCGCCATAGGAGGATTTCATATGGATCTCGCTTTTTATTCCGCTTTCCTCAAACAGCGCCAGTTCACCGTTGTCATTGGTTTCAACCGTTCTTTTAATGCCATTGCCGTTGATATATGTCAGCGTCGTTCTTGTTTTGGGACTGACCTGGAATATGTAGAGCTTATCCTTCAGGGTTTCCACCTGTACATCCAGGGTCTTGGTCTGATTGGTTTCTGCATGGGTTGCCGTAATCCGAACCATACCGTCCTTAAGCCCTGACAGGATGAAGGTGTCGGTGGGACGGTAGGATGTATAGCTCAGATCCTCGATATTATAGTAGAAGCTTACATTCTTGAAATTGATGCTGGATACACTGCTGTCCGAAGAGCTCCAGTGTATCTGATCCTTAAGCTGGCCCCAGGGATAATCGCCATAGTTGATGCTTAAAACATTCTTCAAGTAAATATCCCTGTTCAAAGCGAGAATCTCATCACTGGACATTTTGCTGATGCGCTCAATATTGCTCATGGTATGGGTGCTGCCTGCCTCCTGGCCGTCAATCCAAATCTTCAGCGCATCATCGCTGTAAACATACAGCACAAATGAATCATAGGACCAGGTGTCATCCAGGGTATTCTTGGCCTTTGCAGCAATGGTGTATATGTCTCTGTATCCGTTCTCAACCTTGGGAATGGTCAGGACACAGTTATCCCCGCTGTCCTGGGTATGCGTCTGTTTTTGGATGACCCTGCCATCGGTGTTGTTGGTTATCTCCAGCACAAACTCAGAGCCATTAAGGGTATCAAAATGCTCCAGGACCCAGTTGATGTTCAGCGATGTGGTTTTATCAGTGATAAAGTAATTGTCCAAACGACCCAGCTTCACAATGGCGGGCTGGGAGTTGATGGATATGTAGGCCCTTGCTTCGAAGATTTCTCCCGGTTTAAGAGGATGGGCCGCTCTGACCTCCACTATATAGCTGTATCGGCCTATGAGAGAAATACCTTCGAGCACATTTGCAGGAATGATATAGCTTGAAACAGGGGCATCCTCGCTTGCTGAAAGGGTCTTTGTATGTACTGATGCACCCTTATGCAATACGCCTTCAATATAGTCGGCCATAAACACTTCAATGGTAAACTCGGTACGCTTTCCACTCTCAGCGTTTTTGGCAATGAGGTTGGAGGTCCAGCGCACCTCGGCGCTCTCCCCGCTCCTGACAATAATATGGTTGGTTCCCTCGGGAATGCTCAGGAACGGTGTCAACCCCACCTTCACCGTCAGCGGCCTGCTGACAAGGGTCACTGCCCTGCCCTCCAAACCGCCGTTTTTCGCTGTCAGGGTAAAGGAAACGGGTGTTTCACCAGTAGGCTGACCCGTAAGAACAATAACGCCATTCCTGTCAATGGTGGCTACGCTGGGATTGCTGCTGGCCCATTCAAAGTCCTCGTGCTTGCTCCATGTTGCTGCCTTCTTTAAGGAATAGTCAAGTTTAAAGGACGAAGTCCCCTCCTGGAGGAAAACCACACCATCCTCAGGAAAGTTGTCAGACAGCTCAATGTCATCGGCTTCCAGGAACACCACCGGAGGCACGATATAGGTTGCAAATTTGCCCACCATATTATTAAAAGTGGTGCCATTATCGGTATAGTAAAACTCTACGACACGGGATTGATTGGAATCTGACAGATTATACTCTGCTATGAATGTACACATAAGGCCTGTAAGAGATCCGTCCGAGCCTTCCACACCATAGAGTGGGATTCGGGAGCTGCCGCCGTCGATGGAGGCATAGACACTGGTCATCATCTTTTCACCCGTAGTTTCATCATAGACACCATCATGGTCAATCCAGCGTGTCAAATCATTGTCGGATATGGGAAGAAATGCTGTTACAACAGTGTTTCCGCTATCATTTACCGATGTGCTGGAAGTGGCTTCGGTTGAAAAGGAATAGAATTTGGAAAGCGGCATGATAACATCTTCATAGACGGTACTGGGGCCCTCAACAGTCTGAGCAATGCCGCTTAAGTCCACTGCGCCCTTCAGATTGGATACAGTGAGATCGTCAAATACTTCCTGGGAACCGATTGTATAAAGGAAGGTGGCCTGTCTGGTGCCGGTACTGGTGTTTTCCAGCGGTGAAAGGGTTATTCCGTTGGCATTCAAGGTAACACCGGTCAGGTTCACCGGCTCATCGAATTCCACAAGGATGGGCACCGATTGACCATAGGTATATTGCCTGGCAGGCACCGTCATGGATTTTACGGTGGGTGCCTTCTTATCATAAAAGCGTATGGTAAAGGTTCCCGCTGATGCCCAAATGTATTCTGTCGTCTCCACATAGAGATTGCCGCCGTTACTGATGGTAAAGGCCTTTTTCATCTTTGCCGGACGAAATTCAAAGTCCTCCGGTGTTGTCGCTTTATAAGTCTTTCCAGCCTCCAATGCACCCAGATAGCAAGACACCACATCATAATCATAAGTTAAATAGTTTGATGGATTAAAATAAGTGTCGCCGTCATTTCCAATGGTCACATAAAGAGATGCATTGGGCACATAATTGGCCGCATTGCTCATTTTAAGCTCAACATCAATGGTGTTGAAGATGCCCTCCTCCATCATGAAGGCAAGCACATCATCGGGTACATAATACCATCTGGCAGTAGTGCTATAGGTTCCTTTTTTATTACTTTTAAAACTAAGTGATGAAGTGCCGTCATCAGGATAGGTGACATCGATAGAAGGCCAGGTATAATCTTTGCTTACCAGGACCACCTTTTCTGCTGAAAGCATATTGTCCTTGACCACTGAATCCTTAACAATTTTAAGGACAACATTGTTGCTAGGCTCATCAAACTGTATCAAAAAGGCCTTTTGTCCGCTGAAACGGCTTTGGTCATTCTTGATATTGAAGGTTAAGCTTTTTTGGGTCTGTGTGCTGCCAGCGGTAAATTTTATGGTGCCGTTGAAACCGCTGGTATCCTCATAATTTACCGACTTTTTAGCACTTCCGTCTACAAAGCGATAGGGTATGCTTATATCGTAATCGGGTACTTTCGAAAGGTTATCGCCGTTTTCGTCCACCAGCGTAATGGTAACATTCTGGGAACCAGCACCATTGGCACAATTGAGGGTTGATGTGTCAATCACAGCGCGTACATGGTGGTCGATGCCCGAAGGAACCTGAATGCTCTTTGATGAAAAGGAGCTGACTAAAGGGATGCCCTCCCCTTCAAGCTGTGCGCTGATGGATTCAAGGGCTTTAATGTGTTCATCGGTTAAGGTAATATCATTGTTGAAATAGGTGTTATAGATTCTTTGAAGCTCATCCTCTATCTCTATCATGGTCTTCAGATGCCGAAGGGTTAAGCTTGTCCCGTCAACACTGACCATCTTGTCCAGGTCAACTCCGTCGCTGTTGACGAGCTCCCTGATTTCATCGAGGGTCATGAGCCTTCCATCCACATCGACCAATACAGTACGGAACTCTCCGTTTTCATCCAGGAGCCCAAGATTCGTAAAGAGCTCCAGGAGTTCCTGGGCCTTGGCATCATCCCCCGTGATGCCTCTTAATATTTCAAGTATCTCTTGATTCTTTTCCAGAGTATTGTTTTTTAGGGTGCTGATTGCCGCAAGTGCAGAGTAAGGAATGAGTGTAAATACCACACAGATAATCAAGAAAATCGACAATATTCTCATTATTTTGCTCTTTTTTTGCATAAAAGGCCCCTATCCCTTTCATATAATATACATTAGATTATATACCTTTATTTACAATGATTGAAAGTATAGGGATGGAAAAAATTTGTCGCATTTTATGGGCAATACACCTTAAAACCTGACACAGCGCATATTCCATGTGTGCCAAAATGTGTGCCGACAGTGAACTATGAGGCTTTAAGCGGATACAATTACATAACAAAAAAGCTCCCTGGGTTCTCCAAGGAGCTTTGGTGCGAAAGGCGGGATTTGAACCCGCACGTGCTTGCGCACACTAGAACCTGAATCTAGCGAGTCTGCCAATTCCACCACTTTCGCACGTGAATCAAGCAAAAATAAGTATACACGAAAACTGGCATTATGACAAGATAATTTTTAAATTTCCTTCAAGAAATCTCTCTGACAGGCAGTATCATTCCCTATAACACTAGAAACATCCTGATTTGAGCTGGTTCGCTCCGTTTATCGGGCCAGCACCAACAGCTCAAAGGGACGGACCGTGGCCGTTCTTACCCCCGCCTCTTTCCTGCTTAAGCCATGATAATCGGCCAAAAGCCTGTACTCAGCCTCCAGTTCAAGGGAAAAAGGCGTCTTGTTGGGATTGATAATCATGAGTATCTCATCATACTCGCCATACTTCCTCACATTTTCCAGGGTGTAAATCACAACGCCATTGTCCAGAACCTCGATATCCACATGCTCCTGTATCTCCTGACTGGACCGAAGTCTCAAAGCCTTCAGGCTTTTTCTCAAAGCAATCAGGTCCTTGGCATAGTTGACATTGGAGATGTATTGATCCTTCCTGTCCCAATCCAGACGATTAATGGCATCGGGGGACATATAGCTGTTGTCGGTGCCGTTCTTGGTGCGAAAGAACTCCTGACCTGCATGGATAAAGGCTATACCCTGGGAGACCAGAATCATGCCCAGCCCCAGTCTGTGGCGCTTTTCACGGGTATCCTCATCATCCTCGCTGTTGCATAATGAAAGCTTATCCCAGAAGGTATGGTTGTCATGGCACTCGATATAGTTGATGGACTGGGTGGGTTCCATGAAATAGGGCTCCAAACCTCCCCATGTTGTCACCGAGCCTGCTAAAACATTCTTAACGCTCTCGGCTAACCTTGTGGCTCCCGACAGATAGCCCAGAGGCTTGGTGGGGTCCTCAAGGGCGTGGCCTCTCAGTACGGTATAGAACCTGTCATTAAAGAAGGCCAGTTTGGGGAGCTTATGATGGTTTTTGATGGTGGCTTTCTTCTCCTCATCAAGCAGTGTGGGCATATTCCAGCCCTCTCCGTAGATCATGAGGGAAGGGTCCAGCTTCATACACTCGTCAGCAATAAGGTTCATAGTCTCCACATCCAGAATGCCCATCAGATCAAAGCGGAAGCCGTCAATGCCATAATCCCTGACCCACATTTTTGTGGAGTCCAGAAAGAACTTTTGAGTCATTCTGCGGGTGGAATCCATGTCATTGGTGCAGAAGGAGCCGTTTGAAATCTCGCCGTTGGGCCCTAAACGGAAGTAATAGTCGGGCACAATCTTATCAAAGGACGAGGTATCCTTATTGAACATATGGTTGTAGACCACATCCATGGTCACCCTCAGCCCCTTTTCATGGAGCTTGGCAATAAGCCGTTTAAGTTCAGTAATGGAGGAATAGGGGTCCCACACATTGGTGGCATAGCTTCCTTCGGGAACATTATATTGAACCGGGTCATAGCCCCAGTTATAGAAAGCAAACTGATTGAGCTCATCAACCGATCCGAAATCATAGACGGGCATGAGTTGGACATGGGTAATGCCCAAGTCTGCAATATAATCAAGACCGGTCAAGGTTCCTCTGGAGGTTCTTGTTCCCTCCTCGGCAAGGCCTAAGAATTTTCCCTTATGCGTGATGCCCGAGTTTTCATGCACTGAAAGGTCGCGGACATGAACCTCATAGAGGATGGCATCGGTATAGGATTCTAATGGGGGCAGGCACTCCTTGTTGAGGGGAACCTCAGCTTTCTTCGGATCGATAATGACCGAGCGCTTTGCATTGGGCATGGAGGCTCTTGCGTAGGGATCGGTGGCCTCCTGCCACTGACCATTGACCTTGACCAGATAAACATAGGCCCAGCCTTCATAGTCTCCTTCCAGGGTTAAGGACCATACACCCTTCCCCCCTCTTTCAAGCTCGAAGGTTTGCGCCTTTAAGCCCGTATCCTTGCCGGCCTTCTGTATTACAGTCTTGACCGCTGAGGCGGTTGGCGCCCAAAGCTTAAGTGTGGTGGCCTCCTTGGTATAAACGGCCCCCAGATCATCCCCATCATAGTAAAACAGATCATCAAAGGCTTTTGTTCGAACCACATACCCCATGGCCAGGGTTGTGACCAGATGATGGTCATTGAGCACCTCATATTCCTGACCAATGACAACATTCTGGGCCTTGAGAGTATAGCGGTAATAGTCCCCTTCATCGATGGAATCGATAATGGGCAGCTCACTGAGATTGCCTTGAGCATCTCTTAATTTAAATAAGCAGCTTATCCCATTGTAAAAAGCTTTGGATTGGTACACCGAAATGGTGGAAAGATCGTCAAGATAGGCTTCAAAGGTCTTCTGCTTTCTCATGTTCATGCTCCTTTGCAAGTGCTTTAATAGGACAAACTGCAGGTGTGTCCCTCTATAGCATAGGCTATGCAAGCCTTTGCATCAAGATGTAAACACTAGAAAATTGACAAAGCCGCCAAGATCTCATGATCCTGGCGGCCGTTGTTTTAGCATGCTTTAAATCTTGAATTGCTGAACCAGCTTAATCAGGGCCTCCGACTTTTCATTGGACCGGTTGGCCAGGTTCACAACATTTTCGGTCATATGCACGATGGTTTCTGACCTCTGAGCAATATTGGCCGCGCCCAGAGCCTCTTCATTGGTCGAAGTAGAGATTTGGTTAATGGCATAGACCATATTCTGCATGGACGCCAAAAGCTCCTGCGAGGTTGAACTGAAGTCCAGAACAATATCATTAATCACCTTGGAGTGCTCATTATAGCGTTCGCTGGTCTCTACCAGGTTCTCATAGTCGCTAAGCACCTTCCTGTCAATAAACTCCATAACTTCTCTGGAGCTGGCCGAAAGATCATTGACCACCGAGAGTACCTGATTTGTCACTTCTTGAATCTGCGATACTGATGTTTTGGAGTCCTCAGCCAGCTTTCTGATTTCATCGGCCACTACCGCAAAGCCTCTTCCCGATTCCCCGGCTCTGGCAGCTTCAATGGCAGCATTCAATGCCAGAAGATTGGTCTGGGTGGTGATGTCCAGAATGGCATTGGACAACTCGTTAATCTGCTCCACAGCCTTGGATTGTTCTATGGCGCTCTGCATGTTGACCTTTGATTTACTGTACATCTCCAGCGCTTCATGCTTTGAAGAGATGGCTCTCTCCTTCATGACCTCGCTCATGGCACTCACTCTGCCGACAGTTTCGGCGCCTTCCTGAGCCTTTGCGGCGATGGACTCAATGGCCTTTTCGACCTCCATAGATGTGGCATTCATTTCTTCTGTGGATGCGGCCGTTTCTTCAGTCGCTGCCGATAATTGCTCGGTGGTGGAGGAGATTTCCTCTATACTTTCGTTCAAGCCATACATATCCTTATTGATGGTTGACAGCATATCGGTGACGACAGTGGATTCATCAACAACGGCTTTCATCATGTTTCTCATGGAATCTTGCATCTTTTTCAGCGAATTGGCCAGAATCCCCATTTCATCCCGCTTCACCAATAGCTTTTGGGAGATTTCCCCTGTAAAGTCACCAGTGGCAATGGCATTCACATAACCGGTGGCTTCCTTAATAGGTCTAGAGATATTTCGTGCTATCACAAACGTGATTCCGATACCAATCAGAAGGAACAGGACCGACACAATGATCAGGTTCACCGTCATCCCTTCCACCCTTGCCATTACCACTGATTTGGGGGCGGTGACGCCCAAGGACCAATTGGTTCCATTCACCGGATAATACGCCATGTATTTGGAAACTCCGTTAATGGTGTATTCGCCCACGCCCTGTTCACCCGAAGCCATCTTCATCTGAAGATTATAGATCTCTTCTATGGCAGGGTCTGCCGCATAGGCATCAGCAATGTTGTACATGTCCATTACACGACTCGCATCGTTATTGGCAACCGTAGTGCCTTCATGATTAATCATGAAGACCTCCCGCTCACCAAACTGCATCTCGCTGGTATAGCCGCTTAACTCATTGCCGTCCCGCCCTGCAATCAGTACACCTACAACTTTATTGCCTTCCTTTATGGGCACTGCGAAGGCAACCACTATATTGCCGTCGGTCTTGCTGACCATGGGGTCTGAAACAGCATATTCTCCAGCCAGTGCTTTCTTAAAGTACTCCCGGTCAGAAATATCAAATGTCTCTCCGTTAGTTTGGTGCGCAACCCCCTTAACATCCGCCATCATGATGCTTTTGTGCCCGCTTCTTATCACTTCCTGACGCAAAATCACCATTTTCTCCTCCAGTGTCGGTTCACTGCTCACTATGGTGGGATTGTCGGCTATAGCCTCCAATGCATTAAGTTGTGTTTGAATTTTCTCGGTGATAATCTTGGCATCGGCTTTTGCCAGCTCCAGAAGATCTTCATCAATACTTCTTTTCAGAGAAGCCTGTGAACCTAAAGAAGCACAAACTCCCAGTCCTAGACAGATGATGAGCATCAATATGCCAAAAAACAGCACAATACGTGCCTTAATACTTTTGAATCTCACTTAGTAATCCCCCTTACGCTCAAATTCTGACACACCCGAAGCTGAAACTACTGATCATAAAGGGTTTCAAGACTTTATTCCGGGGTACGCCATGTCATTTCAGGATGTAACATGAAATATCACAGGAAATTTCCTTTATCACAAGCAAATTCCCTCTTTGCAATAAATTTATTATGTTACCTCTATGTTAACATGGAATAACATGCAAGGCAAAAGCAAATTATGTTTACTTTTGTCCAAGCCCCATCAGTTTTCCGTAGCCATGGCTACCGATTAATGAGGAGAGATGTATTAATATAGGTATCAAAGGAGGTTATTATGAGACATTTTGAAAATATGCTGCGTCAGCACGCGTCCATTCATGAGGACTTAAATTTTCTTGTTGCCGTGTTGGAGAAAGACAGCACTGACATCAATGCAACCGATGTGGCTCTGTGTATCAGTCGTTTGGCCGGAAAATTGAAGGTACATATGCTGGAGGAAGACAAGTTTCTTTATCCAGAGTTGTTGCAAAGCCCAGATGCTGAGGTGAAAGCTATGGCTCATCAATATATCAGTGAAATGGGACATCTGGCTGAGGAGTACACACGTTTTAAGACGGAATATAATACGGCCAATAAGATACTGGCCAAGCCTGAAGTCTTCATCAGTGAGGCCAGGCAAATTACCCAGGCCCTCGTGCAAAGAATGGACAAGGAAGATCATGAGCTCTACATTTTAGTACAGAAAAGGCAGAAGGGTAATTGAATGAACCAGGATAATCCAAAGTCCATGGGCGCTGCCTCATCATATAGAAACTGCCGCCGGATAATCTTCCGGCGGCAGTTTTATCTTTACTTGCTATTAAGGTGTCATAATGATGCTCAGTCAATAAAGACGGCCGAATACCAGTTGACGGTCTCCCCCTGTTCTTTGAGGGTATTGATGGGAAGTTTAAACTTCCGAACAGTCTTGAACACGTCAATGCCTACGCTATGGAAAGCGGGTCTTGCCTTCTTCGGATTGGCGCAGCGTGCACCTTTAAAGCCGGCACACTTTGCACAGCAGGCGCAGTCGCTCATGGAGAAGGCAAAATAGTAACCGTCCACAAAGGCCTGGCGTTCAATTTCAAAGGAAATATCCTGAGAAAGCTTCTTGTCGGTAGAATGAATTATTATCCCCCGTTGATAGCGTTTGAGAATCATCTCATATTCCCATGGCTTGAGAGATCCTTCCCTGGATGGACAGGTATGGCCCAGTCCCCAGTCGGAACAGCCGAACATGCATTTTAACAAGGTTCTTGAATCAAAAGCAATCTGATCTATGGAAAATGCAACGGCATGGTCAGCACCCTTTTCCAAGGCCAGGGCTATGTACTTATCCAAACTCATGGTTCCACCTCAACTAATTACCTGATGCGGGCAAAATACTTTCTGTCAAATCGGTCAGGACATCATGGAGCAAATCCCCATCCGTCAATTCTACGGTACAGAAGAAATAGAATATAACTACTGCGGCAATAATCAAAAGTACCGTGGGAAGCACCTTGAGCTTTTTCATGGTCAACTTAAGGCTCAGGGTATAGATCAGCAGAGCAATAGCCACGGTTAAAAGGATGTAACGCTGAGCATCTTCTGTCAGCACCGGATAATCGTACTCGGGATGGATTAATACAAAATAGCTCCAAAGGCCAACTGCTGCTGCAGCAAGAACCCAAAGCACGGTGAAGACCCAGGGGAATTTCTTCTTGGGTACCGGCTTTTGTGCAGGTGCCGTCTGGGGTGCCGCGGCGGGAGTCTGTGGAGCTATGGAAGCAGGCTGAGGAGCGGCGGCTGTCACTTGCGGGGTTGGCGCCGGGCTCTGTGCAACGTAGGGCTGCTGCGGTGCAACGGGCGCAACAGGTGTTTCGGGAGGCAACTGCTGTACTTCAGGTTGTTCAATATCAGGCTGTGAAGGAGCCTCGGCTTCTATAGCGGGGGTCTCGGTCTGAGCAGGACTATCGTTCTGGACTTCCTCAATGGGGCTTGTCCCTG
>Ga0116192_1002244_pt1 | contig 12975 bp, 10 predicted proteins | sample AD_UKC113_MetaG_FD_89876 | JGI IMG/M metagenome (GOLD analysis project Ga0116192, IMG submission 89876) | Active sludge microbial communities of municipal wastewater-treating anaerobic digesters from Hong Kong - AD_UKC113_MetaG | ecosystem: Engineered > Bioreactor > Anaerobic > Digestate... | reverse complement strand
ATTTGTTTCGCCGAAAGCGGGGTCTGCGCGCTTGCTGTGAAAGCAAAGATGCCGGCACACAAGATCATGGAGATTACCAGGGGAAAAAACCTGAATTTTTTCATTAACTTACCTCCCACAATTTTATTGCTGCACGCACGCTTTGAAACAACCCCTGGAAAATGTTATTTTACTGTCATATAGATTACCATAAAAAAGTCCCGCGCAAAATAGGCAAAAATAACCACTCGAGCGGTATGTCTTTGAATATATAACAGATTCACGGGGAAAAACCTGACAATTTATTATCTTTTCCGCATGGAAAGCAGGCGGGCGCTCCAATACAGGAGCAGGACGCCCGAGGCCAGGCAAAACACAGTATAAATTCCCCAGTAAGGCAGGCCCAGGTTTACACCTGTATTAATCCCGTCTTGCCCCAATATCTTCATCAATACAAATACCGGGTTAATATTCTGCAAAAATTCCACGGCGCCTGCAATAAAGCCCGAGGACCAGGCCGCCGGGCTCCAGGCTTCCTGGCGCTGGAAGCGGTCCATTTCATACAGGAACACCGCCAGGAAGCCGGTTCCCGCCGACAGGGCAAAGGCCAGGCCGTAGGCCGTGACGGTGCTTACACCCGTCCTTTTGAAAAAAGAGGAGCAGGCCACACCGATACAGCCAAAGAGGAACATGGTCACCAGGTAGAAACCGAATGCCGCCAATATCTGTTCCGGGGCGACGCCGCCGTATAAGAACACAATGCTGTAAAGCGGCAGGGTGGCCACCGTCAGCAGCACCACAAAGGCGCTGGAGGAAACCAGCTTGCTCCAGACAATCTGCCGTGGGGTGAGCCGGGTGGCAAGCAGGATGTTAAGCGTCTGACGCTCCCGCTCCCCGCTGATGACCCCGGCGGTCAGCCCGGGTGTGACGAAGGCCAGCAAGACCAGTTGGGTAACGCTTAACATTATGAAAAGTTCCCGGCTGCGGGAAGGTTGAAAGATGCCGGGAGAATGGCGCCAGCTCAAATACATGAACCCCAGGACGAAGGCGCCGATGACCAGCAGGTAAAGGGCCAGCAGCCACGACGTTTTTGGGGTGCGGAAACGCTGCCGCAGTTCTTTCAGTAAAACCGGGTTAACCTCTTTCAATATCTTCGCCTCCCTCGCCGGTTACGGCCATAAAGGCCTCTTCCAGGTTGCGCCTGACTTCCCGGAATTCGACCACAGGCCAGCCGCCGTTGGTTATCGCCTGCAGGAGCCCGGCCTGTTCCGCCTGACTCCCGCCGAAGAAAAACCTGACCTCCGGCCCGTCCGCAACGGCGTCAACAACGCCGGGCCGGGAAGCCAGGAAGCCTGCCAGTTCCTCCGCCCTGTCCAGTACTTCCACCCTCATCTGCCTGGCGCCGCGGGATACTGCGGTTATCTCCGCCACCGTCCCGCAGGCGACGAGCCTCCCCGCGTCCATAATGGCCACTTCGTCGCAAATCTCCGCAAGCTCCGGCAGGATGTGGGAGCTGATTAAAACAGTCTTATTTAAATGCTTCAAGTGCCTGATGATTTCCTTCATCTCGGCCCTGGCCCTGGGGTCAAGGCCCGAAGCCGGCTCGTCCAGGATCAGCACCCTGGGGTCGTGGACCAGGCAGCGCGCCAGCGCCAGCCTTTGTTTCATCCCCCTGGAAAGGGAGTCCACATAAACGCCGGCCTTATCCGGGAGGTTGACCAGCTCAAGCAGCATCTTGGCAAGGCGCTGCCGCTCCGCCGGGGGAATGTGATAGGCGGCGGCGAAGAACTCCAGGTACTCGCCGGCCCGCAGGCCATCGTAAACCCCGAAGAAGTCGGGCATGTACCCGATCCTGCCCCGCACCTCCCGCGCTTCCCTGACCACGTCCAGGCCGTCCACCGTGGCTGTGCCCGCATCGGGCAGCAGGAGGGTGGCCAGGATGCTCATGGCCGTGGTTTTGCCGGCGCCGTTCGGCCCGATCAGCCCGTAAACCAGGCCTTCGCCCACCTCCAGGCTAAAACCGTCGAGAGCCCTGGTGGCCCCGAAGTGCTTGCTTACTCCATTAAATCTAATCATCATGACACCACCCCTTCCACCGCCAGGCCCGGCCAAACCGGATAAGGACCCGGGGATTCCCCCGCCACTTTCAGCCGGACTTTATTATCATTCAGGTACCGGGACAGTTCGTCCGCGGTAATCCTTCTCCCACCGTCCGGAAGCTGCTCCCACTTATCCTGCTGGTGGTTGTATATCTCCACCGGAAGGGTGAACTGCCCCTGTATATACTGAATATCGAGAGCTTCAATCTTGAAATTGCTCCGTATGCCAGCGTCGTCGATATTGTAAACCAGGTCGACATGGCCGTCATAGATTACTTTTGACTCGGCGCCAGTCACAGCTGTATATTTAAGATCTCCGCGGCGCGGCGAAACAAACCCTGCCGGGAGGTGGAACCTGCCGGCGGCTATATCCATCTTAATTGCCTGTTTAACCAGGACCAGGCCGCAGTCTTCCCTTTGGCCGGGCTTTCCCGCCACCTCAAAGACCCCCGGCGGTCCGTCGTGCCATCCGATAAACTGGATGCCTGCCGGCCGCCCGGATTCACCGTATACATTTTCAGACAACATCTGCCGTTCCCGGTAAAAGGGGTCCCCCGGCCGCCTCCCCCGGCCGCCCAGCTCCGCCAAAAGCATCTCCGGGCCGGCTGGAGCGTTCAATTCTTCCACCGTTTCCTCGATGCGCACCGTACCTCCGGCGGGGAACCGGCCGATCTGGATCACCCGGCCGCCCAGGACCAGCCTGCTGTCCCGCAGGTCCAGGCCGGTTCGGTTGACCAGGTCTCCTTTTACGCTTTTGCCATCAAGGTAAAGCCTGCCTTCGATGCTCCCCATTCCCTGCCGCAGCCCGTAAGCATAAACCTGCCGCAAGGAGCCGTACTGAACGCCGCCAAAGTTGACGACAGCCTTCCCTTCACCCTGCTGGACCAGGGCAGGCCGGCCATCCGGACTGTCGTTGTTGCCGGACGGTACGCAGTACATATTGTCCGCAGCCCGGACGGCCAGGCCGCCGCCCCGGGCAGCCACCACGGTCGCGCCCGCCCGGACCTCGGCCAGTTCCGGCGAAAAAATCTCAATCGTGGCGAGCGTTTGCGCCAGGTAATTCTGCAGCCGGTTGGCGGGTGACAGAAGGTAAAAACTGCTGGCGGCAACCAGCGCCCCCGCAGGCACCAGGACCCACGCCCAGTCCCGCCGGTCCGCGCGGCGCAGGATGAAGTAGAGCAGCGGTCCCACGGCTGCCACGTAAACCAGCCACAACAATACCAGCACCGGCACCGGCGGTCCCGACAGCCGCGGTATGTAGGAACTGGCGTATAGGAGCGTGCCCACGGAACCCACCGGGCTGTACCGCAGGCTTTTATTATCCGGTTCCGCGGAAGCGCCGAACAAAGCGGACCAGACACCGCGGGCCTCATCGCCCAAATCACCGGGCAGGGCGCCGCAATACAGCACCTGTCCCCGCCCCAGCTCACGCCGGGCCAGCACCGGCACGCCGTTTTCCAGCGCTATAGCTCTCCCGGCCACCAGTTCGCCGGAGGCCACATCCAGCGGCCCGCCCGAGCGCAGGCCGGCGAGTTTTCCGTCAACCGTCCGCCGGCCGGCGGTACGGACCGGGCTGACATCGGAAAACACCCCGTCCGCACCGGCGCCCGCGCCGCCCATCAGCGACAGCGTACCCCCAAGGTGTACCCATTCTTTCAGCGCCCGGACCTGCCGCCCGTTCAAAAGAGGCGCGCTTGAGGGATCCACCAGGATTGCGTCTGCTGCCGCCAGGAGCAGGCTTTCTTCCGGCAATTCCCCCGGCGACAGGTATTTTAAGTGCACTTCGGCTCCCGGGCTCTTTGACTGCCAGGCCCGTTCCATTATTTCCCCGCTTAAGGCCAGGACCACCCGGACCCCGTCCGCCGCGACACCCTCCACCCGGGATTGGGCCAGGACCAGGCCGCCGGAAACAAGCTCAACCACCGGTTTCATGGAGGCCAGTTCCCCCGGTATCACCATGCGAAACTGTTCGCTGGCGCCCGCCGGCACCCTGACGTTTAAAATGAATTGGGCCAGGCCGGGCCGCTGCCTTTCCGGCTGCTCTTCATCCTGCCTGACCAGGATGGCCCCCTCGAATTCCGGACCGGAATTCTGCAAGGTTATCAACAGCTCCAGCGGCTGTTCCGTCCTGTACAGGCCGCCCAGCCCGGGCCGCACTTTCATTTCCACCGCGGCCGCGGCGGGAGCGGGGAAAGCCGCGGCAAAAACAGCCGCAACCAGCAGCGCGCACAAGAAATAATTGCTGAACAATACAATTCTTTTTCTCATTGCTGATCACCCCACCCGGTCAACCTCTCATGCAAATCCACCTGCACCAGCGCCACCGTCCCCCCGTCCCGGCGGGCCACCAGCAGGGTTTTCCCGTCCGGGCTGAAGTTTATGTTCTGAAAATTGCTTAACGGCTCCAGCAAGAGCGTGCGGGCTTCCCGGACACCTTCCGACTCCAGCCTGCGCAACCAGTTCAGCTCCTCCCCCCCGGACCTGTTATCCGGAGCCAGCAGCAGCCGGTCCCCCAACAGCGTGCGTCCGCCCGCCCGGCCGGAAAGAAGGCTGCCGCTGCGTCCCGCGTTGACGGCCCTGATTTCATCCTGACGCTGCTGCACTGTAAACAGGGGCGAGCCGTCCGGAGTGTAGGCGAGCACCCGCTCCGTTGTTTTTACCCTGATAAAAGCCAGATAGCCCCGGGAACTCCACACCGGCCGCTCCCCTTCCGTGAGACGCGCTTCACCGCCGCCTGGACCGGTCAGCCAGAGTTCCGGCTGCCCGGAACCGCCAATCCGTTCCACCACCAGCCGGGAGCCGTCCGGGGCCCAGGCGGGATGTCTTCCCGCGCCCAGGGACACCGGTTCCCTGCCCTTTGCCAGCAGGTAGATTTCATTTTCCCCCCCGGGTCCACTAAGGGAGCAGGCCAGGGTCTGACCGTCGGGCGACCAGGCGAGGCCGGACAGGCTTTTCCCCTGTTCCGCCTTCAGCAGCGCTTCGGGCTCCGCCAAAGCTGTCTCCAACAGCTGCGCGGCGCCGGGGTCCAGCGGAACTGAGGGCATAACAGCCGCGATAATCTCCTCGCCCCCCGCGTCGTAACGCCGCACCAGGGCCAGCCTGTCACCGGCTCCGGACAGGGCCGGCGAGGCGTAAGACTGCCCCCTGGGAGGCTTGACCGTGCCGGTCTGGTTGCCGTACCGGTCCAGCAGTTGCAGGGAACCGCCTCTTACGGCTAAAAATCCCCGACCATCAGGGAGGCAGGTAAAATCCAGCGGATTGTCTTCCAGCCAGAAGCGGCCTATCTCCCTGTTAGCCCCGGCCTCCAGCGTTTTAAGCGCCGCAGCCGACCACCACGTCCAGTAAGCGGCAACCAGCAGCAGCGCTGCCGGGAACAGCCATAAATATTTTAATCGCCTCCGGCCGGCCCAGGCAAAGAGGGATACCGGCCCGCCTTTTCCGGCCGCCGCCGGGGCAGGCCGGTCCTGGAACCCCGGGCTCCCGGCCTGCATTCCGGCCAGCCGCTCCCTCAATTCTTCCCTGAGCCGCTCGTTGACCGGTATCGCCCGGCGCACCTGCCGCATATGGCTCAAAAGTTCACCCAGGGAACCCCCGCCTGGATCAGGCTGCGGCCGGTTTTCACCATTGTCGCGGTAAGCATTGAGTGGGGTAACCTTCCCCAGTTCTCTGCCGTTCTTTTCGTCACCCCCGGGCAATTCTTCCACCCCGCTCTTCATTACTTGTGTATCCGGCCCTCAAGGCCCTGAGCGCCCGGTAATGGATCATCCGGACGGCCGCTTCCGATTTCTCCAGCACCAGGGCAATCTGGCTGAACTTCAGCTCCCCGGCGTACCTCAGGGAAACAACGTCCCGTTGTTCCGGGGACAGCCGCCACAACATATCTTTCAGCTGCCTCACCTCTTCACTGCGCAGCAGTTCTTCTTCGGGGCCTGAAGGAGCGGCCCCGAGGAGCGCCATTTCTTCTTCTGAAAAAACTCTCTCCCGGCGCCCCCGCAGGAAGTCGACGTAAGCGTTGTGGGCAATGCGAAACAGCCACACCGCGAAGGAGGCATCGCCCCGGTACTTGTGGAAGTTCTCCAGTGCCTTCAAGAATACCGCCGCCGTCAGGTCGTCGGCATCCCAGGAGCTGTTTAACCGGTAGCGCAGGTAGCGGTTCACAGCGTCAAAATACCGGTCGTAAAGCGCCGCAAAAGACGCTCCAGCGCTGTATTTTTTCCCGATTTCCACTTTCAACCCGAAACACTCCCCGAAAACCAACCGTGGAACCCAGCGTTACATCCCGGAATATGAAAACCTGGAATTGCCGGGGTTAACTTCCTGATTGGTTGTCTATTCCTTTAGACGAGCCGGACGTGCAAAAAGTAACGGTAAAAAAAAGAATAATTTACCGGATGAAAAAGGGCTGCTGGGAAGACATGGGAAGACATGGGAAGAGAAGACATGGAGAAGACATGGGGACGGTTCTGATCAAGACATGGGGACGGAAGACATGGGCGGAAGACAGGAAGACATGGGGACGGTTCTGATGTCTAACTTCTCAGCAGGAGACATGGGAGACATGGGGACGGTTCTGATGTCTAACTTCTCAGGATTTTATTTACCTTATCCTTATTCAAACCGGTAATGGCGGCAATCTTCCTGATTGACAGGTTGGTTTTTGCTCTAAGATCTTTTATCACGCTATCCAAAAGCTGCACCTTCACTTCATTCTTATTTTTAAATCCCCGCTCCAGAAGCATCTTTTCAAAAAGCTCTCTTGCTGCTTCCTCATCCGTAACCCCTACCTCTTCCTTCAGGTCAATAAATGATTCTTCGGATTCCTCACTCATATATTCTTCAAATTTCTTCACTGCCGCTTTCCTGTCTTCAGAAAAAAGGCCCAGAATTGTATCGGTATCTAATATTTTTGAAAAGCAATTATCTTCATTCAGATAGCAATCATAGCTGCTCCATTTATAGTCAGCTGCTTTTTTAACTATCCCTGCCCTCACCGGATTCTGATGTATGTACCTTGCTAAAGTCAACACATGACTATCCTGCTCCACTACCTCACTCTTAAACCTGTCCTGGAATAGATGACCCACTCTTTTGTATTTCTTGTTGAAATAATAGACGTAGCTTACAGTAATACGTTTCATAACCCTGGCTATGTCCTCGACCCCTTCGCTTAACATTAAATGAATATGATTATCCATCAAGCAAAACGCATGCAGATAAAATCTGTTCCCCCGCTTCTTTTCATCCACCGTTTCCATGAAGCGCTGTTTATCTTCATCACTATTAAAAATACTTTTTCTCTCATTTCCACGAAGCATGACATGATAATACCCACTTTTGCTCCTGATCCTCTGCTGTCTTGGCATTTTTTATCACCCGGTGTACAATATACCAAAAGTAAGCATGTTTGTCAAGACAAAAGAACCGTCCCTTTGTCTCCCTTTGTCTCCCCTTTGTCTCCCCTTTGTCTCCTCTGTCTCCTTTTGTCTCCTTCCTTTGTCTCCTTCCTGTCTCCTTTGTCTTCCCCCTAATTTTCAGGACAATAGAAGGATAATACATAGCCCTTGAAGAAAGATAGGATATTCTGTCAGACTTTTGGGGGTGTTTTTTATATATGTCGAATACTCTTGATGAATTTCTGGACCAGACGCTGCAGGAGGACCTCAAAAACCTCAACAACGTCTACCGCAGCATGGTTAACGTGGTCAGGCGCGTGAAAACAGCAGTCGGCGAGGGCAACCTGGAAGCCCTGCAGCAGGCTTTGGCCCGTTACGGAGAGTTGCTGGACAAGCAGCGGGAAACACTGCGGGGCCTGCTGGAGAAACTGCCTTCTTTCAGTCTGCAGTCTTACCTGCAGGAAGAGTTTCACCGGGGCTTTATGGACGCCCTGGCGGCGGAGGGTCTGGCCGTAGAAGCGGAATACCCGGTTTACGAAGTCCTTCCTTATAAAGTGCGGGTGCTGCCGGAAAAAGAGATGGTCACCATCGACGACCGTGTTTACCGCAACCTGCGCCCCGCCGTCCTGGCCGGTCACTTGAAGAAAAACATCGACCGCTTAAACGCGGCTTCCTTCGATGCCCAGCGCTTTCTCCAATCCCTGGCGGCGGCTTACGACACGGAGATGGCCAAACAAATTGCCAAGACAAAAATCGATGTCAGCGAACAGGAAGTGTTGCTCAAAGATATTTACAACACCCTTACCCCGCTGCCCCGGCAAAAGCGCGACTACCCGGTCCAGCTTTTCGCCTTCGACCTGCACCGGGTATTGAAAAGCGGCCGGATGAACGCGCCGGACGGCAGGCGGCTCTGGCTGGGGAACGTGCGCAACAACAGGCAGTCGCTGGTGGTCCTGGACGCTCAGGGACAACCTCAACGTTTTGGTGTGATGAAGTTTTACAAGGAGGGATAGTCTGTGGAACCGGCAGTCAGGAAAGAAGCGCTGAAGAGCCTGCAGCGCGGGGAGCCGCCGCCGGACTGGCAGGCGCTCAAAGCAATCACGGTGGAAGAGCGGGAAGGAATCTGGAATTTCTGGCGGGACCACTACCTGTCCGATTATATTGCCCGCGGCGGCAGCAAAGTGAAGTTTCTCATCGGGAAACCGGGCTCGGGCAAGACACACGCCCTCCTCCTGATGCTGGAGGAGGCCCGGCGGCTGGGCTATGTCACCTTCTTCGCGAGCGCCCGCCGGATGCGCCTGAATAAGTTTGACTCGCTCTACCAGGCCGTGCTGGACGCGGTGGATGTGGAAACCCTGGTGACAGATTACTGCGATAATGTGGTGGGGAGCCTGGGCTACCAGCCCGGGCAGCTTGGACCGGAGCAGGATTTCTTCAACTGGGCGCAGGCGCAGGGCCGGGCGGCGGACAGCCTGCGGCGCGAGATCCAGGAAAAGCTGGACGAGCTTTACCAGGACCGGAAAATAAACCACAACTTCGCAATGGCGTTTACCCAGCTCTGCGCCCACCGCCTGGGTTTGCGCCGGCTGGCGGACGGACAGAAGGAAATCCTGCAGGGATGGCTGCAGGGCCGCCCCCAGCCGGCCAGGGCTTTAAAGCCGCTCAAGATTTTTACCCGCATCGACAAATACAACGCCAGGCACATGATGGCGTCTTTTCTCCATTTGCTGCGCCTCTGCGGCCGCCGGGGGCTTTGCGCGGCGGTGGACGACCTGAGCGCGTTGCTGGAACGCGGCCCCGAAGGGCGGGCGCTCTACGGCAGGGCCGCCCGCAACGAGGTCTACGAGAGCCTGCGGCAGCTGGTGGACGACTTCGCCGGATTCGAGGGGGCGTTTTTTGTCTTTGCCGGGCGGACGGAGTTGATCCATGATGAAAAGGGAGGCTTTAAGTCCTACGAGGCGCTGTGGATGCGCATCCAGAATGAAGTCTCGGGGACGCGTCCGAACAAATTTGCCGATCTTTTCAATCAGGACCTGCTGGTGAAGGAATTCTTTACTGCCGAAGCCTGCCTGGAACTGCAACAAAGGCTGAACGAAACTTTCGGTTTCGCCTCAGTTATCCGGCAGGAGGATTTTCACTGCCTGGTGGAGAACGTGAGCATGCTCTCACCGGTGCGGCGGGTGGTGGAGGCAATTGTCAACCAATACGACGCGGGAGGTGAAGGGGATGGAGAATTTTGCAGCCAGACAGGTCATTGAATGCCTGCGTTCCGGAGTTTCCTCCCGTAGCTTGAGCGCCATTTTTTCCTACGGCCGGGAGGCCGCGTGCGAGCGCGTGGAGCGCGAACTGGAACGGGTGCGACGGGACGGCGGCGTCCTTTCCCTGGTGGTCAAGGGCAACTTCGGCAATGGTAAAACGCATTTTTTGAACATCATCGCCCACAAGGCGGAAGAGATGAATTTTGCCGTCAGTTTCGTGCCGCTTTCCAAGGAAACTCCCTTCGATAAACTGGACCGCCTGTACCGCCGGGCGGCAGCCGGCCTTTACCTGCCGGGCCGCTCCCAACCCGGCTTTGTCCCCCTGCTGGAAGCGCTGCAGCCGGGCAGCGATCAGGCGAATGAGATGCTGAACTACGTTGCCCGTAACCTGCACCCGAAACTTGAGGCCGTGCTGAAAAACTACCTGGACGGCAGCGGTGACGCCTACAACCAGCATATCCTGGCCAGCGACCTGGCGGGCGACTTCGTTCCCGCCGCTCAATTGAAATCCATCCATCGCCTGAACTTCGGGAAAGCGCTGTCACTCACGCCTTTCAAGATAAAAGAAAACACCTTCGATTACTTTCGCTTCCTATCCCGCATGATCCGGGCCGCCGGCTATGCCGGGTGGGTGATCCTGTTCGACGAGTTTGAACAGTTGATGTACCTGGGCGTCACGGCCAGGGCCAACGCCTACCTGAACGCCGCCCGCTTTATGTCCCCGTCTTTCGGCCTGACGGCGACTTACACTGTCTTTTCAGCCTCTTCCAACCTCTGGTCGGAATTGATCTGGAAGCAGAAAAACAGCGACTACGATATTGTGCCGCAGAAACTGGCGGCCAAAGAGAGGCAGTACGACATTCCCACGGTGCGGGAAGTTTTCGGCAGTTTTTTAAAAGAAAACCTTTTTCTGGACACTCTCTCCACTTTCGACATCCGCCGTATGCTCCAGGCCGTTCGCGACCAGCACGCCCTGGCCTACGGCTGGCAGGCGCCGGACGACATCAGCCGGGCAACGGCAGGCCTTCCTGCGGATCGGCCCTTGCGTACGGTGATCCGGGCCGTGGTGGAGTACCTGGACCTGCAGTATCTCTACGGCGGCAGGCCGGAGATTGCGGCGGTGATGCCGGAGGAGATCCTGCCGGGCGATTTGCCGGAGGATGAGCGGGAAGAGCAGGAAAAGATTCAGGATCATGAGCACGAATGTCTATAGCCCCGGGACCGGCGCCCGGAGCATTTTTATCGCACACAAAGTAATTGCGGGAAGGGTGTCGCTTCCTAATGAAGAGTAAGATTAAACGGGTCTTGGTTATTTTCGGGATTCTAACAGTTGTTATGGCAAGTTCAGTCCTGCTTATAGATCATTATGTTCAACGGGCAGGCTCAAAATATATTCTTGGTCCCGATGAGGCGCCTCAAGCGGATGCTATACTTGTTCCAGGCGCTTACGTTTTTCCGGACGGCACGGTATCTTTTATGCTCAATGACCGTTTAATTGAAGCATGTGAGCTGTATAAAAGAGGAAAGGCTGAAAAGATATTGGTAAGCGGTGACCACGGGCGTAAGAATTACGACGAGGTTAACGCTATGAAAAATTTCCTGAAGGATAAGAACATTCCAGAAAAAGACATTTTCATGGACCATGCCGGCTTTAACACATACGAGAGTATTTACAGGGCAAGGGATGTCTTTCAAGTCAAAGAGGTTATTATTGTAACCCAGGAATACCACCTGATGCGGGCAGTATTCATCGCCAGGGAGCTGGGACTCGAGGCTTACGGAGTAGCATCCGATCGACACGATTATGGTGAAGTTATGACAATATATAGATTGAGGGAGGTTGTAGCCAGGAACAAGGATTTTTTCAATGCGAAGTTCCTTAAACCTCAACCTGCTTTCTTAGGAGAAGTTATACCAGTAACTGGAGATGGGCGGCTCACGGACGATAGATGATGGAAGTTTTAACATGATATTAAGCGAGAAGTTCCCCCACCTCTAAGGTGGTGGGATAACTTATCCCTTCTATATATATTTTTGTCCTTTTTTCTCTTCTGACTTCTGACTACTGGGCTTCTGAATGTGAGGTGCATTTTTGCGCGCTGATGCATTGATCGAGTCTTTCAACGGGGCGCTGGCGGAAGAAATAACTTACCTGCGCAATGAAGGAGGCCGCCCCCTGGTGGTCCTGGACGGTGTACTGGTTTACCGGGGCCAGGAGGGGTTCCTGTATTCCTTCGACCTGGAGGTGGATACTTTTCTCCTCGACGGCACGCCGGTGCGGCTGCGCTACGGCTCCCGCGAGACCCGGGGAGAGGTGGTGACCGTGCGGGGTTCAGAGTTGACCCTGGCGCTGTATGAGAACCTGGGTGAACTCCTGGAGCGGGCTGAAGTGTTCTGCGAGCCCTGGTTTTTGCTGGCCGCCCTGCAGGAACGGCTGCTTGATGTGCCGGAGAGGAACCTGCGAATGGCCCTGGCCGTGCTGGAAAAAGTGCCGGCGCGCCGGCGGCGCCACGTTTCGCCGTCAGCCGCAGCAGGCGCCCAGGAAGAAGCGTTGCGCCTGGCCGGCGAAAGGGAAATCACCTTTATCTGGGGACCGCCGGGCACAGGCAAGACCGAAACCCTGGCCCGGATCGCGAAGCTCTTTTCCGAGCAGGGCGGACGGGTGCTGATCCTTTCTCACGCCAACGTGGCCGTGGACGGCGCTGTGCTGAGGGCGGCGGCCCGGATCGGTGCGCCGGCCCGATCCGGCCTGGTGGCGCGCTACGGCTGGGCCAGACTGCCGGAGTTGCGGCAAAGCGGCCTGCTGGCTTCCAGCCTGGCTGCCGCCGGTTGTCCGGAGCTGCGGGAGCGGCTTAAAGAGCTGGAGGACGAGCGCGGCGAACTGCTGGCCGGGTTGCGCGCCGGCCGCCCCCGTGGCGAACGCCTGACCGAGGTGGAGCGGGCCTTGCGAGATCTCAGGGCGAGGTTGAAAGAAGCAGCGGCGCGAGTGTGCCGGGCAGCGCGGGTTGTCGGCTGCACCCTGTCCACGGCGGCGGTCGATCCGGTGATTTACATGGACCACTACGACTTCGTGCTGGTAGATGAGGCCAGCATGGCCTATATCCCCCAGGTGTTTTTTGCCGCCTCCCTGGCGGGGAGGAAACTGGTGGTGAGCGGCGACTTCCGCCAGTTGGCGCCGGTGGCGCTGGCCGGGACGCCGGGGGTAAAACGCTGGCTGCAGCGGGACATCTTTGAGGAGGCCGGGAT
>Ga0116192_1002243_pt1 | contig 12978 bp, 12 predicted proteins | sample AD_UKC113_MetaG_FD_89876 | JGI IMG/M metagenome (GOLD analysis project Ga0116192, IMG submission 89876) | Active sludge microbial communities of municipal wastewater-treating anaerobic digesters from Hong Kong - AD_UKC113_MetaG | ecosystem: Engineered > Bioreactor > Anaerobic > Digestate... | reverse complement strand
GCCCGTGGAATGTTTATCTACAAAGGGGCCCGGGATTCCCGTCAAATCTATCGTTTCTCCGCTTCCAATCATTTCCCGGGTAAAGATCGCCGTTTCTTGATTCGTCATTCCCTGGAAGAACACCGCCATCAGCCAGGCGGATAGTTGGTATTCCGGTATGGTTCCATTCACACACCCCTCTATGAGAAATCGAATCTCCTCAGAGGTAAGTTCTCCTCCGTTTCTCTTTTTCCGAATAATATCAACTGCTCGCATAGCTGAAGCATACCACATTCCCTGGATTCTGCGAAGTTTCCCTCAAAAAAATAATCCGTATCTGATTTTGAAAAATATCTAAAATATGTCAAATAATCTTGCAGAATGTGATAATCTATTTTATTATTAAAAACAAATGTACGTACGGTTTCTCTTACTGTTTTCCATCTGTGCTGCAGAACTCTGCGGCCAGGTGACTCCCCCAGATTCCTTCCCGAAGGAGGTCACCGTTGTTATTGATGACAACTATCCTCCCTTCTCCTTTCGCAGCCTCGAAGGTACTTTGCAAGGTTTGTCCATCGATCTCTGGACCCTCTGGTCAAAACAGACGGGGATATCAGTTCGACTGGTTGGATTAGATTGGAAAGAAGCCCTCAGACGGATGCGGGAGGGGGAGTTTGACGTCATTGATACCGCATTTCGGACACCAGACCGGGAACAATATTTAGAGTACTCCCGCGCCTACTGGGACATCGAAGTACCCATCTTTTTCCATAAAGACCTATCGGGCATTGCCACAGTCCAGGATCTTAAGGGATTTGTCGTGGGGGTAAAAGGAGGGGATGCTGTAATACAGTACCTGAATGACAACGGGATATTTACTCTCCAGGAATTTACGAACTATGAGTCAATTATCCTGGCAGCGAAATTCGGTACGATCCGGGTTTTTTCCATCGATAAACCTCCGGCATTGTACTTTCTGAATAAATACAGACTAACGGATTTTTTCCGGAACACAGATCCCTTATATGTGGGATCGTTCCATCGGGCTGTTCAAAAGGGAAATACACGGTTGCTTTCGATTCTGGAAAAAGGATTCGACCAGATTCCTCCTGATACATATCAGGCCGTAGAACGGAAGTGGTTCGGACAACCTCTCGTATCCCGGCAGTTTCTCCATATTCTCAGAATAGGTATAGGCGTAGGGATTCTTATCGTTATCCTTCTATTTCTCTGGATAGGGAGCTTACGGAAAGCAGTAAAATCCCGAACCCGGGATCTGGCCTGGGAAAAAGATTATTTTTCTGCAGTATTCAATGCAGTGGGAGAGGGAATTCTGATCTTAAGTCCTGAAGGAACCATTCTGGATTGTAACGAAAGTTTTCAGCGGATGTTTGAATATCCTATTGCCGAAGCCCTCTTCAATTACACTCCATCCTGTACCGAAACCCAGGCCCGGGAAATCATAAAAAGAACGCTGGAAGAGGGCCAACATCGGATAGATTGGCAGGTTCGCCATAAAAACGGAACAATAATCCCTGTAGAGATTGTTCTACGGTTGTTCCAAATCCGGGGGGAACAACGGATTATTGCAACCGTTAGGGATATAACTGACCGCGTTCATTCTATCGAAAATCTCTCCCTCTCTCTACAGGAAAAGGAAGCCCTTCTACGGGAATTAGGGCACCGTACCAAAAACAACCTCCAGCTGGTCAGTTCCCTCGTTTCTCTGTATCTTGGTTCGTGTGAGGATCCGAAAGTTCGCTCTATAGCGATGGAGCTTCAAAACCGCATCGCCTCCATCGCCATGGCACATCAGATGCTATACAAAGGACCCCAACTGGGGAACGTAGAACTGAAACAGTATCTGGAAGATCTTACAACGTTGCTAAAAGAGGGGTTCCATCCTGAAATCCGAAACATAGACCTTGTCCTTGAAGCAGAGGCAATCCAGGATTCCCCGGACATTGCCCTGGCTTCAGGCCTTGTAGTAAATGAGCTGGTTACCAATGCGTTGAAACACGCTTTTCCTACACGTGCCGGAGGCACGGTACGCATCTCGCTATCCCGGGGGGAAAACGGCCGAATCGTTCTGCAGGTATCCGACAATGGAGTCGGTTTTCCAGAAGGATTTAATCCCCGGACAGCCGAGACAGTAGGGCTGGTAAGCCTTTACGGAATTGTGGAACAGCAATTACGAGGAACTTTAACGTATACATCGGAACACGGAACTGTCGCTCTCATCGAGTTTCCCCTCTAGGAGGTACGTCTGGAATGCAGGACACCTCCTTATCTCTCTTTATATCTCCTTGACAGCCCGCTTATAATTAAGCATTATTAGGTTAGACTAATTTACTGATGTAAAACTAATAGTTGTCTGCTTCCAGGGGAGTATACATATGCGTACGAATAACGACAGGAATAGTTTCTCTACATCAAGGGTTCCTATACAGCGAGAGAAAATTATAACTGTAGCGATCATCGGGAACCCCAATAGCGGGAAAACTACCCTCTTCAACCTATTAACAGGTGCAAATCAGCGAGTGGGAAATTGGCCCGGTGTTACGGTAGAAAAAAAAGAGGGTTTCTTCCTCTGTGGAGATAAAACGATCAACCTGGTTGACCTACCCGGGATCTATTCTATTTCTGCCACATCCGAGGATGAACGAGTTGCCCGGGACTATCTTCTTTCAGGAGAAGCGGATCTGGTGATCAATATTGTAGACGCCTCAAATCTGGAAAGAAACCTCTACCTTACCACCCAGCTCATCGAAATGGGTCTTCCTATCCTGGTTGTTCTTAGCATGATAGATGTGGCAGAAGAATCCGGAATTCGTATCGATGTAGAGCACCTTTCAAAGCACTTGCAATTGCCGCTGGTGGCTGTAAACGGAACAGATCCCGATTCCCGGGATAAAATCCTGCAGAAACTGAACGAGGTACTGGAACATTCCCCTAGATCCGGATTCTCCGTTTCCTATGGAAACGAATTGGAAGATGCTGTCTCCCGGCTCCAGCCTGTCCTGGAAGAGATAGCTCAATCCCTCTCTATCAGCCCCCGGTATGCAAGTCTAAAACTGATAGAAGGAGACCCGTATTTTCAGAAACTTGTGCTTGAAAAAAATTGATAGACTCAGAAACCCTTGTAAAAGAGCAGGAGAAAATCCGCCATGTGCTAAAGGAGGATCCGGATATCGCAATTGCCGATGCCCGATACGGAGCTATCCATGGGATCGTAAAAGATGTAACTCAAAAAATCGGACAAAAGGTCGATCTGACAGAGAGAATAGACCGTATTGCTCTGCATAAAGTGTTCGGTATTCCTTTGTTTTTGATAGCCATGTACCTCGTGTTCCTTGCTACAATGAATCTCGGAGGAGCTTTTATCGATTTCTTCGATATCCTATTCGGAACCTTCTTTGTAGAGGGAGGAAAAGCATTGCTGGAATGGATCGGGGCTCCTCCCTGGGTGATCGCCGCTGTAGCAGGAGGATTGGGTACTGGAGTTCAAACTGTGGCTACCTTCATCCCCATTATTTTTACCCTATTCTTTGCCCTCTCTATCCTGGAGGATTCAGGATACATGTCCCGGGCAGCGTTTGTCATGGACCGGTTCATGCATTCCATCGGTCTTCCGGGAAAAGCCTTTGTTCCCCTCCTGGTTGGGTTCGGATGTACTGTCCCTGCCATCCTCGGCACCCGTACCCTGGACAGCCGGCGGGACCGACTGATGACAATCTTTATGAGTCCCTTTATGTCCTGCGGAGCCCGTCTGCCTGTGTACGCCCTCTTCTCCGCTGCTTTTTTCCCTCAATCGGCTGGATGGATCGTCTTTTCCTTATACCTGGTGGGAATCCTGTACGCTGTCCTTACAGGGATTCTACTAAAGGCCACGGTATTCCATGGTGAGCCTTCCCATTTCATTATGGAACTTCCTCCCTACCATGCGCCGAGGTTGAGGCATATTTTGATCCATACCTGGCTCCGGCTAAAGATGTTTCTCTTCCGGGCAGGGAAAGTCATTATCGGAATGGTTCTGGTGCTAGGACTTTTGAATTCTCTGGGAATTCAGGACAAGAAGGTAGGGTTTGGATATGAGGGAACGGAGCAGTCCTTCCTTGCTCGAATCGGAAAGAAAATTACCCCCGTGTTTGTCCCGATGGGAGTAGCAGAGGAAAACTGGCCGGCAACTGTAGGGATTTTTACAGGAATATTGGCCAAGGAGTCGGTTGTAGGCACTCTCAACAGCCTCTATGGACAGTCGCAGGCACTGGAAGAAGAGGAACCGTTCGATCTGATCGGTGGAATCAGGGAGGCGTTTGCAACAATTCCCCAAAATCTTCTTGCTCTAGGTTCTGCAATTCTCGATCCGCTGGGGTTCGGCACCGTAAAAACAGAGGAGGAGGAAGCAGCAGAAGAGCTGGGAACAGAGGCGGAAGTATTCAACCGGTTGCGGAGTTCCTTTACCCCCCACGGAGCGTACGCGTATTTACTCTTTATACTTCTTTATTTCCCCTGCATCGCTGCTCAAGGAGCGGCAATACGAGAGTTAGGGAGAAGAGCGGGTGTAGTGCTGGCTGTGTATATGACACTCCTGGCCTGGTCAACCGCTATTCTCTACTTCCAGATATCGGAAGCGGGAAGCATTCTATGGATCGCTGTGGGTATTGCCATACCGATCCTATTAGTCGTAGGATTCCGGTTGTTCGGACGAAAACTACTTTCCCTGGAGCCGGAGGTATAAGAATGCAGATTGATCAATCCCAATTAGAAGCCTTAACGCAGTTTGACGGCCCTACCCTCTGCAACGCCATTGAGTTTTTCTCTTACCGACCCAAAACAGCTGGTTTCTTTCGCCCGGGTATTCGGAAGATATTCGATACAGATACACGATCCGTCGGCTATGCCTGTACAGCAAAGATTTCCGCCCTTCATCCTCCCACGGAAGAGCAGAAACGACTGCAGGAAACCTACTATCGTGCGGTATGGGAAACCCCTAAACCTGCGATAACTGTAATTCAGGATATCGATCCGGAGCCCGTCGGTTCTTTCTGGGGAGAGGTTCAGGCTACCACCCATCAGTACCTTGGGTGTAAGGCGGTAATTACCTCCGGGGGAGTTAGAGACCTGGATGAAGTGCATCCCCTGGGTTTCGAATACTATGCCTCCTGCATCCTTGTTTCTCATGCGTATGTCCATGTGGAAGCGGTCCAGTGTCCGGTATCCCTCGGAGGAGTTACCGTCCAGCCCGGGGATCTTGTATTTGCCGATAAACACGGGATCGTTCTGATCCCCCCGGAACTCGTACCTTTTCTTCCCGATGCCTGTAGAGCGGCTCAGGACGCGGAACTCCCGGTACTCCAAAATGCCCGAATCCGGCCTGCAGCAAATCTTGAAGGGGTGGAAAACCTCTCTTCCTGGCGAAAAGAGATGGCAAAACGGCGAGAGGAGGCTACTCGCCGTTTTACCGCACTGGTAAGAAAAGGGTAATCAGTTCAAAGAAAAACGAACTATTTTGCCTTTAACTGATCCTTAAATCTGCTGATCTCTTCTTTCTGCTTTTTGAGGAACTGAATTGATTCTTCTTTATCCAGGAAGAAGGGTATCTGGTCATACGCTTTTGCAATATCTTCCGCATACGCAGGGGAAGTTGTAGCAACTTTTTTTACGGCTGCTGTAAATTTATCTACAATTGCCGCTGGAGTACCCTTTGGGAAAGCAAAAAAGTAGGGAATTTCCAAAACTACATTGTAGCCCTGTTCCTTACAGGTGGGTATCTCGGGAAAACGGGGGTGTCGCTTCTCAGTAGTAACTCCCAGAGCCCGGAAGTCCCCGCTCTGGAGAAAGGGTTTTGTGGGACCATACGGATTCGGAACAACATCGATATGCCCCCCTTTTAAAGCCGCATTCCGAGCAGTTGAACTACCTGCATCCACCAGATTGAACTTAGCCCCTGCTGCAAGGAATTGCATACCCATTACATGGGTTGTACCGCCGATATCCACGGCAAACTTGATTTCTCCCGGTCTTCGGATAGAATCTTCTACCAGATCCTTCAGTGTCTTCCAGGGAGATTTGGCATTTACCGTAATGACATTTCCTGGATTTATAGCGGCAATCGCACATAACTCAAAATCTTCAAAACCATAGGGAACCATCTCCGTGACCTGGTTGATGATCATAGCCGTATGATAGAAAAGAACCGTATATCCGTCCGGAGAAGCATCCTTTGCTTTGCGGCTGCCCAATGTTCCGCCTGTTCCTGCAATATTCACCACAACTACCGATTGTCCCAGTTCTTTTTCCAGGTATTTTGCATAGACCCGTGCATTAAAATCCGTATCTCCTCCCGGATTGTAGGGAACAATTACCTGGATTGCCTTTTTAGGCCAATCAAGTCCGGTACTCTCCTGTTTACCCGATGCAAGTGCAAAGATTGCTACAAATAACGAAAGTAGCATAACACTTATGATCTTTTTCATTTTTCTTTCTCCTTTCAAGATACTATCAATTCATGATACCTGATGTATCACAAATCGTCAAGCTTTTATTGACAATATCTGATGTATCAGGCATACTCTAAGTGTTGGATAGATTTAAGCGGATCAAATCGTCCTGAGTCCGGGATTTGCATACGCTCGACCTGGATGATTAAATCTACTTAAAAGGCCATAATAAGCCGCTTTATTTTAAATTACAGCGTAAAGGAGTCTACAAATGCAGTTTGTACCCAGGGGAATTTTACCCGCCATGATCACGCCTCTCACAAAAGAGGGGAAAGTAAACGAGAAAGCTTTGCGAAAATTGATCCAGTATCTTCTGGACGGTGGAGTCCATGGTATATTTGCTATTGGAACCACGGGAGAATTCTATGCCCTTTCAGAGGAAGAGTATCGGGATGTTCTGGTTCTTACGAAAGAAACAGTGAAAGGTCGTGTCCCGGTGTATGCCGGAGCAAACCATATTACAACGAGGGGCAGTATACGGCTGGCACAAATCGCCGAGGATGTAGGTGTGGATGCATTATCCGTATTGACGCCCATGTTCATAAGCCCCAACCAGGAACAACTGATTAAGCACTATACAGAGATTGCAAAGAGCACAAAGCTTCCCATTATTCTCTATAATAATCTACCCAAAACGGGAGTTACCATAACAGCTCCCACTGCAATGAAACTGGCTGATATACCGAATATCGTAGGTATCAAGGACTCAACCGGAGATATGACGCTGACAGCAGAGTACATACGGCTTACCCGGGGTAAGAATTTCCATGTAATGATCGGTCGGGATACTCTGATCCATGCCTGCCTCTGCTACGGAGGAACCGGCGCGGTAGCCGCTTGTGCAAATGTTGCTCCCCGAATCGTAGCGGATATTTACGATAAGTTTATAGCGGGAGACCGGGAAGGTTCTCTAGAAGCGCAGTTTAAACTGGCTCCTCTCCGCATAGCCTTTAACCTGGGGACATTCCCAACAGTTATCAAAGAGGCGCTGGAATTGATCGGTATTGAAGCAGGTCCCTGTTTTGATCCTGTAGGACCCATGAGTTCAGAAGAAAGGGAACAATTAAAGAAAATTCTGAAACAAATGGGGCTCCTCTGATGGAAACGAATTCTATACGAATACCTATAGAAACTCTGGAGGATTTTGCCACTAAAGTGCTTCAAGCTACTGGCGTACCTGAAGAACAGGCACTTTGTACGGCAAAGGTACTCCTATTTGCAGACCAGCGGGGTATCGAATCTCACGGCATCTCCAAGCTTCCCATCTATGTAAAGAGAATCCGCGATAGAGGTGTAGATCCAAAAGCCTTCCCAAAGGTGATTGGAGGAAAAGGAGCCGTGATCCGTATCGATGCACAGAACGGGCTGGGGCCGGTAGCAGGAACGTTTGGAATGGAAAAGGCTATGGAAGCAGCTCGGTCCCATGGAGTAGGCCTTGCCTCGGTACGGAATAGCAATCACTTCGGCGTTACCGCCTATTATTCGATGCTATGCCTTCCGGAAGGGATGATCGGAATAGCCCTGAGTAACGCAAATCCCACCGTAGCCCCCTGGGGAGGGAAAAAAGCAATGGTAGGGACCAGTCCCCTTTCCGTGGCCATCCCCACAAAGGGGGGGCTTCCTTTTGTGATCGACATGGCCTCTACCACGGTAGCGAGGGGGAAAATCATTCTATACGCTCAAAAGAAGAAACCATTGCCCCTCGGATGGGCGCTTGACTCAGAGGGACGGGAAACCACTGATCCAGAAGTAGCGTTAAAAGGGCTCCTTACTCCCCTGGGAGGAGCAAAAGGGTCTGGCTTAGCTCTGGTGATTGATATTCTTTGTGGCCTTCTTTCAGGTTCCAAATACCTGACAGAGGTAGGACATCTGTATACCGGGACAGAAAAACCCCAGGGAACCGGCCATATCTTTGCAGCCCTTGATATTGAAACCTTCCTGCCGAAAGAGCAGTTCCTGGAAGAGATGGATCACTATATAGAGAAAATCCATGCCTGCCCACGGGCCGATGGTGTAGAACGGATCTATGTTCCCGGGGAAATCGAGTACGAGGCGATGCTTCGAACAAGACGCGAGGGAGTGGAAGTGTCTCCCGGGACCCTTAAAGAATTGAAAGACACAGCCCTTCAGGTAGGTGTATCCTTGAAAAGTCTCCCTTGAAGGATTTGCCCGATGAGAAAAGATGAACTCATAGGAAAAACACGAAGCCTTCGCCTGGAACAGGAAGAGCTTAAATCCCTGACAGATACAGCGTACGAAAAGATTAAAGCTGCTATTCTGAAGGGAGTACTTCCCCCGGGAAGCCGGCTGGCAGAGCGACAGCTTTCCGAGGAAATGGGAGTCAGTACAACCACAGTGAAACGGGCTTTAGGACTTCTGGCAATGGAAGGGCTTCTAGAGATACAGCCTCGTCGTGGAACATATGTAGCCCAACAGGCTTCCGGGAATCCCCGAGAAACCATGATGGTCCGGGCTGCTCTGGAAGGCCTGGCTGCTCGATTTGCCGCAGAAAAAGCAAATCCGGAAGACATACAATCCCTGGAGAAACAATTAAAGCTCATGGAAAGTCGAACGGAAAAAGGCTCTCTGGCATCCCTGGTCCAGGCAAACACAGAGTTTCATTATAAAGTCCACAGAATCGGTAGAAATCCATACATCATGCGATTGATCGATATTTTACGCTCCTTCGATATCAGCTTCCGCCGAAAAGCCCTTTCCGATAGGGAAGAAGCATGGAAAGGGTTCACTGAACACAAGGCTGTTTTTGAAGCGATCCGCACTCATCAGGGAGAAGAAGCGGAACGCCTCATGAGGGAACATATTCTTCGGTCGTACGATGAGGTGTCAGAAAGAGCGGTCTAGGGGAATATAAGAACAAGATTGTGCAAAAATTGGTTAGTGTAACGAAGCTTGGTGATTAGGAAACAAAAGTAGAACAATTTCCAGTTTGCCTTACAGTATCTTAGCTAACAACACCCACAAGCTTCGTGACACTACCTACATATCAAGGGAGGGCATCAAATCTGCCATTTCAATCGCGGAGAGGGCTGCATCCCATCCTTTGTTCCCCGCCTTTGTTCCAGCTCGTTCCACTGCCTGTTCGATAGATTCCGTGGTAAGCACTCCGAAGATAACGGGAACAGCACTGGAAAGGGAAGCCTGCGCAATCCCCTTGGCTGCTTCAGCGGCGATATAATCGAAGTGGGGGGTAGCCCCCCGGATAATCGCCCCTAAACAGATCACCGCGTTGTATTTCCCGCTCCGCGCTAGTTTCGAGGCAACAAGAGGTATCTCAAAGGATCCGGGTACCCGTACTACGGTGATACGTTCCGAACTGCCCCCATGGCGGAGGATACAATCCAGGGCCCCTTCTAACAGCCGATCCGAAATCAAAGAATTAAATCGACTCACTACAAGGGCAAAGTCCTTGTTCTCTGCTTTTAACTGTCCAACGATTTCACGCATACTGGTTCTCCTTCGTTGTCTGATGTATGGGACTTGCTGCAGAAAATTGCTTTAGAGCTTTGCTGCAACTCGCCAGGTACTCTCTAAGACATGCTACAGTAATGATCTTTAGATCAAACCTCTGGGCAAGTTCCGTAAGCCTGGGAACGCGGGCCATGGTTCCGTTGTCATCCAGGATTTCGCAGAGGATCCCTGACGGATATAAACCCGCAAGTCTACAGAGATCCACCGCAGCTTCTGTATGGCCTTGTCGTACCCGGACCCCTCCTTCCCGCGCTACCAGAGGAAACACATGCCCGGGACGGAGGAGATCTTCCGGACGGGTCTCAGGATCAACGAGAGCCTGGATCGTCCTTGCACGATCAAAGGCGGAAATCCCTGTGGAAGTTCCTTCCCGGGCATCGACACTCACGGTGAAAGCTGTAGAGTGGGAAGAAGTATTTTCCCTCACCATAAAAGGAAGGGATAATTCCCAGGCCCGCTCCAGAGTAATTGCCTGGCATAAAAGTCCCCTCCCGTGGGTAATGATGAAATTCACCTTCTCAGGGGTAGCTTTTTCCGCTGCCATGATAAAATCGCCCTCGTTCTCCCGATCTTTATCATCGGTAACGATCAGGATCCTCCCCTCTTGAAGTTCTTTTAGCGCTTCCTCAATATCTATGAAAACATCTTCCATCCTTTTCCTCCTTTTCTTATGCTTTGTTTCCAGAAACCAACTGCTGCAAGGCCTCCCAGGTAAGTCCCGGGGTTGTACCTCCCTCACCTTCAGAGATACCTTCCTCTTTCAGGGAAAGAAACCGTTCTACATACCGGCCGATAATATCTGTCTCTACATTGACCGAATCTCCCTCCTTCTTTTCCCCCCAGGTCGTTTGTTCCAGGGTTACGGGGATAAGATTCACCGTAATTTCTCTGTCCGTCACAGAGGCCAGAGTCAAACTGATCCCGTCCAGGGCAATAGATCCTTCTGGAACACAGTACCTGAAAAGATGGGGGGGGAGTGCAAGAGAAACGTACACGTTGTTCTTTTCCCGCTTAATCGCGCGGATGCGGCCTACTCCGCTTACATGCCCCTGCACAAAATGACCGCCCAACCGTCCATCGAATCTCAGGGCTCGTTCCAGGTTTACCCGGGAGCCAGGACTGAGATTTCCCAGAGTTGTTTTCTTAAGGCTCTCTGCCAGCGTATCCACCCGGAACGTACGGGGACCAATCCCCTGTATCGTTTGACACACTCCGTCAATAGCGAGAGAATCCCCTACCTTACTTCCTTCCAGGACGACCTTTCCTTCCACCTCCAGCTGAACCCACCCGCTCCCTTTCCTCTTGAGGGATCGGACGATTCCCACCTCTTCAATGATTCCTGTGAACATCGTTTTCACCTCATACCATTCTAAATTGAGATCTCCTGAAACCGGGATGGAACAGTCTCCGACCCTGGAACCAGGCCGACTTCCGTTTCCTTGAGGAAGCCAGGTCTATACCCCTCCACCTGTATCTGAGTGCATATATGACGAATACGGATCTGTTCGAGACGAATTGCTTGAGAGATTTTTGTGAACCCCAGATCTCCGAACGTATTGATCCCTGTGCCCAGTACCCGCGGGGCAATGAAGAACGTTATACGATCATATACGGTACTCTTTAGAAAAGAAGTAAAAAGAGCTCCTCCCCCTTCCACCAGGATGGATCGAATCCCCCGATCTCCCAGGGCTGTAAGCACTTCTCCGAGATTCAGCCTTCGGAATAGTTCGTCCCCCTTCTCCAGATCATAGGATACGGACAACACGGTTATTCCCCTTGTCTCCAGAGCTTTCCGCTTTTGGAGATCAAAATCAGGTCCGGTAACTATGAAGGTTTTCTCCGGATCCGGGGGATGAAAAATCTTCCGATCCAGGGGAAGGGAGAGGGTACTGTCCAGCACGACCCGGATCGGATTTCGTCCCTCTACAAATCGTACCGTCAGTTCCGGGTCATCGACCTGCACCGTGTTCTTTCCGATCAGGACTGCATCGTAGCGAGCTCTCCATTGATGTACCTGGCGCCGGGCATGCTCATCCGTTATCCACCGGGAATCACCCTCTTTTGATGCGATTCTTCCATCCAGGGTCTGGGCAATTTTCAGATGTACAAACGGCCTGCCCAAAGTATGGTAGGTGATAAACCCCTCGTTCAGCCGGCGTGCTTCATCTGCCAGAATCCCAACCGAAACCTCCACTCCCTTCTGACGCAGGATCTCTACCCCTTTGCCGCGGACTTTCGGGTTGGGATCCAGCATAGCAATAAAAACCTTCCGTATCCCGCTTCGTATGATCAGATCCGTACAGGGGGGTTGGTGTTTTTCCGGCCCGGTAAAACAGCAGGGCTCCAGAGTACAGTACAGGTCAGCTCCTGCTACCGGTTCTATGGCCGACTCAATAGCCCGTGTTTCCGCATGCTTTTCACCATATGCACGGTGGAATCCCTCTCCCAGAACCCGGCCATCCTTTACAACCACCGCCCCTACAAGAGGATTGGGAGAAACCTTTCCACTGCCTCGACGGGCAAGTTTCAAGGCTCGTTTCATATAGTGTTCCACGTTCATACGCCCTCGGTCAGATAGAATTTTCCAGGGGTATCGGAAGAGACAGGAATTTCTTACGGTACTGTGCCCGTACTCTATAAGTTCGGATGATAAGAAAAGAAGACCGATTTCCCATCCGGGATTGTTTCCAAAAAAAAGCCCTGAGACAAGGGCTCAGGGCGGAAACCTTCCGGTCATCGATTTTCTTCCATCCGGACTATACCGTCGGCACCGGAGTTACACCGGTTCAATCCTCTTCATAAAGGACTCGCGGGCTTTCACCGCCGGTGGGGAATTGACATCACAGCCTCACCCCGCCCTGAAAATCTTATATGAAAGTTAAGAAATCAGGGAAAATTTGTCAAGAGGGCGAATTGACTCATAATTAATCTCATCCAGGGGAGAGCATGAAAACTCACCCCTGCACACTGGCGAACTCTCCAGGGAGGGATCCGCTCTAGGGCAGGG
>Ga0116192_1002241_pt1 | contig 12987 bp, 13 predicted proteins | sample AD_UKC113_MetaG_FD_89876 | JGI IMG/M metagenome (GOLD analysis project Ga0116192, IMG submission 89876) | Active sludge microbial communities of municipal wastewater-treating anaerobic digesters from Hong Kong - AD_UKC113_MetaG | ecosystem: Engineered > Bioreactor > Anaerobic > Digestate... | reverse complement strand
GCCGCCCGAGACCAGTCCCAGGTCCGGGCATTTCCCCCGGGAAGGGGACCGCCCCGGCACTCGATGAGGAACGCCGACGCCGCATAGGAAGCCGAATCCTCGATTCCGGGGGTCCCGTTTGCAAAGAGGGTCTTGATCACCAGGATTCCTTCCCGAGTCAAGTGGCGGACGAGTTCCGGGTCTTCGCCGCCGTGCAGCTGGACCGCGTTGATTCCGCAGGACTCGATCCGCCGCAGGATGGAGTCGTAGCCTTCCTGGACAAACACTCCGACCCGGGTGACGGAACCCGGCAGATCCCCACAGATCTCCCGCGCCTGTTCATCCGTCACAAAGCGGGGGCTGGGAGGGTAAAACACGAGCCCGACGGCATCCGCCCCCAGCCGGGCGCACTCGGCGGCTTCCCCGGGGCTTTTCAACCCGCACACCTTCACCTGGGGAAACGGGGGGGCGCCCCTTTTTCGAACCGTTCCCGACATCTGCTGTGAATTCATTTCAGAAAACCTTCCTTTTGGGCACGACCCGGAAATCCTTTCCCGTTCGGGCGTCCCAGGAGCCGCCCCAGGAGCTCCACGGGGTTTTCCGCTCGAACCAGGCTTTCTCCGACCAGAAAGTTCCAGATTCCCGCTCCCAGGACCCGCTCCACCTGGCCGCGATTTTCGATTCCGCTTTCCGCCACCCCCACCTGCCGGGGATCGAGTCTTGCCGCCATGCGCACGGACACCTCCACGTCCGTGCGAAAGGTCCCCAGGTCCCGGTTGTTGATCCCGATGAGAGAAGCTCCGGCCCAGGTTGCCGTCTCGAGATCCTCCTGGGAATGGACCTCCACCAGGGCATCCAGGAGAAGCTCCCCGCACAGGGAGAGGCAGTCCCGGAGAAATTCCCGGGAAAGGGCGCGGACGATGAGCAGTACGGCATCGGCCCCCATGGCCGCCGACTCATAGACCTGGTAGGTGGAGAGGATGAAATCCTTGCGCAGGATGGGAAGGTTCACGGCGGACCGGGCTTCCTTCAGGTCACGGGAGCTTCCGTGGAAAAAGGAAGCGTCCGTGAGGACGGAAACGGCCGCGGCCCCGCCCTTTTGGTAAAGCTTCGCCTGTCGCGCGGGATCCAGGTCTCCTCGAAGGATCCCCCGAGAGGGGGACCCCCGTTTGATTTCGGCGATGATGTTCACGCCGTGGGGGAGGGGGGATTGGAGCCGCTGAAAAAAGGGACGCCTTTCTGGGCGTTCCTCGGCCAGCCGACGGACAACGGCTTCGGGCAAAGCCCTTCGCGCCGTTTCCACCTCTTGGCGCTTTCTCTCCAGGATCTTGTGAAGAATGTCCGGTTTCATGTCATTCCATTCGCTGCTTGTCTCATTGAGCGTTCTCGCTGGTGAATCGCACCAGGGCCTCCAGTTTCCCCATGGCGGCCCCGCTGTCGATGGAATCCTCGGCCAAGCGAATCCCCCGGGAGAAGTCCGGAGCCTTGCCTGCAGCCATGAGGGCGGCGGCGGCGTTGAGCACCACCACGTCCCTCTTGGCCCCCTTGGCCCCCCCCAGGACTTCCCGGGTGATCCGGGAGTTCTCCCGGGCATCCCCTCCCAGGAGTTCTTCGGGTTCGGCACGACGCCCCAAGAGCTGCTCGGGCGACACCTCGTAGGTTCGAATGAGTCCGTCTTTGAGCTCAGAGATCCGGGTGGGGGCGCACACGGAAATCTCGTCCAAGCCGTCCAGCCCGTGGACTACGTAGGCGCTCCGAGTTCCCAGGGAAAGAAGGGCCTGGGCGAACATCTCCGTCAACTGGGGGGCGTAGACGCCCAACAACTGGCAGTTGGCCCCCGCAGGATTGGTGAGGGGGCCCAGCATGTTGAAGATGGAGCGAATCCCCACTTCCTTTCGGGCCTGGGCGGCATAACGCATGGCCCCGTGGAAGAGGGGGGCGAAGAGAAACCCGATGCCCAGGCTTTGCACTGCTTCCTCGACCAGCTCGGGTTCGAGGTCCAGCCTCACCCCCAAGGCTTCCAAAAGATCCGCGCTGCCGCATCGGCTCGAGACCGAACGATTGCCGTGCTTGGCCACGGTAACCCCGCACCCGGCCACCACAAAGGCCGCCGTGGTGGAGATGTTGAAGGTCCCCTTCCGGTCGCCGCCGGTTCCGCAGGTGTCCACCACGGTATCCGCCGGAGTCTGGATGCGGGTTGCCTTGCGGCGCATGGTCCGGGCCGCTCCGGCCAGCTCGGAATAGGTTTCGCCCTTGGTGGCCAGGGCGGCCATCAAGGCACCCACCTGGGCGTTGGTGGCATTTCCCGTCATGATGTCGTTCATGACCTCGGCCATCTCCGTCTCGTCCAAATCCTGTCGCTGAACCACTTTCTTGAGACTTTCGTGAAGCATGATCTTCCTTTCCCCGGTACGGAGGTTCTACCCCTCCACTCGTTGGAGGAAATTCCTGAGGAGCCGCTTCCCCACGGGAGTCATGATGGACTCGGGGTGAAACTGGATTCCCTCGGTGGGATGCTCCCGGTGCCGAATTCCCATGATTTCCCCGTCCTCGGACTCGGCCGTGACCTCGAGACAGGACGGCAGATCCTCCCTGCGAACCGCCAGGGAATGGTACCGCATGGCCTGGAAGGGACTGCGAATTCCCCGGTAGATGGTCTTGCCGTCGGACTGGATGGCGGAGGTCTTCCCGTGCATGAGCTGCCGGGCACGAACCACCGTTCCGCCGAAGGCCACGGCGATGGCCTGATGCCCCAGGCAAACCCCGAGGATAGGGAGCTTTCCCGTGGTCTCGCGAATGAGGGAAACGGAAATCCCGGCGTTTTCCGGGCGGCAGGGACCCGGGGAGATGACGATTCCCCGGGGCTTCCATTCCCGGATTTCCTCCACGGAAACCACATTGTTGCGCACCACTCGGACTTCGGCGCCCAACACCCGGAGATACTGCACCAGGTTGTAGGTGAAGGAATCGTAATTGTCGATCATGACCAACATGGCGTTCTCCCTCTCTTGTATGCTGTTTTCGGGCCCGTTCGCCGGGCGGTCCTGGATTGTCAGCCTCGGTAAATGAGCTGCAATGCCCGCTGAATGGCCATGGCCTTGCTGATGGTTTCCAGCCGTTCCTTTTCCGGATCGGAATCCGCCACGATCCCGGCCCCGGCTCGAACCACCAGTCGGTCCTTTTGAATGCAGGCCGTGCGAATGGTGATGGCCAAATCCATGTTTCCCGTAAAAGACACGTACCCGATGGCGCCGCCGTACGGACCCCGGGGCTCCTTCTCGAGCTCGGCAATGATTTCCATGGCACGCACCTTGGGCGCTCCCGACAGGGTCCCCGCGGGGAAGGTGGCCTGAAGCAGGTCCCACGCGTCGCACCCCGTCTTGAGGTCGCAGCAGATGTTGGATACCAGGTGCATCACATGGGAATAGCGTTCGACCACCAGCAGGTCCGTCACCTGTACGGTCCCCACCTCGGCCACGCGGCCCAGGTCATTGCGGCCCAGATCCACCAGCATGAGGTGCTCGGCCCTTTCCTTGGGGTCCTGCAGGAGCTCGTCGGCCAGTTTTCGATCTTCCTGTTCCGTTTTCCCCCGGGGGCGCGTACCCGCAATGGGCCGGAGGGTGGCTACCCCGTTCTCGAGGCGCACCATGACCTCGGGGGACGATCCCACCAGGACGATATCGTCCAGGTGCAGGAAGTAGAGGTACGGGGAAGGATTCACGTAACGCTGGGCGCGATAAAGCCACCACGGATCGGGGGGATATTGGCAGGAAAACGGCTGGGAAAGGACCGTCTGAATGACGTCTCCGGCCTCGATGTACTCCTTGATTCGAGCCACCTGGCCGCGGAAGGAATCCGGGTCCACGTGGGGTTTCAACTCGCAGAAGTCCCGGCATCCCGTGGGGCGGTGGGGCATGGGGCCCGCCAGGACGGCCCGCATTCCATCGAGCTTCTCGATGGCCCGATGGTACGCGGCCTCGGGAGAGGTGTCCTCCAGGAACACATAAGCCACCAGGGTCAGGGTGTGCCGGAGGTTGTCGAAGATCAGGAGCTCGCCGGGAATGGCGAAATGAGCCAGGGGAGCGTCCACGGGCATGTCGTGGGGGATGGCCTCGAAGAAGGAAACGGCTTCGTAGGCGATGTAGCCCACCAGTCCTCCCCAGAACCGGGGCAGCCCCGCAGGGGATGCAGGCTTGAAACGCGCCATAAAGGCCCGCAGCACGTCCAAGGGGCGCCCGTGGTGAGGGACTTCCTCCGTGGACGCCCCGCTCTCGATCACCACCCGGTCCGGGTAGACTCGAACCACCGACCGGGCCGAAGAACCCAGGAAGCTGTATCGCCCCCACCGCTCGCCCCCTTCGACGCTCTCGAGAAGAAAGACCGGTCCCTTGCCCCGGTACACTTTGGCCAGGGCGGAAAGGGGCGTCTCCGTATCCGCCAGGACCTCCAGGCAAACGGGGATGAGGTTGCTGCTCCCCGCCATGCGGAGAAATTCGTTCTTGTCGGGAAATTGTCTCAGTCTCATGGTGTGAACCCCGATTCCGGTTTGGTGGAAATTGGCTCCATATCAATGGATTCCATCCGGTCGAAAGATTTTGAAGATGGGGCGGATCTGCCCGCACAGTTCCACGAACTGCTCGGGATAGAGGGACTGGGCTCCGTCGCTGAGGGCCGCCTCCGGCTGGTGATGGACCTCGACCAGGAGCCCGTGGGCCCCCACGGCCACGGCGGCCCGGCTCAAGGGTATCACCTGGCTTCGACGCCCGGCGGCATGGCTGGGATCCACGAGAACCGGCAGATGGGTTTCTTTTTGAACCACGGGAACCGCGGAAAGATCCAGGGTGTTGCGGCTGTGGTGGGCAAAGGTGCGCACCCCCCGCTCGCACAGGATGACCCGGGTGTTTCCGCCTTCCATGATGTACTCGGCAGCCATGAGCCACTCTTCGATGGTGGCGGAAAGACCGCGTTTGAGAAGCACGGGTTTGGAGGATCGGCCGGCCCGCCGAAGGAGGCTGAAATTCTGCATGTTGCGGGCGCCGATCTGGATCACGTCCGCGTAGGCTTCCACCAGGTCGAAGACTTCGTGATCGATGGCCTCGGTGACTACCGGCAACCCGGTCTCCCGGCGCACCCGGGCAAGGATCTTCAGGCCGTCCTCTCCCAGCCCCTGGAAGGCGTACGGGGAGGTTCGGGGCTTGAAAGCCCCGCCCCGAAACATGTGGGCCCCGGCTTTCTTAACCAGCCCGGCGATGGTCAAAGCCTGGGTCTCGCTCTCCACGGCGCAGGGACCGGCAATGAGGGTGAGGGTGCCGTTTCCGATGCAGGCGTCCCCCACCCGGACGACGGTATCCGTCGGGTGGGACTCCCGGCTCACCAGCTTGTAGGGACGGGTAACGGGAATGACTTCCTTGACCCCCGGCAAACCCAGGAATAGGGAGGGTTCCACGGACCCGTGGTTATGAAGGACGCAGATGGCCACCCGATGCCCCCCGGGCACGGGCCGGGCCGCAAAGCCGCGGGATTCGACGGCCTGGACGGCCCTTTCGATTTCTTCCGGCGTAGCTTCCTGTTCCATGACGACCAGCATGACTGGACTCCTCGTTTGGACGACGGGGGACGGGGCAAGATCCCCTCGACCCCTCGTGCGGAAAATGGAATCCCCAAGAAAAGAACGGGGATCGCAGGAACTTTCCCACGATCCCCGGAACGCAAAAAGGACCGTGGGCCTGGAGTGGCCCACGGTCCTTGGGTTTTGGCGCTCAACGCTGAGGCTTCAGCTTATGCGACCGAGTCGGCACACCCCTCCCTGCCGGCATTCCACCACCAGCGCCAAGCAAATATGGATTGTCCGAAACTCCGTCTCATGATGCGTTTTCCTTTTTGAGGGTTACTCCCTCTTAGCAAAAGCCTCGATGGGATGTCAAGGGGGAAATTGCGGGTCCTGGAGAGCATGGGGAAGAAGGGCGGCCTGCGGGTCCCGCAGGATCCTCTCCATGAATTTTTTATTGCTCGACCGGAGAGTTCATGTTAGATTCACCCGATTTACCAAATCCGCACACCTCTCGAACCCTTTTGGTGCCCGATGCTTGTTGGCGGTGAAGAGGGGTGGAGGCCAACCAGAAGGAGAACCCTATGAACGTCGTTACCATGAAACAACTGCTGGAAGCCGGGGTCCACTTCGGCCATCAGACCCGCCGATGGAACCCCAAGATGAAACCTTACATCTTCGGCGCCCGCAACGGGATCTACATCATCGACTTGCAGCGCACCGTCAAGCTCTTCAATACCGCCTTCCGCTTCGTCGCCGATACCGCCGAAGCGGGAGAAAGCGTCCTGTTTGTGGGCACCAAGCAGCAAGCCCGCGACACCATTCTGGAAGAAGCCCGGCGGGCCGGCATGTTTTGGGTCAACCAGCGCTGGCTGGGCGGCATGCTCACCAACTTCAAGACCATTAAGCTGCGAATCGACCGCCTCAAAGAACTGGACGCCATGATCGAGGACGGCAGCATCAACCGGTTTCCCAAGAAAGAGATTCTCCAACTGCAGAAAGAACGGATGAAACTGGAGAAGAACCTGGGGGGAATCAAGGACATGACCCGGCTGCCCGGCGCTCTTTTCGTGGTGGACACCCACCGGGAAGACATTGCGGTGGCCGAGGCCAATCGATTGGGAATTCCGGTCGTGGCCATCGTGGATACCAACTGTGACCCGGACCTCATCAACTACCCCATCCCCGGAAACGACGACGCCATCCGAGCCGTGAGACTCATTACCTCCCGCATTGCCGACGCCTGCATCGAGGGCAAAGAGCGACATCTGGAGAAGCAGCAAGCGCTGGGCGACAAAGAGGAACCGGCCTTCGAAGAAGTGCCCGCGGGACAGATCCTCAAGGAAGAAGCCAGCGGCCCCGAGGTGGAGATCGTCAATCCCGTCGCCTTGTCACGGCAGGAAGAGCAGGAATAGGATTTCGCCAAGACCGACAACACAGAGGAGGAAACCCTTTGGAAATTACAGCTTCCATGGTTCGAGAACTGAGGGAAAAAACCAATGCAGGCATGATGGACTGCAAGAAGGCTCTCCAGGACACCGGGGGAGACATGGAAAAGGCCGTGGATCTCCTTCGCCGGAAGGGATTGGCCAAGGCGCTCAAGCGATCCGGCAAGGAAGCCCAGGAAGGGATGGTCCATGCCTATATTCACGGCGCAGGCCGCATCGGAGTCCTGGTGGAGGTGAACTGCGAAACGGACTTTGCCGCCAAGAGCGAGGACTTTGTCGAGTTTGTCAGGAACATCGCCCTGCAAATCGCCGCCACCAATCCCCTGGGAGTCCGTAAGGAAGACGTTCCCGAGGAAATCATCGAACGGGAACGGGGAATCTACCTGGCCCAGGCCGGGGAGACCGGAAAGCCCGCCCACATCCTGGAAAAGATGGTGGACGGGAAGATGAGAAAGTTCTACGAGGAATCTGTCCTCATGGAGCAGGCCTACGTCAAGGAACCGGAAAAGACCATTCAGGACTATCTTAACGAACTCGTAGCCAAGATCGGCGAAAAGATCTTCGTGCGTCGATTCGTTCGATACCAGTTGGGCGAGGAGTAGAGCCCGAACTTTCTGCCGGCAAGCCACGGCGGCCGGCCGACCTTCGGCCGCGGCCCTCACGGCAGACGCCCCTTCATCCCCGGAGCCGAGCGAGCCCCGGGATTTCGAGTGTTGCGAGGGTGCATGAGCCACGCGTCAAAACCTCGGTACACAAGGATCCTGCTGAAGCTGAGCGGCGAAGCCCTCATGGGATCCGGCTCCTATGGGATCGACCCCCAAGTGTTGACCGTGATCGCCGAGGAGGTTCAAGAGGTCCGGGAATTGGGTGTGGAGGTGGCCCTGGTGGTGGGTGGGGGCAACATCTTTCGGGGAATGTCGGGAGCGGCCCAGGGAATGGATCGGTCTACGGCCGACTACATCGGCATGCTGGCTACGGTCATGAACGCCCTGGCCCTGCAACAGGCCCTCGAGAAACACGGGATGCCCACCCGGGTATTGACCGCCATTGACATGAAAGAGGTGGCCGAGCCCTACATTCGGCGCCGGGCCATCCGGCACCTGGAAAAGGGGCGCGTGGTGATTTTTGCCGCAGGAACCGGTCTCCCCTTCTTCACCACGGACACCACCGCCGCCTTGCGGGCGGTGGAAATCGGCGCCCAGGTCCTCATGAAGGCCACCAAGGTCGACGGCGTTTATAACGACGACCCCGAAAAGGACCCGATGGCGGTGAAATACAACCAGGTGAGCTACATGGAAGTCCTTCGAAAGAACCTCCGCGTCATGGATGCCACCGCCATTTCTCTGGCAAAGGACCAGAATATGCGTATCGTGGTTTTCAGCCTGAAAGAGCGAGGCAACATCAAAAGAGTCATCCTGGGAGAACCCATAGGAACCGTGGTGGAGGGAGTCGGTCATGTTGAATGATGTCTACGCGGATGCTCGGGATCGCATGAACAAGGCACTGGAAACCCTCGAGCGGGAATACAAGAGGCTGCGAACGGGCAGGGCCTCGATTTCCCTGGTGGACGAAATCCGGGCGGAATACTACGGAGTCCCGACACCCCTAAACCAGCTGTCCACCATCACCGTTCCCGATCCCCGCACCATCATGATTCAACCTTGGGACAGCACCGTCATCGGCGAGGTCGAGAAGGCCATCCACAAGTCGGAGCTGGGACTGAACCCCACCAATGACGGGAAGGTCATTCGGATCCATATCCCGCCCCTCACCGCCGAGCGCCGTCGGGAGCTGGTGAAGGTCATCAAGAAGATGGCGGAGGAAGCCAAGGTGGCCGCTCGCAATATTCGCCGCGACGTGAACGAGATGATCAAAGAGTTGAAGAAAGAAAAAGAGATTTCCGAAGACGAGCAATTCCGCGCACAAGAAGAGATTCAGAAGATCACCGACGACTTCATCAAGAGGATCGACGGAGTGTACGGCATCAAGGAAAAAGAAATCCTGGAAATCTGAATGGATCGTCTGGATCTCAAGAAGCTTCCGCGCCATGTGGCCATCATCATGGACGGCAATGGCCGCTGGGCGAAGCTGAAGCTGCTCAACCGGATTACCGGGCACCAAGAAGGCGCGGGGTCCGTCCGGGAAATCGTTCGCTGTTGCCGCAAGCTCGAGATCCCTTACCTTACCCTGTACGCCTTTTCCAAAGAGAACTGGCAAAGGCCCCCCCACGAAGTGGAAGCCCTCTGGCTGCTTCTCAAGCGGTTTCTCAAATCCGAGCTGCCGGAACTGCTGGAGAACGGGATCCGTCTCCGGCACCTGGGAGATCCCCAGGGGATTCCCCCGGATGTTTTGGAGGACCTCTATTCCGTCCAAGCACAAACCGCCTCGTTCGATAAATTGATCCTTAGCCTGGCCATCAATTACGGAGGACGCCAGGAGATCGTCCAGGCCGCGTGGACCTATGCCCGGGAAATGGCCGGGGGTGCAATTCCCGCCCAGCCCCCCAGCCCTGCGGATTTTGCTCGATACCTGTACACCTCCGGGATGCCGGACCCGGACCTGATCATCCGCACGGGGGGAGAACACCGGGTCAGCAACTTCCTCCTCTGGCAGGCGGCTTACTCGGAGTTCTACATCACCAACACCCTCTGGCCCGACTTTCGGGAAAGGGAATTCATCGAGGCGCTTCTGGACTTTCAAGGACGAGAGCGGCGTTTTGGAAAGACCGGGGACCAGGTCCAGGAAAAGGCGAGCTGAACAGTCCAAAGATGTGGAAGCGGCAGACCATGAGTTCTCACACGCAAAGGCTCGTTACGGCCATCCTGGTCCTGGTTCCCGTTTTGTGGGTCATTGCGGCCGGGTCCTACTGGACCTGGACGGTCATGGTGCTCCTTGCGGCCCTCCTGGGTCTGCGGGAATTTCAGCACCTGCTGGTCTCCGACGTGCGTTCTTCCCGGCAATGGCGGGTGCTTTACTATTCCGGCGGCCTGTTCCTTCCCGCGGGAGCCGCCCTGGGCGGACCCACGGGGCTTCATTGCGGCCTGATCCTTGGATTGTTCGGGGCACTGCTCGGCATGCTGGCTCGCTCTCCCTTGGATTCCAACGGGATTCGGCGTCTGGCCCAGTGCACCCTGGGCTGGCTTTACATTCCTTATCTTTTGTCCTATGTTTTGTTGATCGGTCAAGCTCCCCCGGGAAGGCGGTGGCTCCTTTTCACCCTGGTGGTGGTGGTCTGTAGCGACGCCGGGGCATACTACTCCGGAAGGACCTGGGGACGGCACAAGCTCTATGAAGCGGTCAGCCCCAAGAAGACCGTCGAAGGTTCCGCGGGGGGACTCCTTCTGAGCGTCCTGGCAGGGGTGGGAATCGGGCAACTGCTCTTGCCCGAAAGGACCATCCCCCAGACGCTGGTGCTCAGCGTCGCCCTGGCACTCATCAGCCAGACGGGAGACTTGATCGAATCCATGATGAAGAGGATCAGCGGAAAGAAAGACTCCAGCCGGCTCCTGCCCGGTCACGGCGGCATTCTGGACCGATTGGACAGTCTTCTTTTCGTATTTCCCACCAGCTGGCTGTTCTTGTAGCACAGGGACTCTCGCCGGCGAGCGAAGCACCCGGGCACTTCCGATCTCACCGGAACTTTGACGGGTTCGAGGACGTTGTGGCAAAGATTCTGAGCATTCTGGGCAGTACCGGCTCCATCGGAGTGAATACCCTGGAGGTGGTTCGGCAGTTTCCCGAACGTTTTCAAGTGGCGGCCCTGGCCGCAGGTCGAAACATCGAGCTGCTGGGCCGCCAGATCCGCGAGCACCACCCTCGGTTGGTGTCGGTGCTCGACTCGGAGCTGGCCGACAAGCTCGAGAAGAGCCTTCGGAACCAAGACCCCCGGCCGCGGATTGTCTACGGACCCCAAGGCTATGAAGAGGTCGCCGCCTTTCCCGAAGCGCAGATGGTCGTTTCCGCTATGGTGGGAGCGGCGGGACTTCTGCCCACTCTGGCAGCCATCCGGGCGGGAAAGGACCTGGCCCTGGCAAACAAGGAAACCCTGGTCATCGCCGGGGAACTGGTCATGGACCTCGCCTCCCGGTCCGGAATTCGCATCCTCCCCGTGGACAGCGAGCACAGCGCCGTGTTCCAGGCACTCCAGGGAAACCGTCACGGGGCCGTCAAGAGGATCCTTCTCACCGCTTCCGGGGGGCCGTTCTTTCATCAGGACCCGGCAACCCTGTCCACGGTCACTCCCCAACAGGCCCTGCGCCATCCCAACTGGGCCATGGGGCGAAAGATCACCATCGACTCGGCGACCCTTATGAATAAGGGGCTCGAGGTCATCGAGGCCCGCTGGCTTTTTGGAATCCCCGCGGACCGGATCGCCGTGCATGTTCATCCGGAGAGCATCATTCATTCCATGGTGGAATACATTGACGGGTCGGTGATCGCCCAAATGGGGATCCCCGACATGAAGATCCCCATCGCCTTTGCCCTTGCCTACCCGGAACGGCTGCCGGTCCAATCCCCCCCGTTGGATCTTTTTTCTCTGCAGAAATTGACCTTTTTCCCACCGGACGAGGACAAGTTTCCGTGTCTCCGCCTGGCCTACACGGCTTGCCGCAGAGGATCCACCCTTCCTTCGGTGCTCAACGGCGCCAATGAAGTGGCCGTCCACGCATTCCTCGAGGGAAGGATCGGATTCCTGGCAATTCCGGAGCTCATCGAATCCGTGATGAACGCCCACAAACCGGCCGACGGACCGTCCCTGGAATCGATCCTGGCCGCCGATGAATGGAGCCGCCGGGAGGCCGAGCGACGGGTGCGCGAAGCTCAGTCCTGAGATCATAAAGGATACGCCCTTGGTAACAACGATTCTCTCCACCATAGTGGTATTGGGGGTACTCATTTTTGTCCACGAGCTGGGCCATTTTCTGGTGGCCAAGTGGTCCGGGGTGACCGTGCTGCGGTTTTCCTTCGGGTTCGGGCCCCGGCTCTTCGGGTTTCGGAAGGGCGAGACGGACTACTGCATTTCCGCCTTTCCCCTGGGCGGCTACGTCAAAATGCTGGGAGAGGAACCCGGGGAAGAGCTGCCCGAGGATCAACTGGAAAAAAGCTTTTCCTCCCAGCCGGTCGGCAAGCGGATCGCCATTGTCCTTGCCGGGCCCCTGTCCAATTTCCTGTTGGCCATCGTGGTCTTCACCCTGGTCTACGCCGTTTCCGGCATCCCCGAGATTCTCCCCGAAGTGGGCAGCGTGGCCGCAGGGTCTCCCGCCGAACAGGGGGGGATTCAGGTGGGAGACCGGGTGATCAGCATCAACGACAAGAAGCTGGAGACCTGGGAGAATCTTTCGGGAACCATCGAGCATTCCACCGAGGAAACCCTGGTGTTGAAGGTTCAGCGGGGAGAGGAGACCCTCACCCTCCCCGTGAAACCCATGGTCAGTGAAGCCAAGAATCTCTTCGGGGAAACCGTCACACGGCGCCTCATCGGGGTCACTCCTTCGGGAAAGATCCAGGTTCGCAAGGTGGACCCCTTTCTGGCAGGCTACTACAGCCTTGTTCAAACCTACCACCTGAGCAGGCTGTTCCTTCTTACCGTGGTCAAGCTCATCGAGAGGGTGGTGCCCTTTCACACCCTGGGCGGGCCCATTCTCATCGCTCAAATGGCGGGACAGCAGGCCCAGGAAGGGCTGCTGAACCTGATCTACTTCCTTGCCGTGATCAGCGTGAACCTCGCGGTGCTAAACCTTTTGCCCATTCCCATCCTGGACGGAGGCCATATCCTTTTCTTCACCCTGGAAGCCGTTCTCGGCAAACCCATCGGAATTCGGAAGCTGGAGATGGCCCAGAAGGTGGGAATGGTCCTGCTCCTGGTGCTCATGGTCTTCGTCTTCTACCACGACATCATGCGACTGATCCCGGGCCACAAGCCGGATATCCTGCCCTAGACGCAACGGTGCCCCTAGAATGAAGATCCTGGCCGCAGACACCTCCACCCCTTCGGGCAGCGTGGCAGTGATG
>Ga0116192_1002240_pt1 | contig 12991 bp, 11 predicted proteins | sample AD_UKC113_MetaG_FD_89876 | JGI IMG/M metagenome (GOLD analysis project Ga0116192, IMG submission 89876) | Active sludge microbial communities of municipal wastewater-treating anaerobic digesters from Hong Kong - AD_UKC113_MetaG | ecosystem: Engineered > Bioreactor > Anaerobic > Digestate... | reverse complement strand
TCGCGGCCAAAATGGTGCATGAGCACTTCGACTGGGACGACAACAAGAAAAAATAATACACAAGACATGCAGCAAGAAATATATGCTTTAGAAAAAATTGAGAGCACTGGTCATTCAGTGTTTTTGGCAGGCCCTACTCCAAGAGATTTATCCATTCAAAGCTGGAGACCAGAAATGATAAAGACTTTGCGAGAATGTGGATATACCGGTGATATTTTTATTCCGGAAAAACGTGGCAATTACTTGGATTATGAATATGTAACCAACACATATTGGGAGGTTGAACACTTAAATAAGGCTACTAAGATTATTTTTTGGATACCAAGAGAGATTTCTAAGATGCCGGCATTTACTACCAATATTGAGTTTGGTGAATTTATGCATTCCGGTAAAATAATTCTTGCTTTTCCTCCTGAAGCTGAAAAGATGCGATATCTGGAAGTAAGAGCGCAGATGCATAACATACCTATATTTCATACAATGAAAGATGTTGCTGAATATTTAATTAAAAATTAATATTAAATCTAAAATTTTTAAAAACCCAGCTTTTAAGTTGGGTTTTTTTTGCTTTTATTTCTATTTTTTCTATTTTTATATCTAAATAGAAATTGTAGAATTAAATGGCTAAAACAGCAAAATCAGATAGTGTTAAAGGTTTAAAAAAGATTTATTTAATTAAAGTAGAACCAGAGGCAAATAATAACAAATTTTATTATATGACCGAGCTGGGCGATGGGACTTTTAAGGCTGAATATGGAAGAGTCGGCAGTGACCCAGATGTTAAAATTTATCCCATGAGTATGTGGGATAAAAAATATAAAGAAAAACTTTCTTCACGCAAAGGTTACTCAGATGTTACTCATTTATATTTAGAGGAAGTAAAAACAGCAGACGAAAAAACTACTATCACAGAAATAACCAATAAGGTTGTAGCAAATCTTGTAAAACAATTACGCGGTTATGCACGCATTTCAACTGAAGAAAACTATTTGATTTCATCAGAGAAAGTAACTCAAACAATGATTGATGAAGCCCAAGCACTTGTTGATGAAATTACTGGTATTATCAAAATGGACCAACCGGTAGAACCAATTAATAAATTATTGGTTGAATTATTTAAAATAATTCCAAGACGTATGCGAAACGTTAAAGATTATTTATTTGAAGGTGGTCCAATATTAGATACCAGAGATGAGCTTAATGCCGCTCAAAGATTGATTGCTAAAGAACAAGATACATTAGATGTTATGGCGGGCCAGGTATCAACTCAAAATAAATTAGATATCAAAACAGCAACTCCATCAGCTCTAAATATTTTAGAAAGCATGGGGCTTATTGTTGAAGAAGTTGAAGAAAATGAAATACCGTTAATTAAAAAGTTGATGCAAGACAATAAACATCAATTTAAAAGAGCGTTTAGAGTAATAAACAAAAGAACTCAAGACCGGTTTGATAAACATTTAAAGAAAGTTGATAATAAAAAAATTGAACTTTTCTGGCATGGTTCGAGAAATGAGAATTGGTGGAGTATATTAGATAAAGGACTAATGCTTAGACCGGCGAACGCTGTTCGTACTGGAGCCATGTTTGGAGAGGGAATTTATTTCGCCAGTCTTTTTAGAAAGTCATATGGATATACTTCCGGAAGAGGTTCATATTGGGCAAAAGGTAATGAAAATTCTGCCTTTTTAGCACTTAAGGCAGTGCATGTTGGAGAGCAATTAAAAATCGAAAAACATCAATCTTGGTGTTATGATTTAAGTCTATCAAACCTCAAAAAAAGAGGCAATTATGACTCTTTGTGGGCTGTTGGTGGAGCAGATTTAATAAACGATGAATTTGTAGTTTATACCGAACCTCAATGTACTGTTACTTATTTAGTAGAAGTGAGTTCAAATTAAAAATTTAAAATCAAAAGATATGCCTTGTAGAGATTATGATGAAAATGAAGAATTGAATATTCAAAATTCTGAATTAAGTAAAAAAAATCATCAATTAGAAATTGAATTATGTGAAGCAAGAACAACTCTGCACTTACTTTTTAAGGAAGTAGATAAACAAAAAATTTCACAATACATCAAGTTTAAAGTCGAAAAAGAATTAGAATTTCATCGTAAACACCGAGAAAAAGACAAAGAAGCAAGACTTTCAACTTTGAACAAAAAACTCAAAAACGCTAAAGAAAAGTTTAAATATTTGAAAAATTCTCTTGTTGATTATTCTGACAACTTAAATAAACTTACTTCTGAAATCGCTAAAATAGAAAAAGAAATAAATAAAATTGAATCGGTTTCCGGTGACGATATGCTGGATAGAAATAAATTTTAACCATTCTTTAAGATTAAAAATTGAGTATATTTATAACAATACCTCAATTTTTATTCTAAAAAATGTCTTTCAACCTAAACGAGAATACAACTTATATTAATGCAAAACTAACAGACTTAGGCCGTAGAAATATGGCTTTGGGCGTGTTAAAGCTTAAAAAATTAGTATTACTTGACCGTGAAGTTGATTATAGTATCGACAGAACTAATTCTTATGATATTTTAAATAATCGTATTTTATCACCATCAGATTCTCATCCAGGAGTTATATCACTAAACTTAGATGGTTCTGTTCCTTATAATATTTCCAATCATAATATTGGAGTTTATAAACAATTTTTCTCAGCTGACTCCAGACAGGTAGGCTTTTTTACTGGTAGTACAGATGATTGGTATTGGGTTAATAATATGTATTATAACGCTCAAACTATTGCTTATGTTGGACAAAGTTTTGGGCAGAATAAATTAGTTTTCACTGGAGCATATCCAAAAACAGGCGATTTGGTTTTAATACATTGGCAGGCCCCTCAAAACTCCAACTATGCATCTCCAACCTCACATCCTGTTGTTCCTAATCAAGAGCCGGTGCTTTCGTTGTGGTATAGAGTAATCTCAGCCTCAACAGGTACAAATGTTTTAGTTGATAGACCTATTCCAGATTTTGGTCAAGTTAGTCATGGAGCACGTTCTGAATTTTATCCTTATGATACAGTTGACTCTTATTTTGCAAGCGCTACAACTATAACTTCTCCAGTTTGGAATATGAATATAATAAGAACATATAATGTTCCTGGTTCTATTGATGTTTCTAATTTAGGAAGTAAAGCATTTAGTTTATATGGTTCATTGGATTATGCCGGCAGTAAAATTGCTTTAGGATTTGATTCAAGCACTCCAGCTATTGGTATATTACATTATACTAATATGAATACAGGCCAGACTTATGGAGAGGAGTTGATTGAGAAATCTATAGAGGTTGATGCTCCTGCAATTATGTGGCACAATCGTTTTTCTGATGGAAGTATTCCTAATGGTCAAGCATTATATTGGGGTATGACTATGTATGATAGTTATGGTGTTACGCATTATGATAGTCATGTTGGTAGTACATATAGAGATTTACGTGATGGTAAAACTGCTGCAGATAAAATTGTTGGTAGAGTGTATCACAAATTAAAATTAATTGTAATTACAGACCAAGAATTGTTGGCAGCATTTACTTATAAATCAAACAGAAATTATACTTACCCAGAACCAATTGTCTCTCTTTCTCCTAATCCAGCACCGCCATTAACAAATGGTGATGCTACAGGATTGTGTCAAAGTGGTTATACTTACTTTGTAACTGTTTTATACGAAAATACTGTATATGACCCATCTGAAAGTTATGGATATCCGCCAGCTTTACATTGTGGGTATATTAAAAAAATTGAAGGGAGAAATGATATAAATGGAAATCCACAATTTTTAAAAGTAAAATTTCCACCTAACTCATTCCCATACATGAGAAATAGTAGTGATATATCATCTTTGGGTAATGGGTGGATGGCCAATACCGTTCAGGTTTTAGTTAGTGCTCATCCTAATAGTTATAATTATGATGAAGGTTCTGTACCATCAGATAGTTGGGTTAGGGTTTCGGATAATACAATAGGTGGAAACGGTGTGTTAATTGGGTCAAATAGCGATAACGTAGTTGACCCCAACGAATTAAATGCTCATGAGTTTATAATTTCATTAGAAGATTATCAATCAGGCTCAACATATAGTCTAAATTCTGGATTAACTATAAATTATGATTATTTAAGTTTTGGAAGTGAGCTTTTCTTTTATGGTTCTGTTCGAGCACAAAGCTTTAAATCAATTTACAAAAGTGTTATCACAGCATTAGCTATGCCTAATGAGTTACAAACTTCCACCAATCCAACATTTGATGAATATCAAGATTCAGACATATATATAACAGAAATGGCTGTATTAGATGAAAATGATGATGTTGTTGCAATTGGCAAACCAACCTATCCATTAAAGAAGGGTGTTAATGAACCTATTGGCATTCAGATTAACATAGATTTTTAACAAACAACTTATAAATATTACAATGTCATTTGTCTTACGTGAACCATCCACATTTATAAATATTAAACTTACCAACCTTGGTCGTCAAATGGCTGGATTGGGTAACCTTGAATTTAAAAAAGCGATTTTATCAGACCGTGAGGTAGACTATTCTATTGCCACAAGAGGTGATTATGATATTTTAAATTGTAGGGTTCTTTCACCGCCAGATAATTATCCAAAAATACAAGCGATAAATTTAGATGGTTCACCAGCGATAAATCTTTCATCTCCAGAAGTTAAAACCACAAAGCAAATTGTTACAGCTTCTACTACCAATATGGGTTTTTTTACCGGCACTCCCGGAGCTTGGACTTTATCAAGTAGTTTTTATTTAGGTAAAAGTTCAGTTGCTGGTTCAAGCAACACAACAAACATTAATAGTCAATTGCCTCGTTTAGCTTTGGGTTCACCAACGCCATCTGTTGGTGATTTGATATTCGTAACATATCCCAATAACACAACATTAAATTACATGAGTTCCGGAAACGCTGTACCTCCACAAGACCCGGCTGTTTGTTGTTGGTATAAGGTGTGGTCAGCTTCTTCTGGTACAGTGATATTAGATAGAGCTCCAACAAGAAATAATACAAGCTGGCAATCAGCATGCTTTATTTATAAAGATAATGCTATTGAAGATTATTATGGAAGTGGTGCTACTCAATATTGCAAAATATGGAACATGAATATTGTTCGAACTAATGATGTTATTGGAAGTGGTGGCGAAACATTTGCTGGATATACTACATATGGCTCAATTGAATATAATGGAACAAGACGCTTTTTTGGATTTAGTTCTGAAACTCCAGCTGTAGGCTTTATACATTACACCAATGAATATACTGGAAATACTTATGCTGAACAATTGATTGAAGGAACTGTAGAAATGCATTTACCAATGATAATGTGGCATCACAAAATAGGTGAATATAATGGTCAGGGTTTAAATTGGGGAGCATCATTCTATGATAGTTATGGACCAACATTTTTTGACTCTGCAGCAAATACTTCTTATAGAGAATTGCGTGACCGTTCAGATGCTACAGGAATTTCTGTAGGTAGAATATATCACAAATTAAAATTAATTGTAATTACAGACCAGGAATTATTAACAGCACTTTCATATAAAGCAAATAGAAATTATACATTTCCAGATTACAATATTGAATTAACACAAACACCAAAATTGCCTTTAACTGTAACTGGTGCTACAGGATTTGTAAAAGAAGGATATGATTATTTTATAACCTATATTCCAGAAAGTCCTGCATATACAAATACAGGCTCTGTTTTTAGTTTTGGAAATCCGGTTTCTGTGCCATGTGGATATATTAAAAAAATTAGAGGAAGTTATGATGAGGATGGTAATGCTCAATATTTAAGAATGACATTCCCAAACCCAGATTCATTTCCTTATATGAGAAGTGAAACCACAGCAGCTTCTTTAGAAAATGGGTGGAACGCCAACACTGTACAGATATTGGTAAATGAACAACCTTCTTATTATAATTACGATATATCAAATGTGCCGGCTAATGGATGGAAAAGAGTTTCTGATATTAGTATAGGTGGAAACGGAGTTTATAGAGCAATTGATGATTCTGTTAAAACAATAGACCCATTCACATTGAATAGTTATGAATTCATATTTTCACAAGAAGATGTGGATTCGGGCACAACTTATAGTTTGGAATCACAAACTACTACTTACCAAGACATATTAACTTTTGGTGATGAAACATTTTTTCACGGCACAATCAATGCTGGCATTATGGCAACATCATATAAAAGCAGTATTACAGTTTATGCAACTGATGAAGATGCTAACTCATCAAACAACCCAACATTTAATTCTGTTTTAGATGATGCGACATACATTACTGAGGTGGCAATAATGGATGGAAATAATAATGTGGTGGCTGTTGGTAAACCTACATATCCAATAAAAAAACGTAGTGGAAAATTCTTGGGTTTTAAATTAGAATTAGATTTTTAAGTAACTTTTTTATACTTTTACGTTTAAATTGAAGTTAAAACAATTTAAACGTAAAAGATGAGCGAAGTGGTAGGAAAAACCCCAAATTTAATTGACATAATTTCACTTTCAGGAATTCATCCTTTAAAAATCAGAAATGTTTATGTCTTTGGGTCAAGGGTTTATGGTTATAATCATGAACATTCAGACTTTGATATTCTTATGATTGCTCCCAATCTTGAGGTTCATAAGGAAATTAAACATCCGGATTATAACATTCATATTGTTAACCCAGATAAATTCAAATCAGATGTGGCTTCGTATAAGTTACAAAATCTGGAATGTATCTGGGCTCCGGCATGGGCTAAACTACAAGAGAAAGAGAAAATTAATCTTGAAATTGTTCCAGATAAAGTAAAAAAATTTTTCCTTGCCCAATCATATGATACATGGCATAATGCTAAGATGAAGTTCTATGATGGTGATACTGTTCGCGGACTCAAAAGTGCTTTCCATTCATTGCGAGCTTTACTGTTTGGAATCCATATAATCAGGGAAGGTAAAATTACCGACTTTAGTTTAGCAAATGGTTTATATAAATCTATGTATGCTGAAGACTTTTATGAATGGATTCAAATGAAAGAAAAATATCTTCCTTTGAAACAAAAACTTGAAGAACAATTAAAAAAAGCATAAGATGGTAAAAGAAGTAATCGGCGATTTATTAGTAATGGCTGACGGTGGCTATTTTGATGTGATATGTCATGGTGCAAATTGTCATTGTACAATGAATAGTGGTATTGCTAAATCAATTCGTGCCAAATATCCTGAAGCATACGAGGTGGATTGTGAAACAACTCCTGGTGATAAAAATAAACTCGGAACCATTACATATACAAAAAAACAAATTAATCCTGTTGTTGTAAATTGTTACACGCAGTTTAATTATGGAAAAGATTTTAAAGTGTATGCTGATTATATGGGTATTGAAAAATCTTTGCAAGCGGTAAAAGATACATTTCCCGGTAAACGTATTGGACTTCCAAAAATCGGTGCCGGCCTTGCTCGTGGTGATTGGAACATAATTAAAGGAATTATTGAGAAAGTATTCAATGACCCTGCAGATGATGTTACCATTGTTGTCTTTGAAGGTGATTCAAATGATAAAAAAGATAGTGCAAGCGCTCAATTGTTCAATGTGTTTAAAAGTAAAACAAGCAATTCTTCAAACAAAACTACACCTCAATCAGCAAGTAGTAATATTACCGATTCAATAACACCAACACCGACCTCTGTAACATCAACTACAACAAAACCAACTAAGGTCAAAAAACCTCATGGTAAACGTGTGTGTAGAAAGTGTCATGTAGAGCATTCGGTTTCTGATATGATTAGAATTTTGCCGGCGATTTGGGTTTGTAAAGAAATTTGTCTCAAAGAATTTGTAAAAATTGCTGATGAAATTTATTTGTCAATTTATCCTCCGATTATAACAACACCAACAACAACTGTAATTGCTTAAAAAAAAACATCATGTGTATAACATCAGCCCCAGCCGAACTTTCTAAAACAAAAATTCTATCTATTCCATTTGATGATAAGCAACATTTAATTGCATATGCAAACACTGTTGTTAGTCATTCTTTAAAACCTAATAGTATGATTTTGCCGATTCCAGGCACTCTTACTAAACAAGATTTTTTTGACACTACTCCATATTCAAGTTTTTTAAATGAATTAGAAGAGGCTCTCAGACCAAGAGCGAGAGGTATTTCTAAATCAAAATCATTAAATGATGATGAACTTGGTGTGGAAAATTTCCGTTTAGGGATGTATAATGTTTTTATATCAAAAAACATTAATTTGATTTACGATTCAATACAAACTCTTCCAGAGAAAGACCGCCCGGAAATTAATAAAGAATTAATTAATTGGTTTGCTGAATCCTATGGTGATGGATGGAATTATGTGGTATGTGTTTTTGATAATCACAAGCCAATGGATGCACAACCCATTATGTTTAAATACACTCCAAAGGTGTATGATATGCTTTTCTTTCCATCTGTAGATTCACATACCGGCGGCGCTCCAAACTTAGAAGAACAAGTGTCGGTTGACCATTTTTTATTTACAGAAGTAAATTCTTATGAACCATATACTTTTAAAAAATCTGTTCCTGGTTTTTTACAAGGAAGAAAATTGGTTGGCTTACCACAAGGTGGAAGTAGAATAAATGGAGATTGGTTTCATCCTTGTAATCACAGTAAAATCGATTTATTGAGAATACAACCAATAAAAGACACATTAAAAAATCACATCACAAAAGGTGTTGAAAATGCAAAAAAATCCTAAAATTTATATTCTACCGAAAGGTTATAAAAGTGTTGCTGATATTTTTGGTAGCAAAGAATTTAAGGATTTTTGTAATAATCGAGAAAGAATGATTTATCAAGATTTAAAAGAAAATATTCTTGAATATATTGTCAGAAAAGATGGTAGAGTCGCTACTGGATACAATAATATGAAGCGAATAGGTTTAGGTCATTCTTCTTTATTAATTAATTTCATTATCTACAAAAAAATTACACAAGATATTATCTGGAACTAATGTCACAAATAAAAAAATATTACATTGTATGGGAGGGACACATTCCTGGTGTGTATTCTGATTGGGATTCATGTAAAAAGCAAATAGACAAATTTCCAAAAGCTAAGTACAAAAAATTTGAATGCACTGAAGAAAAAGCTAATGAAATTTTTAAAGCTGGGTTTAAAGGGTATTCAAATTATTCAGAAGAAACAACCAATCAAACCAACGGTAAACCAGCCTATAAAAATACGATTGCTGATAATTATTTAGCTAAACACCCAAAGACAAAAAAACCATTAGAAGATGCTATTGCTGTTGATGCGGCTTGTTCAACCAATCCTGGACCTGTAGAATATCGTGGTGTTGATTTAAAATCAAAAACCATAGTGTTTCAATGTGGCCCATTTTTGAATGGTACAAATAATATTGGTGAGTTTCTTGCTATTGTACATGCACTTGCGGTATTACATAAAGAAAATAGAAAAATTCCAGTATATAGTGATTCAATGACTGCTATTGGTTGGATTGCAGAAAAAAAATGTAAAACAACAATTAATCTAAAAGAAGCCAATCCAATTTTATATGATGCCGTAACCAGAGCAGAATCGTGGTTGATAAAAAATCCAAATCACAATATTGTCTTGAAGTGGCGCACCAAAGAGTGGGATGAAATTCCAGCTGATTATGGTAGAAAATAAAAAGCCGGCTATTAACCGGCTTTTCTTTATTGAACTACTAACCTATAATCTTGTTGATTATTATCAAATATTATTCTTATAATATAAATTCCAGGATTCATCCCCAGCTCTTCTTTATTTAATTCAATTTGCTTAAATGAATCTTCTACTTTGAAAGACCAATTTAATTTATTCTCTCCAAGTAAATTGAAAATTTGAACTGCTACATTTTTATTCATAGCATCATTAAATTCTAATTTAAAATTTCCATTAGTAGGATTAGGATATAATGATGTTGTAAATTTACTTTCATTTGTTTCATTGTTTATTTTTGCTACAGAAGACCAACAGAAATTAATTGGTGTTGAAGAAGCTGCAGCTCCAGCATGTGTTGTTAATCCATTTGCATCCTCTAATGTTCTCAAAACATTATAGTGATTAATTGTTTGGGAATAACTTCCAACTAATACTTTTGAGCCATAAAAAACCGTGGATATTTTATTGGTTGAAGTAAAATCATCTTCATCATATGTTACAATTAACAATGAATTATTAGCTGGATTAGAACAATATTGCTTATAAGCATCTAAATTGTTTTGTATCCATGCATCATATTGTTTTGTTCTGTTGTTATATGGAAAACAAACATCATGTCCATCATTACACATATCAGGAACAACAAAACTAACTGATGGGAGATTATTAAAATTTGTTGGAAAAGATGTAAATGGTTGATTTAAAGTTGTGGGAACTTGGTTAGTACCGGTTCCCATCCAATTTGCTAAAGCATTATGTTTTCTTTGATATAATCCTGATGAAGTACCATCATATCCAACACTTGGTAAACCTTCGTTATAATAAATAAAAGTTTTGCCAGCATTAATTAATTCTTTAGCTAAATTAGGAGTGGTAAAATGTGATGCCGGCTTACTATCATTTGTTACACCTTGATTTGAGCCAGAAAATAATTGCAAATAATTTGGTTGGCTTGGATGTGTTATTGCATATGAATTTGTAAAATAAGCTCCAGCCTGAGCTAATGAATTAATGTAAGGAGCATCTGTTGTGTTTCCAATAACTGAACTTGCATTTGTGTTTTCACCTATCACTACAACTATATGTGTAAATTGTGGAACAGAAGATGAGCTTATGCCACCTGTTGTTGTAAAACTTGAAGTAGGTGAAAAAGAACTGTTACCTGCAGAACAAACGGTTTGTACACAAAATTCATAATTAGTACCAACCACAAGACCCGTAATGTTTTTGCTGTTTGTTGTTGATGTTGTTGTTGTCCATGTAGAACTTCCGACAGAACGATAATTAATATTATAGCTTTGTGCTTCACTTACATTTAACCAATTTAATACAGCTGATGTGTTTGTTAAATTACTAACCGAAAGTGAAGATGGAATACTGCAGGTTGTTGAAGATGAATTTGTAGTAAACCAACCACTTGAAGAATATGCGCTTTGTCCTCCTGAACAAATAGTTTGAACAATAAATTCATAATTTGTGGATGGTGTTAAATTATTTAATATTAAATAATTATTGTTAGTTGATATTGCTACAGAATAACTCGCACCAACATTTCTTATTCTATATTGAACATTATAAGATAATGCTCCGGCAACTGAACTCCATCCAACTTGAGCTGATGTTGCAGTTTTATTTGTTGTAGTAAACAAGCCAACATTTGGAACGGCACAAGATGAGGTGGAAATAGAATTTCCTATTAATTGTAATTCAAAAGTAATATCGCTTGAACTTGTGCTTGAGTTATGCACCTCTGCTGCAATAGTATTTGTTCCGGAAATAAATAATGAATTTGATATTGTATTAGTAAAAATAGTTTTACCATCATCAGAACAAGCAGAGCTTGCCTGCGTTGTATAACTAATTGTTCCTGATGGCATGTTGTTGCGATAAACCTCAGTTCCATTTACATAAACAACAATTCCATCATCACGTCTTAGTTTTAAAGTAAAATCAGAAAATTGTGATGGTGTTATTGAAATGTTTTTTCTAAAATAATATGTTGTTTTGTTTGCTGTAACAGTTGTTGTTGGAGCGTCTCCATAGCCTAATTCTGCAGCTCCTTGTGGCCAACTTGAATCGTCGAATGACGAGTTTCTCCAATTAGTTCCTTGATTAGAACCATTTGATAAATATTTCCAAACAGCATTAGTTGGAATAATAGTGTTTTGAGCATTTGATTTGTTAATGAACAAACAAATTGAAATAAATAAGCATAATAATATATTTTTCATTTTCTTTTGTTTTTAGTAGTAGTTATTGTTTTCTTCGCCCATTGACTTATCGTCAAATGAAGAATAGTCTTCCAATAATTCTTCTCCTGGATAAATATCTCTGCTTGCATAGCTTTGTTCCATAAAGGAAAAATTACCTTCACCTCCTTTCATGTTTCCTTCTTTTGAATGATTGACAAAGCGTGCATTGTCTGTACATATAATTATGAATGGATATTCTTTTTTTGTGTATCCGTAAGTTTTTAAAAAAATTCTATATGATTCTGGATAATTTATGAAGTCATCTTCTAAATTTTTTTTACTCACTAATACATCGAAATTTGGGTCAACTTCCCAAATTAATGTTCCTTTTGCTATGAATTCATCAGCAAACAAGCCGAGCCCGGCACCTTCAATTGAACTTGGTCCAACTTTTGTTTTAATAAGAAGCATAAAATATTTTTTTCTAAATACTTTTGCAATTTAGAAAAAATAGTATTTTTGCAATCTAAATTAAACAATAAAAATTTTAGAAAATATGATTTTACTCAATTTCTAAATTCTTGCCAATAAAATTTGTTGCTGATTATTAATTACTTACAAGACATTTTGGCTTTCGGAATATAAAATCAAAATTTATCTACTATTTATTTTGTTATATGAAAATGTATTATTACATTTGTCAAATAAATCTAAATTTTCTAATTTAATAGAAAAATTAAGAGACTTGGAAAACAAAAACTCTGAATAGTCAGAAAAAAACAATTTAAAATTTAATATCATGGAATTCAAACCAAACGAAATCACGCAAGATGTAGCACAAAATGTTGTGCGCAAATTCAAAGACCACAACAAAGGTGTTGTTGTAGGTAACAGCAAATTTTTATCAAACCGTAATTGGGATGATGTGTCTGCTAAATGGTCTGACCTCATGGATTCATCCAAGTATTCTTTAAAATCTATTAAAGAAAAAATGAAGGAAATTTATGCGGAAATCAGAAATCTTCCGGAAGACCTACTTTTAGGTGACACTACAGTTGCATATCGTCACAAAACAG
>Ga0116192_1002234_pt1 | contig 13018 bp, 23 predicted proteins | sample AD_UKC113_MetaG_FD_89876 | JGI IMG/M metagenome (GOLD analysis project Ga0116192, IMG submission 89876) | Active sludge microbial communities of municipal wastewater-treating anaerobic digesters from Hong Kong - AD_UKC113_MetaG | ecosystem: Engineered > Bioreactor > Anaerobic > Digestate... | reverse complement strand
TCGATCATTTCAAAGGTAAATTTTCCGCTTTCCAGTTCCTGGATTATTTTTGGCGGTATCGGTTTTGATGATCGGTTCAACTTTTTAGGCGTTGCAAATGGTTGCCCCATTTCAATATTCAGTAGGGTTTCGATTGTTTTCATTTTCTTATGTGGATTTTATAAAGGTTATTGATTAATGAATTCTGAAGTGCTATTTTTTTCTGAAGTATGGCGTCTGAATAGGTATCGGCAGAAATTTCTACGGTCTTTAGTTCATTGCCGGCCTTGTCTTCAAAAATCAACTTGTAGTGTTTTGGTTGTTTCCGGACCCTTTTTAAGAGCGTTGTCAGATTTGGAGCTGTGATCTCTACGGTTCCCCTTCTTGCCGTTACGGTTCTGTATCCGCGTGGATTAATATTGGATCCGTTAAAAATTACCTTAAAATTAAGGTTATTTATTTTTTCCAGTGTTTTCATTGCTGTTATTTTTTAGTGTTTTGATTAAATTTGAATAAATATTGATTGAATAGAGGCGGCCGAATTTCAGATCTTATGAAACTCATTCAGATAGTAGACTGTTTCCCCGATTAAGATATACGGATCCCCTTCTTGGTCGTGCTGTATCTCCGCTTCTTCGATATCTGTGTCCCCTGCTGTGAACCTGTAAAGAGCCGTTTCGCCCCCTTCATTAATCATTAACTCAATGCCTCCTGTATTGGATATTGTTAAATATCCGGTTGGTTCAAAAATACCCTCTCTTTCCTCTTGTATCTGCTCGGCTTCTTCTTCTTCTTCATTCAGTTTTGTAAAAAAGTCCTCAATTTCGCTTTCAAGATCTTGAAAATTGGAACGGGCCTTCTGTGAAGCAAGTAAAGAGGCTAATAACTCAGAGTTTAAGCTTTCTAAATCATAACACAATTCGGCCGCAATTTGTAAAGATTCGCGTAACGACGGGTCGTGATTAGCAAGATACTCGATTGCTCTTGAATAATAGATTATCTCTACATTGAATCCGTCGCCCTCTTCAATAGAGCTGTAAAGGTCCTCATATGACCGTTGACTTTCATCAGCAAAATAGGGTAAATCAATTCCTTCGCAGTTAATCGTTTTTAAAAAATCAACAATTTTGTCGTGTCTTGAATTTTTCATGGTTTTTCCGTCTTTGTTTTACGTTCTGCGGCTGAACGGTTTTAAATTGGTTATGAATTACATTAGTCGTTGAGGTTCTCAATAAGTTGGTAAAGGTCTCCGTTGAAAATTTTATTCAACTTTAAAAGGCTTTTTTTGCACTCTTTATAAATCTGATAGGCTTTCATGCTGTCAGAATCATAGCCGAATTCTTGGCAAAAGTCTTCAAAGGTATTTTTGGCCGCCACTGCATCGCTTACAAAGCAATAGAATACGAATTTGTTGGGGAATAAATCAATAACCCCGTTCTGCCAATCTATATGAGACCCGCAAAATTTAAAGGAAATTCGCCCTTTGTCCGTCTTAACAGTAACTCTGAAATGATTAGAGCGAAGATTACGAATAGAATTGGCGTTTCCCTGAATTGCGCCCTCCTCAACTAATTTTGTCAAAAGTTCAAAGGTAGTGCCCTGGAATATTAGTGTGTTTTTGTTTACCGACGGTCCTTCGGCTTGGAGTTGTTTTTTTGTTTTCATCTTTTGTCCGGCTTTTTATTCGGCTGCGGCTGCCGTTGTTAAATTGGTTATGATTAATTATCTGACACAAATATACGGCAAACATACGATATTGATACTATCAGAATAACATTTTTATTCATTGGAAATGAGTTACTTATAAAAATATATAAAAATAATTCAGAAAATAGAAACAAAAAATCGTCGGATTTCTGTCGTATGCAAATAACGTGCCAAAATATACTACTTGCCGGCAAAGATATTCTTCATATTGTTTTCCCTCTTTTGTTTCAACAACTTCGCCTTCCGGATCCCTTCCATGTACGGATTGATCACCCTCATTGCTTTAATATGATCGGGGATATTCGACTCTATCGAGTAGTCAACCGTTACCATATTGAGTAATGAAATGCCCCAGTAAAGAGAGAGTCCAGATAAAAAGATAATGCTTAGGCCTCTCAATCGTGGATCATTGCGTTCTAGTTCTTTTATCGTACACTCTCTTACATAAAATAGGTACCTGGTCATTAACTCCTCTTTAATTGTCGCGGTTGACTTTCCAGCATATTCCCTGAGCGCCCGAAAATTTTTTCCAAAGGGCTCTAAAAATATCGAATTATCGTTAAAAATGAGGTTTCCGAATTCTTCTGTGTATCTCGGTCTTTCACCATACCGATTAATTAAACGATTGTTTAACTTTTTAGCCATTTTATTACACAAAAATACATTTCTCTGTTTATTTCCGGCTCAAACTTACGTTTTTTTATTTGGTTCTCCTTCACTTCTCAGCCCGGCGCCGGCGTTCCTACTCTTTTTCCTGCTGACCATAAGTGGATTGTTTATTTAAGCTAAAAACACGCTTTCCGAACACTTGTAAACGTTCGTTCTAAACTGATAAACAAATAAGCGCATCGATCCTGATTCATATTGAAGCGAAAAAACGCTATATTGAAGGAAAACACATATTTTAACCATGACAGCGAAAGCGGACCACCGGGGGGACTCTTTTTTTTAGCCGGCCAACTTCTCTGTAGAGCGTGGGGATCACCCAATCATGCAGAATTTCCTTTTAAGGTGGCGGGGGGACTTAAAAACAGAAGTCTTATCTGTACGGTGGACACATGGCATTTCTGCTTTAAAAACGCACACTTTTCCGAATATTGCCTTCATTCATCGCCCTATAAAACCTTTAAAAATCGATAAAATCAAGTCCACTTAAAAGGCTAAAAAGTGCCGTAAAAACACTTTTGTAATTTGTTTTCCTAAAGGATGTCTTTTGTTTTTTACCAATAGGAGGCGGATATGTTCCTATTAAGGAGTCAAGGCAGCACATTTGTTGTATTGAATAGGATAATAGCGGTTGTTATGGGTGAATATACAGGGATTAAATTGTTTTGCGCAAGTATTGGTTCTGCCGTTTCCGGTTAGAGGCTTTTGATTGTTCTGAAAAGGCTGTTGATAACTTTCGCATATTTAGCGTATGTAAGTCGTATATGTGAATTATTTTTGTAGGGCAAATAGAAAAGGAAGATGATTCAATATTGATCTTGCCAAGCGTCAATTGATGTTTAATAAGATTACCTATCCGGCAAGTACATTAAGTAGATCCTTTAGGTATTACAAAAAGGGTTTCAGTATGTGTAAGGGCGAGATGGTAAAATTAATTGAGGCAATTCAAGGGCTTCCAAAGCCCGAGGATGATGGGAATGCAGATGATCAGGAAAAGAGTTCTGGGGAAATGGCTGCTTTTTTTAGCGGTATTGATTAAATGATAAAAGAAATAAATTTCACCTTAAAAAGAAGATAAACATGAGACTAACGAATGCACACATTAACGCGATCGTATCGAAGGTACGGATGGAGAACAGAAAGCGGCGGGAATTGGAGTTAAAGAAAGCGAGGGCGAAGCACCTGCAACAGGCGAGCTCTTTGGCTATTCGGTATTGGAAGATATTGGATGGAATTCCGTCTGACATGAAGGAATTGTTGCATATTCCGGATTTAAGCAGGAGAGATATTCAGAAGCGGTTGTTGGGGCAGATTGCGCTGGAAGAGAAGGATATTGATTATGCGGATTTGAAGAATCGGATCTTGCTTGCCTCTATTGACTCGGACAGTCTGGAGGAGATAAAGAGAAAGTTAAACCTTAAATTCTAAAGAAAAGATGAAAAAAGCTATGTCACTTTTAAAGAAAGTGATATCGCTGACATTGAAAAATCGGAAGAATTGTTTATTTTAGATACTACAAAAGCAACTACACATGATAAATGACGCGATACAAGTAAAAATAACCATTGAATCTATTTCGTATAGGCTTGTTACTCATAAAAACATAGAGGTGGTGGACCAACAGGAGAGTTTTGAAGGGAACATTGTAACAAAAACAATGCAGATTTTGTTGGAAAAACCAAGAATTGACTACTATGCTCGATTTAATACATCAGAGCCTTGTTTAACGGTTGCAAGCTATTATATTATGTCAAACGATAAAAAGCGGATCATTGTTAGAGCGATATCAGAGGACACATTGGAGGGTGTTCGGATGTCAGAATCGGAAACTCATGGAGAGTTTTATTCTGGACTCTATTGGATAGAGTTAATTAATCATAAAAATCATATATGACAACAGACCAAAAAATAAAGGCGGTAGTGGAGATACTGATTGCTACTCAGAAGAACAACCTTGTGACCATTGAGGTGAACAAACACTCTCTTGCGCTTAGTCAGGCCTTTGACCGGAACGACCGGGAAGCGGCGATACTGCATAGCGATCTGGCGAAAGAGGCAAGGTCACGGCTTTTTACCGAAGAACAGGTGAAGGAGAATATTAAGGCGCTTGAGGAGTTATTGAAATGAGGGCGCTATTATTCATTGTGCTGTTTCAGGGTTGCGTATCGATCGAGGCTACCTTCGCCATCATCTTTCTTGGTGCTGTTGGGATTGCGTATCTGTTCACGCGACTGTTCTTTAACTGGCTTAACAAAAATTCTAAAAACTAAAAATAATGAGTGAATCACACACACCAACGCCAATCATTCGCTCTTTAGCAGAACTGTTAGTTGCCCTTGATGAGCTGGATAAAGTTCACGTATGCCGTTTTGAGATTGTTAGGGGAAGCGGGTTGCTTGGTCAGACGGCCGAATGGAAGTGCAGATGCGGAAAAACGGTTCGTTCCAATTAACTTTACCGGCAATGGCTTCTGATCATCAACTGCAGGTCCTACTTTATTTGAGTAAAGTGGAAAGCGCCACAAAGGGGGAGATTTACGCCAATGTGAATTTTGGCTATTACCACAATTGGCAAAAACATTTTGGTATAACTACTATGCGTTCTGGAAATGCCCTATAACGTTAAGGTGCTTGGCGACAGTAGCCGTTGAGCGTTGGATTTGTGCGTTGGCAGGCTATTTCGCCAAACACGTGTTATAGCCAGTAGCGGTTTGATTAGCAGAAACTTAATTTTAAAAACAATTATAATGGCAGAATTTAAAGACTTAGTAGGAAAAACACTTTCCGAAATCAAAAACAATGGCGATGAATTAATTTTTATCGTTGACGATGGAACTGAATACAAAATGTATCACGCACAAGGTTGTTGTGAAAGCGTTTCCATTGAGGATATTAACGGAGACCTAAACGACTTAATTGGAACACCAATTTTGTTAGCAGAAGAAGTTTTAAATTATGAACCAGTTTCTGATGAAGATAAGCAAAAGACAAAGGAAGCTGATGAATTGGGTTCTTGTACGTGGACATTTTACAAATTAGCAACGATAAAAGGCTATGTTGATATTCGTTGGTTTGGAGAATCGAACGGCTATTATTCGGAAAGTGTTGACTTCATACAAGTCGGTGTTGACCGTGAATGGTAGCTATTGGCTATAACGTTCCGCAAATATGAAGCGGTGGGGATTTGATGCAACTGCCTATCCTTATCGCACAAAAGTTAATTAGTTGCAAATGGGTTAAAAAGCCACCAACAGCCCCACTGATTTATATTTGCTGTTGTGTGCAGTACGGTTATGAACTTAGAACAAATTAAAGAAAAGTACGGAAACGTAAAATTGAAATTTAATGGCTATTACAAATATTCATTTAGTTTCGCAGGTAAAACAGAAGATGGTGAAGAAGTTTACGCATCTGTTGGTGGGAATGCTGATGACATTTATAGATTAGATGTGAGTGCAGAAAAAGAAGAAACTATCAATTCATTATATCCAAACTACATTACAGTCTCAAAAGATGGTAAACAAATTGTTGATTGGAATGATTGGTAGTATTGCACACAACGGATTGGGGCTTGTAGCAGTAGGGGATTTATAGCACTACTATTCAAACCACCACCAAAGCTGATTAGAAGTACACAGCTCAAAATATAAACTTCTACCCCTATTGCTACAAGCCCTTGTTAGCGGTAGTACGGTTTAATTTACAGGGGTTTTTAAATTAAAAAACAAATAAAATGAACATAACATTAAACATTGAAAATGATGCTGAATTAAGAGCATATATTAAAGACTGTATTAAAGGTCAGGTATTGGCAATTGTGAGAGGAGAATTTACCGCAATGGTTAAAGAAGAAATTGAGCGAAAAATAAAAGGTTCTGATGCAAGAAATTTTGAACGTATGCAAAAAGATGCAGCCGTTGATGCTATGAAAAGTATTTTGTATAAGGAACATTCTGTTTCAAGATACAATAGCGAATTTATCAAACCTTATGTCGAAGCGGTTGTAAAAGAAGCTATTGCAGGTAAAGATTGGAAACAAATGGTTGACCAATTAGCAAAGGAAAAAGTCCGTTCGTTAATCGGGTAGTAGTATTACCGCTAACGTTTTCGGGCTTTGCGTTCGTTGCTTATGTGCGTTGGCTCGTGTGTCGGAAAGCAATGACGCAAAACCCGTGTTATATGAAGGTGGGATTTCACGCACTACACTTTCATCGAAGCACGTAAAAAGAAAAAGAAAAAATGAGCGTGGGAAATAATTAAATCATTAAAAAATGCAACAAGAAGCAAAAACACCAAGAAAGGTTTTTACAGTATTAATCAGAAACACTGAATACGATGTTTATGATATTGATGGGAAAGAACATCAGGGGTATAACGACACGCCTAAAACTTGGTGGTTATATCATTCAGAAAGACTACCCGAAGGTATGATACCACCTATTGATAGCGATAGTTGGAAGCCTTATTCAGTAGGGACATTAAGAAGGGTTTGGGAGATTAAAATTAAGCAAACCAACACCACAAAAGAAAAGTGGGGAGACACACAATTTAACAATCACACAAGCGTAGAAATGTGGTGTAATAATAAGCTGATTTACAAGTTTGGAACAGGTGGAAAATACCTTGATTTTGCTTTTGCTAAAATTCAATATTTGCAAGTTGTTTTAAGCGAACATCCCTACAACTTTTTTGAACCCGAAACAGAAGTTGGAAGAAAAATTTGTTGGTATGGGCTACCTGCAACAATTTTAACTGGATATGAAGCAGGAGAAATAAGAATTAAGCCTGACTATACAGCAGGGCTTACAAAAGAAGAGTGGTGGGCTGAATTGAAACGCAGAGTGCATAAGTTTACCAATAAAGACGATTTTGATAAACAAATGGATGACATAGAAGCAGAAGAAGATAGAGAAAGAGAAACCAATGATATTATCAATTGGGGAGATGCTTTATCTGATGGAAATATTTATTGGTTTAGAAAATAAAGAGCGTGGGCAGATTTTTTCTTTTTCTTTCTCACGAAAGCTAAATCGAAGCACGTCTGCCCACTTTCATATAACATAATATTTCCGCAACTCATTTCGCCAACCCGACCTATTTGATGGCTTTACGCAATATCAATTAAAATAAAACAACAACATCATGAAAAAAACACTAAGACAAAACATTGAAAGAATACAAACCGATTTAATTGATCGGATTGAGCAACTTAAAAAACATATCGAAGAGTATAAACAAGAGAACAATTTTGAAAGCGCAATGAAATGTGACATAAGATTGAAACAATTAGAAATTATTCTTAAACGAATTAATGAAGCACTTGAACCATGAAACAACTAATCACCGACCAACTTATTGCGAGATGTGGATAGAAAAAATGTAACTCTCTTTTGATCATTACCGAATCTTGCCGGATTCAGATAGAGACGGACAACCATAGCTTAAAAAAGTGAAAGTGCGCGAAAGAGGGGTAAATTGTATCGCACCATGGTCGCCAAAGGCACTAAGGTCTTCTATAAACGAGGACCTTTTTTATTTAACGAAAAGTTGTTAATAAGTAATAGCAACGCAACAAAAAGAAATGTTATATAGTTTGTAAGTTTGTGTCTGCACATGGAAAATTATTATTCAACACATACAGAATGGAAATTCTTCGAGGTATTTAGTTGTACAGAAGACGGGATATTCTGTTATCATTACACTGAAAATCTATGACATCAGCTCCGGCAATCACTTACTCTGAATTTTCACAAGACTATTTTAAGGGAAAAGAGATTTTCCGATTGTCCACCAATGAGGTAATCCAAAAATGGGAGGCCTTTCATCTGATCAAAGGCTTTTGGATGGACGTATGGAAAAACACTGATCTAAATTACGGTTGTCGGGAGAAACAAGAATACAACGTAGGAAAATACGAAAGCTTCTACGTAAAAAAAGTAAAGGCAAGAGTTCGGAGGTTCAGGGGAAATGTTTGAGTTAAAAGGATCCATTCATGCCATACTTCCGCACCGGGCGGTAAAAAGAGGTCACTATATTATCCCCATCATCTTTTCTCACAAGGTGCATGGCGTAGAGGACCGGCAATATCGCTATATGCAGATTGTAAGCAACCATATCAAAGAACAACTACTTGGAATTGATGTGGGAGATGCAGTAAAGATAAAAGTGGCCATGAAGGGCAAAGAAGTTGCCGGCAAGTTTCACAACCTGGATGAAATTTTGTCGATAGAAAAAATTTAGTGTAACCCGGTTTTAAAAAGAAGATCAATGAATTTTACCACTCAGCAATATCATCAGTTATACGATTTCTCTTCCATCCATTTTCTTTTTGTCGGAATTGCGCTTTTTATTCTTGCCCTGATTTTAATTGAAACCGATAAACACCTGCAGGAGCGATTAACACTTCCCGAAGACTGCGACTCTCCGGAAGACCTTGTTCACTTCATTCATAAGGGCGACAAATTCACACTTACCAGAGAAAATAAGGACATGTTTGATGCACTCCTGCCCAGAGACAAGGATCTGTTCTGTAAGAATGTAAAGAAGCACTTAAAGGCAAGAGTTGCTACCGAGAAAGAAAGGTCAGCGAACCTTAATAAATTCTCCAATAAAAAAGAGGACAGGGAGGCGGTTTTAAAATAATGGCAACAGAAAAGACAATCATGGCAGCTAAAGCAATAGCCAAATTATATGCACTTCCGAATGGTGCTGCTGGTGGGTATGCGCATATTGTGACAGATGATGGTAATTTATCTGATCATTCAATAGGCTGGTGTATTCAATTTGCCAACAATGGTGAAATGAAAGACGTTTATGGTGAAGAAGTTCGACGCGCTTCCGTAAAAGCGCTAAAATTACTGAAACAATTATCGGTAACACAGAGAAAACTGGCAATAAAAATGTCAAGAGAAATATAATGGACAAAATATTTGAAACCTTAGAGGCTTTGGTTGACAAAGGAATTGTTCCGTCTTTTTTAATTGTGGGAGAGGCGGAGCAAGAAGCGCTCCGTGATAAATTATTTGAACTTAGAATTATTAATGATGAGAATGACGCTTTCCCAACCTTGGTGTGGAGGGGCTATCCTATTTTTCTCATTAGCTCTTGCGAAGAAGAATATTGTGTGGCAAGCGGATATAGACTAATAGAATGAAAAGAGATATCCGGTATCAGGCGTATTATGTAGACAAGTTTTATGATATTGAAGACATGAAACTCTTTGCTAATGGCGCTATTCTGCCGGTAAAACTTCTCGGATTTCCCGATCGGATTGTTTTGGACCGCATAAAATGTATTCGTCAATTCACTGAGCACAAAGATTCTTTTAAGACAGAAATCTGGGAAGGGGATATTGTGACATGGAAACGAGATGCAATTTCTTTTTTAGGAGAAGTCTTTTTTGATAATAAAATGTATTTTGGATGGGCCATCCGAACTGCAGAGGGGATAATCAGAATGGCGGAAGATGCGGTAAGACCGGAAGAATTACACGTTATCGGAAATGCAATGGTAAGTCCAGAATATGTCGGAAGGATCAATAAAAACAATAAAAAATACAACAAGAAAGAATGACCTTTATCGAAGAACTGAAATTAGAACTACTTGATCTTGAAAAAAGAGGGATGAAATCTGCTATTGTGATCAAGGCCTTTTTAGATAATCCGGAACAACGCCTTTTGGTGTCGATCGCAAAATTGGTGGATAAACTCTCTGGCGAAATCGATGCGCTCTCTGAAAAGAAAGCAAGTATTTTGAATGGAGAAGATAGGGAATTTGAGCGAGTGCATGCCATCATTTTAAAGTTTGGGGAATATTCTCAGGCACTAAAATCGGGTAGAGAAGGCGCCGTGAATGGATCGTTGCCGGAAGATAAGCCGTCAGGAAACTGGTTGGAAGATATGGCAAGAAACAAAGGAAGATGAGTGTTGAAATAATAAATAAAGGGGGAGATAAAAAGCCTCCGCTCACCTTTACCGGGCACCCGTCTTTTACCTCTACTACAGATCATTCAAGATATTGGGAAAGAGAGTATGAAAGATGGATCAACGGCTATGCCGGACTCACCGGAAGACATTATTTTTATCTCACCATGGGTCATTTGAAGCCTGTGGCCGGAATGCCGATTAGGCCGCAATACCGGGATGGGGATCAGGAAGTCTTTGAAGAAGATGCGTTGGCAAGAAAGTTCGGGCTTACCCTGGGAATCATTAAACGAAGGGAATTCGGACTCACCTCTATTTTTGGAGGAATGGAGCCGATCTACAATTGCCTCACACTTCCCGGCTCTATCAATCTGATTACATCTGCTGACAAGACGCGGGTAAAAAACCTGTTCTCTGATAAAACCATGTTCTTCTTTGATCATTTGGAACTTCCCGAACACATGATGCCCAAAAAGAAATCAGAACGACAAGAGGGTTTTTTGAACTTGGGACAGAAAAAAGGTGGCGTCGGGTCCGGATCTCAGGTATATTGTCTGGAAACGGCAGATAACGACAAAAATGCCAAGCGATTTGAGACCTTCCGGGCAATGAGCATTTTTTTAGATGAGCTATTCCTTCATCCGCGTGCCGATATTGTATTCAAAAGCTCTCAGGCGTGTTTGCGTCAGGGATTTGAGACCATTGGACACATGACTATTGGAGGAAGCTGCGGAGGAGAAACAGAAACAGAAGTACAGGCGCTAAAGAAAAATGCTTCACTCGTAGAGGGATTAATTCACGATGCCGAAAGCCTTGATCTGCGGTTTTTCTTTATCGAAGGGTGGAAGTGCATCAATGGGGCAGATGAACTTGATGATGATGGTAAAAAAACGGGCAACCGTCTTTCTTTTATGAAAAACGGTTATTCAGATAAAGAAGCTGCAATTAACTGGATATTAAAAAAACGAGCCGTTTTTGAAAGGGCAAAAGATAAATCTCACTTTTATAATTTTGTCAAGTCTTATCCGCTTACGATCGATGAAGTATTTGAGATTAACCGGATGGGAATTATGCCACCGGAAGTCTATGCTTCTTTAGAGGTGGCTAAAAAGAATTACTATTTAGGGAGTGGGAGTAAAACCATGTCACTTCGTAGAGACAGTAGAAGCGGTAAACTGGAAGCCTCATTAAGCACAAAAGGACCTTATGTGGTAGCCAGAGAACCGGAGCTTGGCAAAACATACATTTCAGGAACAGATCCTATTCCCTTCGGAGAGAACTCTATTTCCGAAGGATCTGATTATACAAATATCATCTACTGTCTGGAAGACGAAATGGCGGTGGCTTATTATGCCGAACGAAATCTGGATCCCGACGTGGTAGTATCGGCAGCAATATTGCTTCAAGAATGGTATGCTTCAGAGGCGTTTCCTTTTGGAGCACCAAGCATGGTTGAAAGTAACCGAGGAGAGGTGGCAATGCGAAAATATGAAGCGCTGGAGAAAAAGCACTTGTTGGCACCGCGCCCAAAGAATTTAGGGATTATCTATGAGGAATCAATAAAAGATAAAAGAGGATGGTATTCTAATGACAAAACAATTTCCCGGGCAAATAGTTATATGGTAGAGAATTTAAAAAAGTACGCCGATCGAATAGAGTTGCTACGGCTGATCGAAGAAGCCGCAGTCTTCCCTAATGGGAACCTCGATTTACTCGATGCCATTAAGTCTGCGCTGATCTATCTTGCTGATTATAGAAACGGACTTAAGAAGATGAATAAGGTGGGCGTGGTTCACCGGGCGGTGCCGTATTATACAAGAGAAAATGGCCGGGTAGTACAAAAATGGAAAAACTCAAACAACGATGATGGTCGTTCTGGACGTTACTGATATTACTTCTCTCGGATTTGTCCGTAAACGCGCCATGAACTCACAATTCAACGAGGGCGCAGTGGGTAAATACGATAAAATTGTTTTCGATAATGGGAAGCTGTCTTGTATTCTCATTCTCACAATCGGCTTTTTTGATGCTACCATTACCAATGAATACGGAGACCAATTCTTCCGTGGAATTTTTGAAAACAAGGAACATTTTGCCTTTGAGGTGGAAAAAGCGGAGAAATCGGCAAAGCAGATTAGAATTAATCTCCTTGAAGAACAAGAAGTTAAGGATAGACTGAAAAAAAAGTTGCAAAAAAATGTAAAAGATTGAAAAATAATTTTGAATTTTGAATTGGGAAGTAGCACTTGTTTATCTTAAAAAAACCTTTATCAAAGAAAAGACAGAGGTGTTTTTTAAGAAAAACAATCTGCTACGTCCCGGAGCCGAAAGGTTATCCGGGACTTCCCATTAAAACGGTTTATGGGAAAATATTCAATCGATCTGTTAAAAGAAGGAGTCTTAGGCGGACACACAAGAGCAATGGTTCTCTTTGTCCGCCTGAAAGGTCTTTATAGATCAGGACGAATACGATCTTTTGAAACCGATGTTGATCACAGAAAATTTGGGTACATCACCAAAGATCCATTCAAAAAGGATGTTATTTATCTAATGAGGCGAGGCTTTTTAACGCTTCACGGACGGAGAACGGCAACCAAAGAGGCTGTCGATGTTCAGTTGGTTGGTACCAGAACACTTCATCAAAAATTATTTCAGAACAAAAAGTCGTGTGAAATCCGGCTGGACCCGCGTTCTAAGAACTTACGGGAGCAGATTCATGCGGCAATATTACAAGATTCGCTTTAT
>Ga0116192_1002232_pt1 | contig 13024 bp, 7 predicted proteins | sample AD_UKC113_MetaG_FD_89876 | JGI IMG/M metagenome (GOLD analysis project Ga0116192, IMG submission 89876) | Active sludge microbial communities of municipal wastewater-treating anaerobic digesters from Hong Kong - AD_UKC113_MetaG | ecosystem: Engineered > Bioreactor > Anaerobic > Digestate | place... | reverse complement strand
GGATCAGCACCATTTATGAAATCATCAACCGATGCATACCGGTAGTAGGTTGTCCCCTCCCGGATGTATGAATTCTTAAAGTAAAGCCGGTCAAAGGAAACCCCAAGGGTGAGAGTGTGTTTTTTTAGGTTAATTGTGGTGTTGTTGAGCAAACTTAACGTATTGTTGATCACGTCGTTGTTATATGAAAACAACTCGTATCCAAAGGACATATACTGATCGCCGTCCTCCCATATATCTACAAAGGGGAACAGCTTTGATGGAGATGTTCTGGAATCCTGAATGTGGGTGTAGCTACCTAAAAACTTGTTTGAAATATTCGTTAAAAAGGTGCTGTTTAGCTCACCGGTAATCGAACGAACAGTGTTCTCAAAACCGTAGAACGAGTTAGAGAAAGCCAGGGATTGGCTACTAATTCTTCCTGAATTTCTAGCGTTGTTGGGAGGTCCACTGTTAAAGTTGGTTTCAACGTCCGAAGTACCCACTACGTCGTTATAGCGAATGGTAAACTTATGATTTTTGCTGATGTTCCAGTCAACACGCGCTAAAATTTTGGTGTTTTTGTTCTGGAAGGGATCAAAGTTTTTATACTTACCCGGGTCATAGTTATATGTGTTGATTAGATGATCCCTTACCCTAATCATATCGGCTTCGGTTGTACGCGAAATCATCTGATCGGGGTTGGCAACCCCATCGGTGCTGGGTTTCCATGTAACCCCAGGAATATCTTCATTTTCAATTTCTCCATTTATAAAAAAGAACAGCTTATCCTTTATAATTGGTCCGCCAAAACTTAACCCAAAATTTTGGCTGTTCCTGTCGTTTGCCCCTTCTACGTCGTTTCCGTCAACCTTATCGCCGGTAAATGATTTTGGGCGAATGTAGGAGTAAGCCGAACCCTTAAAGGAGTTGTCTCCACTGCGGGTAACCGCATTTATGCTGGCACCGGTAAACTGGGAAACTCTAACATCAAAAGGTGCAATATTCACAGAAACCTGGTCAATGGCGTCCAAGGATATTGGCTGTGCATTTCCTCCCGGAAGGGGGTTGCTGCTTAAACCAAAATTGTTGTTGAAGGCTGCACCATCAACAGTAATCGTGTTAAAACGACCATCTCTTCCAACAAAAGAGTTTCCCTGGGCTTGAGGTGTTAACTTTGAAAAGTCGGTGATGCTTCGGGAAATTGAAGGCAGTGTGTTTATGTCACCCCTGCTGATGTTGGTTTGTGCACCGGTTCTTTCCGAACTCAAAATAGGATTTCCCATTCCTGCCGAAACGACAACCTCCTCTAGGGATGTTGTTGATTCTTTTAACTTTACATTTTGCAGGTACGATTCACCCAGGTTAAGGTTAATGTCCGTATAAACTCCCGTAGAGTACCCTACAAACGAAATGCTTAACTTGTAGGGTCCACCAACACGCAGGTTGGTTAAACGATAGTTACCAGCATTGTCAGTAGTGGTAACATACTGCGTTCCCGAAGGCTCATGGATGGCCACAACAGTGGCAAATGGCAATGCCATTCCTTTTTCATCTACTACCTTACCGTTTATTTCCGAAGTTGTTACCTGGGCGTTTGCCCATAAGCCAACAACGGTAAACAACATGGCGATAAAAAACCTGATTTTTTTCATTAAATTAAAATTTGGTTAGTAATGGTTTAATTATTGGCAAATAAATTAACACATAAGGTGCATGTAAAACAAAACTTTATATAATAGGTTTAACTTTTGCTACTGCATTCGAAATATCTGGACTTACCCAAAAATCACTTTCCAACATCATACTACTTGAATATGTTTCGGATTTGCAGCTGGTAATACGGATACTTTTTTGTCATGCCAAAGATGAGTCAAAATAATCTAACGGCTGATAGCTATATATTAAAAAATGATTAAGTCTAAACGGTCAAAGGGTTTAAATCTCTTTTTTGAACGAAATTAAGGTTTTGCCCTTCTTCTTGCCTGATAATAACTGCACTAAGTTATAAAAATATGTCTTATAGTGTTTTCAATGTTAAACTTATCTCAGCGTAATTCTAGAGTTTTGGAATAAAAACAAGCCATTTCAAAATAAGTGTTTGCATTATTTCCATATAAATTTATTATAATAGGATTTTTTGCTTGGTGTCTTGAAATATGCTAACAGTAGCCCCAGCTACCTTTTTGCCACAGCGCTGATAGCTTCTGCCTGTCGCCCTCAGGCACCTCCCATAGGTCGAAGTCTTCCTGCAACCCTTATAGTTCCAGCACAACCCCTTCCCTGTCATTCTGCAGGTTCTCATCAGCCCACCGGTAGCATTGCAGAGGTAAAGTTTCGATTCCTCACCAGAAGGCTTCCTGTTGTCAACTGAAAGGGATTAAACCCAAACCTCCGACATGTTGCTAGCGACGGAGCTCGGCTACCACCTCCTCGTTGGGTATTCATCCACAGCTATGCGCCTCTGAGAATGCTACACAGCAATTGTTGATAAATTTGGCAAATCTACTAGTAGCGTTAACACTCAACGCCCATCTAGTGGTTCTAAGTAACGGGATTAAACTACCGGCTTTGAGATCATATCCTAAATTTGAAGATACCCAGGCGACTGACCCTAGAATTTTATTCCCATTACCAGAATGTCGTCAACCTGCTCGTAGGTACCCTTCCAATCGGAATGGCTGGCAGCCAAAATGTTTTCCTGTTTGGTCATGGAAAGCCCAGCAATGGATTTTAAAAGGTTGATAAGATTTTGCCTCTTGTACTTTTGGTAGTTGGGGCCGCCTAGCTGATCCGAAAAGCCATCTGTAAAAAGGTATAGCATATCGTGTTTGCGTAGCTCTACCTGGTGGTTTTCAAAAGGCATTTCCTTTGGGTAGTATCCAATGGGGTTTCGTGTAGGCCTGAATTCCAGCACCTCGCCATTCCTGATTATTGTTAACGGCATGTTAGCTCCTGAATACTCAAGATATGTTGAGGCTGGGTTGAACCTGCAAATAGCCATATCCATACCATCCTTGGTTTCAACCCGTTTACCCGACTGTTTGAGGGAGTTTTTTACGTTTACCCTTAACTCCTCAAGAATTTGGCTTGGAGATATCGAACTCTTCGGGGTAACAATATCGTCCAGAAGGGTTATGCCCAAAATGCTCATAAACGCCCCGGGTACACCATGCCCCGTGCAATCAGCAAATGCCAGAATACCTGCGTTTTCCTGAAGCTTAAACCAGTAAAAATCGCCGCTGACAATATCTCGGGGAAGATAAAAAATAAAAAATTCAGGGAAAAATGCTGAAAGTTGCTCCCTGGATGGGAGAATGGTCGACTGGATGTGCCGGGCATACTCAATGCTATCGGTAATCAGCCTGTTCTGACGGATTATTCTATCGCGCTGGCTAACCACCTCATCTCGTTGTGTTTGGATTTCTTCATTTTGCTGCGAAATCAAGCTATTACTTTGTTCCAGAATTTCGTTGTCGCGTTTTTTCCTGCGGTAGCTCGATACCAGCACCCCAACTAACCCAATAAGAAGAACAGAAAGCAGAAGTTCAGACAAGAGAATAATATCCCTCCTTTTTACCCTTTCCTTTTGAAGTTCGATTTCCTTTTCCTTTTGAACCGTTTCATACTTGGTGAGGAGCTCTGCCAGGTTTTTCTGGTTATCCCTGGCCAGAATCGTGTCCTTCCACATGGTGTAAATTTCGTAGTACTTTAGGGCTTCTTCAAAATTATTTAACTTTTTATTCAGGCTATAAATTTGTCCGGCCAGCGTCATTTTAAGGTTTGGCTGGTTAAGAGAGTCAATATAGCTCAAGGTTTTAGCGTAGTAACTTTTTGCCATTGCGCTTTTATTCAAGCTATCGTAAGCACAGCCGATGCTCATCAGACAGAGGGCTGCATCGTTTTTTGCCTTGACCTTTTCAAAAGCATCGAAGGCCTTTTCCTGGTAGGCTATTGACTTTTCGTAGTTCTTGAGGGCAAACTCTACTTCTCCAATATTAGCAAGGCATTGGGCCGATTTATAGTAGTTTCCCTGGTTGGTTTCAAATTTTTGAGCCCTGCTGAAGTATTCGAGTGCCTTTTTGTAATCCTTTTTATTCTTATAAATAACGCCAATGTTCATGAGCGCTGTTGCCTCGTAATCGGCCCATCCCAGTGTATGGAACATGCTTTGCGCCTTTTGGTAGTACTCCAACGACTGGTCCAGCTTATCAAGGCTTAAGTACAGGTTTCCCAGCACGCCGTAAACGGTTGCAACTCCCTTTTGGTTGTTTCGTTTTTCGAAGATATCCAGCGCCTTAAGGAAACTTTCAACCGCCATGCTGTATTTTTGCTCGAACATGTAGGTGTTGCCAATATTTCCATAGGCAGAGGCAATAAGGCTTGAATCGTGAGCGCTTATGGCCATCTCAAGCACCCGGCTAAAGCGCTCCCTTGCCTTTTCAAAACTTGAGTTCACGTTAAAAATAAAGCCATAAGTGTTTTCGCACCGAATCATTAGGGCTGTGTCGGAAAGATCCGTGGCTAGCTGGTGGGCAATTTGGTTGAACGCCATAGCTGAGTCAGTATCGATGTTTATATATCTTTGAGCCAAATCTATGGCTGTTTCGGCCTTTACCGATGTGTTCGGTGCTTCATTCAGCTGTTTTAGCAGGCTATCAATGTCCGACCTTTGGCCAAAAGTCGTAAACATAGGTAGAATAGCGAGTATGGCTGAAATTAATTTCCTCATAATCAGATTTTTCAATAAATTTATGCCTTTTTACCTATATGATGTAAAAATTCACCATAAATTTTTACATCCTAACTCAGAATAAATCTTCTACTGCAGATTGCTGCTTTACTGCCATTCCAAGCCAGGAAAAGCTATTCTAAACAAAACCTACTTGTAGAATGCTCCTCAGGAACAATGCCAAACTAAAAAATCGGCAGCAATCAGAGCTGCAATAAAACTTTGATCCTACACCATTAAATTTTCCATTGGCGGCTAAATCGTTTTAGATATTTACAGTATATTTGTGGAAAAGGCTCAAACACGGTGAAGAAGGTAACCCTTAACGACATTGCAAAAAAGGTTGGCGTATCGAAAACTCTGGTATCCCTTGTGGTAAACGGGAAGGCTAGGGGTTACGGAATTTCTGGACAAACCTGCGACAAAGTTATGGCAGCAGTTAGGGCGTATGGATACAATCCCAACCAAACAGCACGAAGCCTGCGTACCGGGATGAGCAACACTTTGGGCCTAATTGTTTCGGATATCTCCAACAACTTTTATGCCTCTTTGGCAAGACAACTGGAGGATTTGGCCTGGGAGCTTGGCTACAACATGATAATAGGCAGCACCGACGAAAGCGTGGGCAAAGAGCTTAAACTCCTTGAAATTTTTCGTAACCGGCAGGTGGATGGAATTATTCTCTCCTCTTCGCAGCAAAACCCAACCGAGCTGGAAAATTTGGTAAAATCCGGATTCCCGCTGGTACTCATTGACAGGTACTTTCCTACTGTACCTATACCGTCGGCTGTTGTTAACAACAAGGTTGGTGGAGAATTACTGGCACAGCACCTGCTAAATCAGGGTTTTCGCAACCCAGTGGTACTCTCCCTAACCCCAAGCTACATTTCATCCGTTGCCGAACGGGTTGAGGGTTTCGTAAGTGTTTTTGAGAATGCAGCCATTCATACTGAAGTGCACAATATTCCCTTCCTCTGCCTGGTCGACATGGTTGAGGATTTTTTCACGACTCGTCTCCATGATAAGAATATGCCCGATGCAGTTTTTGCCGTTAACAATAACCTGGCAACAGCGACTCTCCGAGCCTGTCATGTTCACAACATTGTTATTCCTAAGGATATTGCGCTGGTTTGTTTTGACGAACTTCCTTACTTTGATTTCTCCAAACCATCCATCACCTCTATAAGGCAACCTGTTGCCGAGCTGTGCAGCGTAGCATTTTCGTTGTTGCTAGGGCAAATTACAAATAACGGGGAAACAAAACCCGGCCATGTAGAAATGATGCCCGTTGAGCTTTTGGTGCGGGAATCGTCAACTCAAATTTCTGATAATAATGGATGGCGGTCACCTTAATGCAAAGGACACAAACCTATGATTGTAAACCAACTTAAACCATGATACAACCAGCCCATAAAATGACTATAATTCACTTTATATCAGGTGTTTCATTGCTTTTTCATAAATCGCATTTGGCAATGTCGCAGTACAAATCACCAGCCGATTTCATATTAAGGTGTGCTAAATCAGTAATTTTAAACACTCATGTAAGGCAGACTGCACAAACACGCATGAATAAGCGAACGTTACTTGCAAGTTCGGCAAAGTCAAAATATGGGGGTTCCATTGCTCTACCCCGATAACGAAAAGCTGTGGGCTAGCGTGCTTGTAATTAAAAAACCTAAAAAACTTTTTCAGCTTAAACCTTGAGTTATGAATAGAAAAACATTTACAATTCTTTTGGCCTTCCTATGTATGGGATTTGGCGATGCCGTTGGACCATTTGTGGGTCTGGCAAAAGAGCAGTTCGAGCTTTCAAACTTTGAAGCGCAGCTAATTGCCTTCATGGGATTCATCATGTTTGGCTTTTTGTCTGTACCAATGGGAATATTCCAGGATCGACGGGGGAAGAAAGTTGTGCTGATGCTGGGTCTGGCAGTTGCCCTAGCCGGGTTAACCATTCCGTTATTTGGACTGGGCAGCTATGCGTTGTTCCTCCTGACAATTCTGCTTCTGGGCGCAGGTGCTGCAATTCTGCAGGTAGCAGGAAATCCCATCATGCGTGATGTTTCCGAACCCGGGATGTACTCCCGAAACCTTAGCTTCGGCCAGTTCATTAAAGCTATTGGATCGCTGTCGGGTTCCATTATTCCATTTGCCGCCGCAAAATGGATGGGGGCCGATTGGCAAGTTTTATTTCCTATTTACGTGTCAGCCCTGCTGTTAACGTTGGTCGCCGTGGGATTCACGAAGGTAGAGGAGGAGAAGTCCGATAAGAAACCTGCAACACTCAACAGTTGCTTTTCGCTATTAAAAAATCGCTTTGTCCTTTTAATGGTGCTGGGCATTTTTATCTACGTCGGAATTGAAATTTGCCTCAGCTCGGGTGTTCCTATCCTGCTTAGCACCCATTTCGGGATCGACCTAAAAACATGGGGGTTGCTTGGTAATGCCTTTTTCTTCATCGCCATTCTTATTGGTAGGCTTCTTGGTTCCATTATTCTCAGCTGGACAAAACCGGCAGCATTTTTCAGGGTTTCATGTCTCATTGCGCTAATGGGTATCCTGCTCATTTTTTCCAACAACCAGATTACCACATTGGTAGGAATATTCACTACCGGTCTTGGGTTTGCAAACATTTTCCCTTTGATTTTTTCAATTACGGTCGATGCCATGCCAGAGCGGGCTAACGAAATATCGGGTTTAATGGTTACCGCAATCGCGGGTGGCGCATTTATTCCCCCAGTTATGGGCTTGGTGGCCGATATGTCAAGCGTTAGAACAGGCTTTTTGGTTCCTTTGCTGGGTCTTGGATTTATTATTGTTCTATCATTTTTAAAACCTCAACCCTCCAGACAATGAGCTACTCCGACGATAGCAGAATTGTGCTAACCCTTGACGCAGGCGGAACCAACTTCGTATTTTCGGCTCTACAGGGGATAAAACCCATTGCCGATACAATTACACTACCCAGCAACGGTAACAACCTCGAAAAGTGTCTTCAGGGAATCGTGGAAGGGTTCACCAAACTAGGAGCTAAGCTAAAAGGGAAACCTTCGGCCATCAGCTTTGCCTTCCCCGGACCTGCAGACTATCCCAAAGGAATTATTGGCGATTTGGGGAATCTTCCAGGATTCCGGGGTGGCGTTGCCCTGGGACCAATGCTACAGGAGAAGTTCGGAATTCCTGTCTTTATCAATAACGATGGCGATCTCTTTGCCTTCGGAGAGGCCATCGCAGGTTTTCTGCCCTGGGTAAACAGCATGCTTAAAAATGCCGGAAGCCCAAAAAATTTCTACAACCTACTTGGAGTAACTATTGGCACGGGTTTAGGAGGCGGTCTGGTGACGAATGGTAAGCTTTTTACCGGCGATAACTCTGCCGGAACAGAAGTTTGGCTTCTGCGCGATGGTGTCAACCCAACCTGCTTTGCCGAGGAAGAAATCAGCATTAGGGCAGTGCAACGAACATACCATGCACATACGAGGAAAAATGAAAGCACCTTGCTTTCACCCAAAGAAATTGCTGAAATAGCCTACGGAAACCACGAGGGCGATATGGTTGCTGCCAAGTTAGCCTACCAGTCGCTTGGCGCCTCCCTCGGCGATGCTCTGGCAAATATCATAACTATAACCGATTCGATTGTAGTTGTTGGAGGTGGATTGTCAAACGCCTACCATCTTTTTGCCCCTGCCATGCTTGCCCAGCTAAATGGAAGCATTTCAACAGTTACCGGAGAGCAGGTAAACCGCTTGGAGTCAAAGGTGTTTGACCTTGAGAATGAAGGGCAGTGCAACCTTTTTGTTAAGGGTGAAAATCGGAAAATCAAAGTTCCCCTAAGCAGCAAAGAGGTTGACTACGATCCTCTTAAACGGGTAGGCATTGGCGTTTCACGTTTAGGGACCAGCCATGCCGTTGCTATAGGAGCCTATGTTTATGCCATTAACATGCTTGACCATAACACATTACATAGCCAGGCTATTTAATGCTTTAATCCTCCATCATCTAATAAATTTAAGGCGAACGCTTAATGCTAATGTATGAAAGCAAATCCAAGGTAATAGGAGTAATCCCCACCCCATGTTTCAGGGTGTTGGTTTTTTTAGACAAAAAATGCAAACACCAACAAGTTTGGAATAAAAGTAAACTAGGCCATAATAAAATAACACCACTTATAAATACCTATAAACAATGAAAAAGCCGCAACTATTGACAGTTGTAATGCTCATCAGCATTGAGCTGTTTTCACAGGTGAAAGACCCCGTGGATTACGTTAATCCATTTATTGGTACCGATTTTCACGGACACACCTATCCGGGGGCAACCGTTCCCTTTGGAATGGTTCAGCTTAGTCCCGATACAAGGCTAACCGGTTGGGATGGCTGTTCGGGGTATCATTACTCCGACAGGGTAATCTATGGGTTCTCTCATACTCACCTTAGCGGTACCGGGGCTTCTGATTATGGCGATATTCTCATAGCCCCTGTTTCTGGCAAACCCGTTTTTGAAAACACGCGGTATTCTTCTCCATTTAAAAAGGAAAATGAAATGGCGGTTGCCGGTTACTACTCGGTTTTTCTCGACAAGTACAAGGTTCAGGCTGAACTTACCGCAACCCGTAGGGTTGGCTTCCACCGCTACACCTTTAAGAATCCCAATAAAGCGGCGCTGGTTATTGATCTCGAGCATCGCGATAGGGTCATCGAATCTTGGTTAAAGGTAGTAGGGAAGAACGAGCTGCATGGGTTTCGCCGATCTAGCCACTGGGCAAACGACCAGCAGCTATACTTTGTTATCCGATTTTCCCAACCCTTTGAAAAGGGGCCAAACTTCGTGGATGCCAGCGAACAGCTAAGCATAACGAACGGCGAAAATGGTGAAGTTTTGGCTGAGGGAACCAGGCTTAAGGCATGGCTTCAGTTTCCTAAACTTCCAAACGGTAAACTTCTTGTAAAGGTCGGACTTTCAGCCGTGAGCGAGGAGGGGGCTTTACGCAACCTGGAAGCCGAGGTGCCCAATTGGGATTTCGATAGCGTTGCCGCTCAGGCCAAAAACGACTGGAATATCGAGCTGTCAAAAATTAAAGTGGACGGCGGCTCTCCCGACCAGCTGACCACCTTCTACACAGCTTTGTACCACGCTATGGTTGTCCCCAATGTGTTCTCTGATGTTGATGGGAGCTACCGTGCCATGGATAACCAGGTGCACCATGCCGAAGGTTTTACTCCCTATACCGTTTTTTCGCTTTGGGATACCTACAGGGCTTGGCACCCGCTAATGACAATTATTGATACTCGACGTACTACCGATTATATTAACACTTTCCTGTCTGATTACCGCTTCGGTGGTCGCTTGCCCGTGTGGGAGCTGGCTGCCAACGAAACCGAGTGCATGATTGGGTACCATTCGGTTCCCGTTATAGCCGACGCATGGATAAAAGGAATCAGAAATTTTGATCCCGATCTAGCCCTGAAGGCAATGCTCCATAGCGCAAATCTCAACCATTTTGGGCTAAAGGAGTACAGGCAGTACGGTTTTATTCCTGGCGATATGGAGCATGAGTCGGTTTCCAAAACACTGGAGTATGCCTATGACGACTGGTGTATTGCTCAATTTGCGAAATCCATTGCCGATAGCTCTACCTACCAAAAGTTCATTATGCGGGCACAGTCATACAAGAATCTCTTCGACCCATCCACTCACTTCATGCGACCACGGATAAACGGCGGTTGGAAAGATAACTTTAACCCATCCGAGGTTGACCAAAACTTCACCGAGGCAAACAGCTGGCAGTACAGCTTCTATGTACCTCATGATGTTTCCGGCCTTATTGAACTCCACGGCGGAAAGAAAAATTTCATCGGTAGGTTGGATGAGCTATTTTCAACCTCATCCCAGCTGATGGGGAAAAATCAAGTTGATATAACCGGCCTTATTGGGCAGTATGCTCATGGAAACGAACCCAGCCACCATATGGCATACCTTTACTGCTATGCCGGGCAACCGTGGAAAACACAAAAGCTTGTACGCAAGATTATGGACGAGATGTACACCTCAAAACCCGATGGCCTTTGTGGTAACGAGGATTGCGGACAAATGAGCGCATGGTACATTTTAAGTGCAGCAGGATTTTATCCGGTCTGCCCGGGAAGTACACAACTCGTCATTGGTTCTCCGCTCTTCAGTAAAATTACCTTTAACCTGGAAAACGGAAAGTATTTTTCGGTGGTAGCCGAGAACAACTCGCCTGAAAATATTTACATCAACTCTGCTTCGCTTAATGGTAAACCCATTACCCGCTGCTGGATTGACTACAACGAGATAATGGCAGGGGGCGAACTCCGTTTAGCTATGTCGCCTACTCCTAATAGCGGCTGGGGCAGCACCGATGCTGATATGCCAACCTCATCAATTGATGAGCATTTTATAGCTACTGCTCCGGCCTTCAACACCTCAACTAAAACATACATGGACAGCTTGCAGCTAACCCTCACAACTGTCCAGCCCCAAGCCTCAACTTTTTATTCGGTGGCAGAAATAAACCACCCCGAAGCCATTCCAATATGGACACAAGGGAATACGCTGAATCTTAAGAGCTCCAAACGGGTTAAAGCCTACTCCGTTCTTCCGGGTGGCGAATCCAGCGCCATAGTTGAGGGTTCCTTTATCCGAATCGAGGGAATTAAAAATGTTGAGCTGAAAAGCATCCCTAGCCCTCTTTACGATGGTGGTGGAAAACTTGCGCTGGTTGACGGGCAAAGAGGCTCTACAAATTTCAGGTTGGGAGGCTGGCAGGGCTACCAAAATCAGGATTTTGAGGCAATTGTTGACCTGGGCCATGAACGTGAACTTCACTATCTTGGAGCAGAGTTCCTTCAGGATGCCTCGCCATGGATTATGATGCCCCGGCAAGTTACCTTCTCTGTTTCGTCCGATGGTACTAGCTACTCCAACATTGGAGTGGTCAACAACGACATCCCCGATACTTTAGAAAAGCCCATAGTAAAAGAACTCGGAGTAGCTGTTAATGTCGAGGCTCGCTACGTAAAGGTATTTGCAAAATCGTATGGAAAACTGCCATCGTCGCATGAAAGTGCCGGCGAATCATCCTGGCTATTTGTTGACGAAATAGTAATCCGTTAGCTAAATGTTCAGCTTATGAACCCACAAGACGCATAAACATACCAACACACATTTTAGCCGCCAACCTGCTGAACCACAAAATCATGGTCATTTAAGGCTGGCCCTTCTCCTATTTTTTTGTAATAATTTTGGCTTTTGCTTTACTTCAGGAAATTTTTGTTGTATCTTATAGCTGTAATCCAACACCATGTAAAATGAATAATGATTTTATCTGTCCAAAATGTGAGGGATACCTGGTTGTAGGAGGCAGCGTGATTCTTTCTATTAGCATGCAAAGCGGATTACGAGGTCTTATCCTGCTTAGTCCTGAACTTGGAAACTATGCCAAGGTGAGTAGCCCTCATGTTAAAATTGAAAATGGCGAAATGCTGGACTACTACTGTCCCATTTGCCATGCCAAGCTGGCTGCTTCAGATGTACACCCTCGTCTGGTAAGGCTTATCATGATTGACGACAAATCCAAGCGGCATGAGATTTTCTTCTCGGGAATTGTGGGGGAACACTGCACCTACAAGATTTCGGAGACTGTATATGAGAAATTTGGCGAATCATCTGCCACTTACGATCAGTACTTCAAAACCCGTAGAATATAGGCTGACATCCATGTGTAGAAAAATATAGCCTAGCCAGGGCGGTTGCACTCGGGTTATGCTTCGTGGTTTATCTTTCACGCGAGACCTCCTATGGGGCAAATTTTTGATGGGGCATGTTGTGTTGGTATACTAAACTTCCATACCTAAACCTATTGCTATTCCCTGTTGCGCCGGAGTTATAGGGGGATTATCATTAAAAATGAAATATGTAAAGCTGGTAACTAGGCAATTCCGGGCTTGCCTATCTATCCGAAGATGCCCTGCCTGCATTTTTAACTGAAAGCAACATCGGCCGGGTTGCGCCCTAAGCGATGTATTCAGTTGAGGCGCTCCTCCTCGGTCAAATGGAGAAATTAATACCTCGAATAAATTTATTATATTTGTATTTTGGCTAGTATCACGACGTTTTCCCTGCAGTTTTAACTAGCATTCTGTTGCTTGCAACCACAATAAGCATTTTTACAAAATCCGATTCCGCTCATTTAACCCTTTACAAAATGATAACAGTAATTATACCCACACTCAACGAACAAAATACAATCTCGCAGGTAATTGAACTTGTGGAAAAATCTGCAAACGT
>Ga0116192_1002229_pt1 | contig 13030 bp, 16 predicted proteins | sample AD_UKC113_MetaG_FD_89876 | JGI IMG/M metagenome (GOLD analysis project Ga0116192, IMG submission 89876) | Active sludge microbial communities of municipal wastewater-treating anaerobic digesters from Hong Kong - AD_UKC113_MetaG | ecosystem: Engineered > Bioreactor > Anaerobic > Digestate... | reverse complement strand
TTTTAGACCAGCTATTTTATGTCTACTTCACCTAGGTGGTCTTGTTGTCATGCGTTTCATTAACGTCAGGAGCCTAAAAAAATTTCTCAAAATTTTTATTATAAACTCTTGACTTTAATTAGCTGGTCTTTCAATATGATAAAATTAGGAAGCTGTCACCGGAAGGTATTCCTTCATAAATGTATTGATTTTCTCGAAGCGTTTCTCCCAGGTATGCTCTTCCAGCCAGGCATAGGTCTCTTCTTCCCTGAAGCCTGACTTCCCATCAAGAATAAGCCGTATCTTTTCAATAAAGCCTTCATGATCTGCCGCGATGTAAACCGAGGGAACATCTCGTGCTTCAGGGAGATCGGTGGATACCACAGGCCTTCCCGAGGCCAGATACTCGTACATCTTGATGGGATTGGTAGCCACCGTGATGGTATTGATGCGGAAGGGTATGATGCATATGGTGCTGCTTTGAAAATATACGGGTAATTGTGTATAGTTTTTTAAACCCAGATATCTGAGATTGGGAATGTACCCCGGAACCTTTACACCAAACTCGGCACCCATAACACATACCAATGCCTGTGTGAAGGTTTGGGCGATTCGCTTAACCAGTTCAATATCAACCCAGCTAGCCCATGCCCCCGAATAGAGGATGACCGGCCCATCATGACCGCTCAGCTCAGGCGGCTTTTCTATGGATCCATGAGGCCTGAATAGCTCAACATCACAGCCGTTGGGAACCATAATGCTGGGCTTTTGGGGATACTCGGAAGCCACCTGCGCCTTTAGAATCTGAGATGAGGTAATGACGACATGCGCCTTTTCCATCATGGGCTTCAGGTATGGCCGCCATGCTTCAAAATCGTCCAGATAGTCATAGACGATAAAATCAGGGCTGTATGTATCCAGGAAGGCATGGAGCTTTGACCATGAAACCCAGACGATGATCTTCTTTCCCCGCTTTTTAAGCTCAGGCACGATATCCCGGATAAAGCAGTTATTATTATGGATGATCTTTAAATTAGGATTTATCTCGGTATAGAGCTTTGATTTCGACTGAGTCTTATTGCAATAGTAAACCTCATATCCGTTCATGGAAAACCGCTCCATGAGCTGCTGAGGACGCTGCCGCATATAATCCCAGTCGATGGTTGGCGGATAGATAACTACCCACGGGAGATCATTGACCGGATTCCCTGCCAGATGTAAATCCTTTATTTCAAATAAATGCTTTATGTCCCTGTATTCCTGCATTGCATCATTCATTCTCTCAACCTCATTCTTCAGGTATGATTGGCACTTTGGATAGCGCCTTCATCTGTTCGGATATCGCCAGAAGCCTCGGCCTCATATCCTTCGAAAAAATGCCATCCAACATGGCTTCGTTAATGCCGTTTTCGGCATATAGCTCATTCAGACCCAGCTCCTTCATCAAAAAATGCACCTTTGGCGTGCTCTTCAGCATGACAGCCGGTACACCATGGCTTATGGCAACAAGTCCCGCATGAAGCCTGGAGGTTATGACCAGATCAGCCGCCGCCAGGAACGAAGCCTTTCTATGCAGCGAGACCGACTCAGGCAATATGGTGCGGTTTTCGGGAGTGCTCAGGATATTATAATGGAAGTCCCTGGAGGTATCCTGCATGGAAACGGTAAAGGTCGTTCTTGCAGTTTTCATTCTCGTAAGCGCATCCCTGACCTGTGTGAAGAACCTTGCAGCATATGCATTCATGCTCACCAGTATCTTCTTCCCATGGGCTGCAAGGGGGAAGGGCTGCGCTCTGTAATTCCAAATGGCTTCGGGTATTACGCCGCAGGATAGGCCCAGGTGCTTTTCCAAAAGCGCCTTGTCATAGCTTGTGCGAACCGTCACGTCATGTGCCCTGCCGAGTATGTCCTTCAATTGCGCCAAAACGGGCTTTGAGACAACCCGATCATCTATGCCCACGCGGCTGAATATGTAGGGGGTCTTTATACCCTCCTGGAGAAAATCAAAATAATTGGCACCCAGGAAAACAAGCCCCCCGCCCCCGATGATAATCAGATCATAGGTGTTGAGCGTCTCCCTGTACTTGTCTATACCCAACCTGTCGGCAAGGACCAGGTTATAGTCCACAGGATAATACAGGGTGCCCAACCCACCGCTGAATACGGTGATCTCAGCATTGGGATACTGAGTCTTTATGAGCTTGATCATCTCAAGCAGGTTCAGCTCATCTCCCAGATTGTTATGTCCGTAATAACCGATTATCGCGATTTTCATACCTTCACTCCCCTAATGCTTCAGCAATTTCCCTCGCGCGTTTTTCATAGCTGTGGTTTTCATAGACAAACCTCTGACCGCTCAAGGCTATCCTCTCCCGCTCCGAGTCATTTTTCAGATAATAGTCCATCAGCTCCACCGTTTCTTCGTAGCTTTTAGACCACACAAGATGGGTGTGGTTCTTAAACATAGATTCGATAGCCCTGGTGTGCTGCGTCAGGAAGAAGCCCCCACAACCCAGCACCTCGAATGTCCTCATGGATTGCATGGTTCGGGAGTTGGTGATGGAATGAACCCCCAGTGTTATCCTGGCCGAGGAATAGGCCACCACGCTCCTTTCGTGGGACAAATAACCCTTGTTGTATTGGGGCGCCAGCCTGAACCCATGCTTCGGGTTATCCCAATCGAAGCCATAGACCTCGAGCTTCTTATCCTTGTCTATAAAGGGCTTGATGATATACTCATAGGCCTTCCGGCGCTCGGGAAAAACATTGTAGTTGTTTCCCACATGGACAGCATCCAGAGAGGCAAAGTGTTCATCCCTTGGGTACCTGTAATAGTAGGCCGGGTCTGCGGCAAAGGGTATGCATATGGCTTTATGACCTCTTTGCCTGTAGCTTCCCAGCATTTCTATATCCGGGGTCAGCACCAAAACCGATTTTTCAGCCCATTGCATGGCAAGGGTGTTATGGGCGATGGGATCCTCGACAGCCCAATAGATGTGGGGTATCGCGTATGCCTCCAGTACCGGAAAGATAAATTTCCTGGTCTCAACGCCCCCCTCGGTGAAGATATAATCAGGCTTATAGGCTTCAATCTTCGACCTTAAGCCATCCACATTCTGTTCAGGGACCTCTATTCTGTCGGTTTCCCAGCCAAGCCTTGCAAAGCCCTTCTGCATACCGTATTTAATCATGGGCGTGGGATTGGTAAATAGTATCTTCATCTTCCCTCACGGCTTTTTATACTCCTCTACAATGCAATATATGTGGATAAGCCCTTCTATGTGATTGATAAAGACTTTAAACCCTACAGCAGGCTATTAACAGTTATCAGGCACGGTGCATAAGATAGAATAGAGTACCGACCAATCGCGAATGTGGAGGCAAAAATGGATAGTGAAGCATATAAGCAGAAGACTGTAAATCTCTTGGTCTTAAGAGCAACGGCCAAGCTGGAGGCATGTGACACACAGATCTTCTTCCAGGAAAAAAGAGATCCCGTCACCGGCCAGCGCTTGGGCATCAAGGAGCCGGTGACCTTATTCATCAATAATACCGGTGACTTCTATCAATATCCCCTGGAATGCGTCCAGTGTGTTGTGGTGCGTCTCGACGAACCTACCTGGTCCTATGTATGCGGGAAAAAGGTAAAGGTCAGTGTGGGATTCAAGGTCATGCTGCTGGTGAAGTATTCCGGAAGTGAAGCCTACGAGCTCATCACCCTTCCCGATGACATTGGCATCAAATGTACAACCCTATACGATCTTTCAGAAAAACAGGTTTCCCATAGCATCTATCAGACCATGCAGCGAGTGGGCGACAAATTTATATACACCATGGTCATTGACCTCAGTGAATTTACAGGCACCATACCCGGGGATGATTTCAAGGTCGTCGCGTTGTTCCGCAATATGACCTGGACTGCCGAGATAGGCAATGTGGGTTATGATGGCACAAGCTCACCGCCGATTCCTGCAACCCGCGTTGATCTGGCCATCTTCTATGATATTCTGGTTCAGCTGGTTATTGAAGAGGAAATCACCGTAAACGGTATGGTGGAATGATGAGTGATAAGCGTATTCTTGTTGCCAGTCCAGTCAAGCAAAGGCCGGATATACTGAAGGAATACGCTGATTCACTATTGAACATGAACAGGGAAGGCTTGAAGCTCGACTTCCTGTTCATAGATGACAATAGCGATAAGGCATCGGTTGCGCTCCTTCAGAAGCTGACAGGAATGTTGTCGGGCACCCTGATTACGGGGAGCAGCAAGCCTCCTGAAAGCACAGCCGACACACGACACAAGTGGGATGCAAAGACAATACAAAAAGTGAGCGAATACCGAAACAGGATCCTTCAGTTCGCCCGAGACGGTGATTATGAAGGACTGTTTTTTGTTGATTCGGATCTTCTGCTACATCCCAACACCTTGCGTCACCTCATGGCGCAGGGTAAGGATATCATCGCCGAGATCTACTGGACCCGCTGGGCCGCCTCCGGCCCCTTATACCCTCAGGTCTGGCTTTGCGACAACTACACCCAGTATGCGTCGGAAGGCTCAGTTTTCTTCAGCCCGGATCAAATTAAAAGCAGAACCGAAGACTTTCATACCATGCTGAAAAGGCCCGGGGTATACAGGGTTGGTGGTCTGGGCGGTTGTATGTTCATCGGCAAAGCCGTACTAAAAAGTGATGTTTCATTCACTAAGGTTTACAATCTCAGCTTTGCGGGAGAAGATCGGCATTTCTGTGTTAGAGCTGCGGTTCATGGTTTCGAAATGTATGTGGATACCTCTTATCCGGCCTACCATATCTATCGCCTTTCAGATCTTCCCGGGTGCAAAGCCTTTAAAATAAACTGCGCCTATAGAAATATAGAATGCATTTAGCCATTTGGACTTGAATATACTTAAATCTTATCTTCATATAATGGTATGAGAAAGCTGACAGAAGGTGATGACACAATGGATGAGCTCAACTACATTTCGAGCTTCAGTTCGGGATGGAAACGCATAAATCGTGAAAGCAGCGATAAGGAACAGCAAATGGCCCATGATTTCCTTCAAGGCGATGCCGGTGTACATGAACCTATGAGCAGGCAGATAAGCGATAATACATTGTCAATGACTAAAAAAGCGGCTGCAAGTTCAAACACCATGCTGTCCTTCGAAGAGAGCCAAAAAGAGATCATTGATAAAATCAATCAGCTTCAGGTTGAGTTGTCTTCAATGAGACAATTATTGAGTGATATGCAGACGAATATTGAAATGAAAAAGCTGCCAAATCACAAGCAAGCAACAGAAAGTAAATTCTCAAGGTTTTTCAAGTAGCAGCCATATCCCGAAATACATAATATAAAGCAGAAAGCAATCATCAAACAGGAGTTGTTCTTATGTCAGAAATCACTAATAATACAGAGCTGCATCCAGGTCCGCAGCCAGAGCTGCATAAAGTAGACATATTCGCCAAGCAGGTCCTGGGCAAAAAGGTTCTTGCTGATACCGATACTTTATGGCAGGAAGAATACACCGCTGGCGTGCCAACAGGCAATAAGAGAACCTTCAGAATTTACATCATCAATGATGGAAGTACTCCGGCAGCTCAGCCCGATCCCGGCTCTCCCGTCAGGTGCGTAAAGCTGTGCAAGCGCGTGATTGAACCCGATTACCCAAGAAACACCTTGATCTGCACCAGTAAATCCAAGGTCACTCACAGATACGAGCTGGTTCTTCTGGTGGAATATGAGAACGGCAGCTTCGATGTACTCACGCTGCCAAGAAATCTCTCCAACCGGCTTCAGTACAACGCCGCCACAACAAAAGCATTCGTTGATTCTACCGTGATTGATACTGCGGGGGTTCCGATATTGCAGCATCAGAACCAGACCGTGCCTTATGAATCGCTCATCATCGTTTCCGGGGGGGTTAACGACTATACAAGCTTTGAATACACGGTTTCCATTCCCTACTCTATGTTTGAACCTAACTTAAAGTACTGCTACCTGGATGATCCCAGCCTCCAGTCCTACATACTGCTGAAGTGCTTCCGCTATGATATCGATGTGCTGGATACCTTCCAGGTGTCTACCAGCCCGACTGAGTCGGTTTGGACAACGATAGTGGAACTGACTGTGACCGAGGATATCATCGATAAGCTGGGTATTGATCAGGATGTCATTGTCTATGGAAAGCCTGAGGATTATTGCTGCAAGCCATATAAGCCTGTGGACCCTTGCTGTAAATAAAAAGGTTGGCGGCACGATCATCAAACCTCTGTAAGCTATACAGGGGTTTTTGTTTTGGTCAGCAAAAGGGAATTGAGCACTTGGCCTTGATTATACTTATTGCATTTCCTCATATAATGGTATGAGAGTGCTGACAGCAGGTGATGACCATGGACGAGTTCAACTACAGTTCAACCTACAGTTCGGGATGGCGGCAAATCAAACGGGAAGAAACCGAAAATGAACAGCAAAAAGCTGTGAGTCTCCCTCAAAAGGAGCTCGGTGCACCAATCCGTTTCAGCAAGCAGCTCAGTGAGGATGCATCGCCAAATCAAAAAAAGGCAGCCGGAAACACAATATCCATGCCGGTTTTGGAGGAAAACCAAAAGGAGATTATGGATAAGATCAATCAGCTTCAGGCTGAGATGGCCTCAATGAAGCAGATATTGCATAGTATTAAGACAAACACCGAATTAATGGGGCTGCAAAATCACAGGAAAGCACCAGGAGGCAAACTCCCAAAGCTATTCAAGTAACAGCCATATCCTGGAACACATACTATAAAGCAGAAGGCAATCATAAACAGGAGTTGTTCATATGTCAGAAATCGCTAATAATATTGAGATGCCTGAAGACCTGCCTGCAGAGCAGTTTACGGAGCTTTATAAAGAGCCGAATATAGGGCTGCATAAGGTCGACATATTCGCCAAGCAGGTTCTTGGAAAAAAGGTCCTTGCCGATACCGATACCTTATGGCAGGAAGATTATGCTGCCGGTTTGCCAACAGGCATTAAGGAAGCCTTTAGAATTTACATTATCAATAATGGCAGTGCTCCGGCTATTACGCCTGATCCAGGCTCTCCTGTCAGGTGTGTCAAGCTGTGCAAGCGCGTGATTGAACCCGATTACCCAAGGAACACCTTGATCTGCACCAGTAAATCCAAGGTCACCCACAGGTACGAGCTGGTTCTGTTGGTGGAGTTTGAGAACGGTAATTTCGATGTGCTCACGCTGCCGAGAAATCTATCCAGTTTTACTCAGTACAATGCAGCCACAACTAAGGCATTCGTTGAAAATACTGTGATTAATCTTGCGGGAGTTCCGGTCCTGCAGCATCAAAACAAGACTGTGCCTTATGAGTCGCTGATCATCGTCTCCGGGGGTGTTAACGACTACACGAGCTTTGAATACACGGTTTCCATTCCCTACGCCATGTTTGAGCCCAGTCTTAAGCATTGCTATCTGGATGACCCCAGCCTCCAGTCCTACATACTCTTAAAGTGCCTCCGTTATGAGGTCGATGTGCTGGACACCTCTCTGATAGGCACCAGCTCGACTGAGACTGTTTGGACAACGATAGTCGATCTGAAGCTAACAGAAGACATCATCGATAAGCTGGGCATTGACCAGGATGTCATTGTGTATGGAAAGCCGGAAGACTATTGCTGCAAACCATAAGGCCTATCGCATTGCCCTTGAGGGGGCGTCTCAAAATAGTGGATAGGCTATGATGTTCAAATATGGAATGCATCCGCAGGAGCAGATGAATGTTGTAATACGAGAACAAACGCGAGCATTTACAACTCTCTGCGACGAGGACAGCAAGAAGATTTGACATCATGGCCTATTATCAATCTATTCCCCCTTATCTTTATACTCAGAGCCAAAGACTAATATTGAAGAAGTCCCTCAGGGGGGGCTGCCAAGTTCCGTATTATGGCTGTTACGCCATGTAACGACAAAAAACCACATTCTTCTGTCACAAGGGGGGTGTCCAAGCATATATTGCTAACAAAGGGAGGTGTGGTATATGAAAGAGATCTGGAATTGGGTACAAGCCGCCTTCACGGCTATTGGCGCCTTTCTTGGATGGTTTTTAGGCAAGCAGGACAATTTCCTTTATGCACTTTTAGTCTTTGTCATCATTGATTATATTACAGGTGTAATTTGTGCATTTATTGACAAAAAGCTATCCAGTGAAATCGGCGCCAAAGGAATCCTTAAGAAAGTTCTCATCTTTGTGCTGGTGGGTGTGGCCCATATCCTTGATACCTATATACTGGGCAATACCGGAGACAATGGCGCGCTTCGCACAGCGGTGATTTTCTTCTACTTGAGCAATGAGGGTGTGTCTATTCTGGAGAATGCCGGGCATATTGGTCTTCCTATTCCGGAAAAGCTCAAAAATGTCTTAAAGCAGCTCCATCGCGGTGATAGCGACCAAAAGCCAGGTGAAGAAACATGAAAAATCCGGTGTCATCTGAAAACAGATGGCACCGGATCTAATCTATCATTTTAAAGAACTAAAGAAGGTGCGGCATATACCCTTGCCTTCATCTCATTATCCAGCATGTATAGGCCCTTGGGATCGCCTGCAAACAGGTCAAACTTCTTGATGTTGTCATCAGCGTTCTTCTCTTCCTCACCTTGTTCCTTTATGAACCAGTCGAGGAACTGCATGGTGCGGAAATCCTTGACGGCAAATGCAGCCTCATAGATCTTGTTGATAGAGGCGGTCACATATTGCTCATGCTCCAGGGCCTTTACCAGCGGATCTCTGAAGCTGCCGTATTTCTCCTGAGGTCCGGCGATTTCTGTTAAAACCACCGATTCTCCATTGTTTAACAGATACTGGCGGAACAACAGTGCATGATCCCGTTCCTCCTGGGTCTGAACAAAAAACCAATTCTCAAAGCCGTTCAAATTCTGATCTGCATAATAATTGGCCATGTCCAGATATAAATAGGCAGAGTAAAATTCTTTATTCACTTGTTCGTTCAACAGTCTGGCAACTTCCTGATTAAGCATTATCTTTTCTCCTTTCTTTTCACATGTCATAATCCACGTGCTTAGCATTTATTCTGTCCAGAATTATCGATCTGAGCAGTCATGGCGGTGATCATCCTGCATGAAATCCGCCAAAAACAAGCAATTGCACTTCTTAAGCAAACTATACCAAATACAGCATGACACGTCAATTGATTTGCGTTTAAGGACTAGCCTTCCTGCAGCGGCAGCACAATCCTCATGGTGAAAATTTCACACGTTGCCTCAAAGGAGCAGTAGCCATTATTCTTTTCAGCGATCATGGCAATACTTTTGACTCCAAGGCCGTGGCCATCCCGGCAGCTTTGCGGTATGCCGTTCTCCATGATCACCTTGCCCGTAAAGCTATTCTCTATGAGAATAAGCAGATTACCCTTGTGGGTTTGCAGGCTGATCCTGACATTCCGAAATTGGGCCTCTTGAACCTGAGAGGCGGCAGTTATGGCGTTTTCCAGGCCGTTTGACAGGATCGCGCAAAGCTCTGTTTCCGAAATGGAAAGCTTATTTGGCAGCTGGGCTTCCACTGAGAGCGAAACATCCTTCTTTTTTGCTCTTACCACAAAGGAGGATAGAATCAGATTAACAGTGTTGTTCTCACAATAACGATTGGGGGTAATATTCTCGATATCAGCCTGAGTAAGTCTGATATAATTAATTGCCTTATCAATCTCGCCATCGGCCAGATATCCGTCAATCAGAGCCAGATGATGCCTCATATCGTGGCGGTATACGGCAGCCTGCTCCTGTGTGGCCTTCAGCGTAGACAACTGCTTATCGGTACTTTCCAGCAGCAAGGATAAAGCCATCTTTACGCTCTGTAAGGCTTCCTTTTCACGTGCCGATTTTATGATGTCCAAGATCAGCACATAGGCAATAAGCGTGATGATGAAAAGAAACATCCGCTGCCACAGTACAGTTACTGTCATAGATGTGCTATAGTTATACATGCCCAGCCAATAGTTGGAGATATAGTTTGTCAGCGGAAGAAGACAAAGCTTGATGAAGCTCCGTGCGCTATAGTTCTTGATTAGGTAAGAAAAATAGGTCTTAAAGAAGCGATAAATTACCAGGAGCATCAGAGCGCAAACTGAAATATAGACTAAATAAAGCGTAAAGGGCCTTATCTCCTTCACTTTGCTTGAAACAATAAACGATGCTGCATTCGCAGGAAAAATCAAAAAAACAGCTGTAATTAGTGAAAAGAATATTTTAATGGGAGATATTCTTGTGACTAGCCAGAAGACTAAAAAGATAGGTATATGAATCACCTTGTTTTTCTTGATCCAATGGTCTATATACCAACCAGAAATTATTTTAAACAAATACCATAAAAATGTTTTTTTGGATCAGATCTAGATATGCGGGTTTTGGCACTGTTTGAATAAAATTTGCATATTTATTTTTTATTCTTCTATTTCATTATTTTTCCTGCATAATCAAAAAAATATTATGATAAACAGTGATTTCTCCCTGTTGTTTTCGCTTTATGATTGCTTGGACACGCCCTTGACTAGAATCTCAACATGGTTCTCAATGAGCAAATCTTTTAAATGTTCATCCTCAATCTTATCCTGCACAATTGTGCTGATAAGCCCCGTAACAGCCGAAATCAGAAGCATTGAAGCAATTTCCTCATTCTGTATGCTAAAGTCACCCGATTCCTTCCCGGCCTTTAACACATTGATCAAAGCCTCCCTGAGCTTCTCTATCTCAGGGCTGTCCTCCCTTAATATTGACATGTTCATACCGCTCAGCCTGATGGCTTTATACTGCTGTCGGTTTTCTATCAGGGAGGCCGCAAAGCGCCTCAGACCTGCCTCAAGGGCAGCTTTGGGATTCATTTTATCAAGCTCCAGTGAAAACACCTGGTCACAGGTCCTTTGCAGGGTTTCGGTGATGATCAGCTTGATGATTTCATTCTTATCCTTGAAATAGTTGTAGATGACCCCCGGCGAATATTCGATTTTTTCGGCTATCTTACGTATGGAAAGCTTTTCAAAGCCTTCAGAGAGAATGATTTCACTTGCAGCATCGCAGATCCTCTTCTTAAGCTGTTCTCGCTCAGCCAATCTTCTCTCTTTTACCCCATTCTCCCCCTCCTTCATCATAGATTTGAAGATGATGACCGTGATGATCAATGTATTTGTGGCAAAGATTCCACTTAAACATCTTTATCCAAAGTATTTGTAAAACATTTACAAATTATAAACCCTGAACACTGTTCAGCATATCACCAGCGTTCAGGGTTGTCAATAGGTTCGCATTTGAAAAGATCTCTTATATTTGCATTAATCCATATAACCTCAGTTATTAACATGGTATTATCAGGCTTTTGGATATCCATCCCGGCTTAAAACTCAGTGTAGCAATCTCATATCAACCCTTCCGGGATGCACAGCTGAGTATTAGGGCAGGCATAAATTACCTAATCTTCCGAGCCCCGCGCCTCTTGAAATCCTTCTGAATCTCCTCATTCCATCCCTTGGGCATTGCGGCGCATTCACGGAAGGTTTTTACGGCTTCGCTGACCACGCGGAAGTTCAACTCTATTCCTTGGCCGTCTGCATGGAAGTTCTGGGCACGATCCGGAGAAATGCCGAACTGCCCCGCTGTTTCAACGGCGTCGATATTGGCGCCGAGGAAGATAAACTCCCAGCCGAATTTTGCCTTTTGCTGCTCAATTTGTGCCTTGACCTTTTCTGCCGAATACTCGCGACTGGAGTTCTCCTGACCATCGGTAATGATTACGAAAAGCACTTTTTCAGCCCGGTAATCATCGGCAGTATGCTTCTGAGCGTTGGCTATCTTATGGATAGTCATGCCGACTGCATCAAGGAGCGCAGTTGAACCGCCAACCTGATACTCCTTACCGGTGATGGGGCTCACTGCCCTGATGTCAATGCGGTCATGAAGCAGCTCGTAGCGATTATCAAACAGCACCGTGGTAATGTAGCACTCGCCCTCAACGGCCCTCTGCTTTTCAAGCATGGCGTTGTAGCCGCCTATGGTGTCAGTCTCCAATCCGGCCATGGAGCCGCTCTTATCGAGAATGAAAACCAGTTCGGTCAGTCCTTTTTTCATTGAAATGCACTCCTAAAGGTTTATTGTGACTTAAGGATAGCACCTCTGAAGAGCGGACAGGTCGCTTGAGGAGCGACAAATGATATCCTGGGGCTATTGCAGAATTTCAAAGCTATTGAACCGCTTAAGGGTAAAGAAAAAACACACGCCGTCTTCGGTGTTGCGAACGCCATACCTGCTGGTGTGAAGCTCAAGCACCTTCTTCACAATGGCCAGGCCGAGACCACTTCCATCCTGACGGCCGTTTTGCTTGCTCCTGTAGAACATATCCCATATCCTATCGATCTCATCATTGCTCTTGACCTCAATCCTCTTTGAGAAATCCATCTCGGATATTCTGGAAGCCGATTGATTCAGAGGGAGCTGCTTGCTTGCATCAGCGCTGTTGTGCTGCATAGAGCTCACCCTCCCAGCAGGGGGAGGTCATACCCGAACAGCACCTGGTTGATCTCATAGATATCATACTTACCGTTTATGATGAAATACTCCACGATGACATCGAACATCTGGCTGTGGGACAGGGCGTAGCCGGCTCGTTTAAGAAGGTCCTGGGTTTCATCCAGGGTCAGCTCCAGAGCCACGGCAAGGGCAATGGCGGTGCGCTTGCTGGGCATATATCCCTTACCCGATCTGATTTTTGAGAACAACTTTCGGTCTATGTTAGCGCGTTTGTAGACCTCCACGTCGGTTTTGCCCTTGGCGTCAATAAGCCGCAGAAGGGTGGTTGAAAAGGGCTCATCCAGATTGCCGATTAAATCGTCAAGGCTTTTTATGGGGGCAGCATGGGACTGCTTAAACACCGGCGAAGGCTTAGCGCCATCATATTCTGAGTATACGGCCTCTCTTACGAGTCTGCTTTCCACATCCAGCAGCTTGCGCCGTTTTTCTCTGTGCGCCTCAACATAGTGTTCATCAATGTATTGGG
>Ga0116192_1002227_pt1 | contig 13036 bp, 9 predicted proteins | sample AD_UKC113_MetaG_FD_89876 | JGI IMG/M metagenome (GOLD analysis project Ga0116192, IMG submission 89876) | Active sludge microbial communities of municipal wastewater-treating anaerobic digesters from Hong Kong - AD_UKC113_MetaG | ecosystem: Engineered > Bioreactor > Anaerobic > Digestate | place... | reverse complement strand
TTTCGGCTTCAAGTATTTTAAGTTCCGCGCGGAGGCGCTCAACGTCTGTCATTTCTTCGAGTGGTTTCCTCTTGCCGCGCCTGTCGATCAGCCCATTTACTCCGGATTCTTCATACTTTTTTACCCAGTTGTATATTTGTTGATAGGATACATGGTATTTCTCAACGGCCTTGCCGTAGTCTTTACCATTCTCAATGCAGTAGCTAATGATTTCAATACGCTCGTCCAGCGTTGTTACGCGTCCTTTGGTCATACAGGTTTCACTCCCATGATTTGATTTTCGGAAATCCTTTTGACCATTATACCGCTTTATCCATGACTGAACCATACCATGACTGCTAATTGAATACTTTTTACACAATCCAAGTAAGGAATTTTTACCCTCCAGATACTCCTTAACCACATTTTCTTTAAACGCCGGGCTATATTTTCTGTTTTGTGACTGTGGCATTAGCCCTTCGGGTCCGCGAGTTGTGTATAACATCCTCCAAGTACGCCATGTTGCCGTACTAATTTTATATTTTTGCACAGCTTCAGTTGTACCCATTTCACGGTGGAGATATGCTTCCACTGCAGCTATTTTCTCCTCCGGCGGAATCTTCGGCTTTCGTGACACAATAATACTCCCCTCTCTGTTTCAGTGGTTTTGTTTTTTCCACTGTCTACTTTAAGGGGAGCATATCACCATGTCCGATGGTGCTTTTTGCAGTTTTTATGGATTCATGACCTTTTAGTGTTTATTACGCCCCTCTTATTGTCGAAGTATAGACAATTTGTGATATGTATAGTAAAATATGTAAGTGATAGAATAAAAAACATGGAAATAGGTGGGTATATGCCACAAATTAGGTTGGTTCTTGCTGATAGTGATCAGCTTTTTCTGGAGAAGTTCAGTGCCTATTTAAAAAACAGTAAAACCACACCATTTGTATTGGAGCTTTTCACAAACCCGACTATCTTTTCCCAATGGCTCGAAAGGGGCGGAGCAGCCGATCTAATGGTGATCTCGTCATCCTTTCTGGCCATGCTGGAGAACCCGCCCACGTCGGAACGACCCGTTATGGTCCTTTGCGACAGCCATGAAAACATGGTTCCGACGGGATATACCCTGGTCCATAAATACCAGCCGGCAGAAAATCTTATGGGTGAGATTCTTTCGGCCTGTGCTGAAGGCATACCCGGAAGCTATCGCAATAAGAGATGTGCGGAGGAGCTCCATCTGGTGCTCTATGCCGATGGCAGCGAAGTTTTGAATCCGCTGGCGCCCTCCCTGGCCTGTGTCAAGGCGCAGAGCGGACAATCCACCTTTTACCTGAGTCTTGACCCCTTATCGGATACCCATACCTATTTCAATGGCAACAATAGCCGTGGCTTCAGCGAGTTTCTTTACTATATCAAGTCCCAAAAGGATAATCTGCTGCTCAAGGCAGAAGCCTGTACTTCCCGTGATGTCAACTTTGGCGTGGATTTTATGAAGTCCCGCCAAAATCCTCAGGACATGGCAGGGCTGACGCCTTCCGAGGTAAAGAGCATACTGGACGCTTTGCGTGACAGGGCTGTATACAGCCATATCATTGTCTCCCGAGCCTTTCAATTTGATGAGCTTCTTCATGTTCTCATGACTGAAGCACAAAAAGTGTATCTTGCCTGTCTTAACCACCCGCTGTCTTGCAATCGGGTTAAGCTGATTGCTCATCATTTTTTGAACAACGACAATGCATTGTCCCATGATTTGCAAAAGAAAATCCTTTGCTGCATCACAATGCTTCATCATGAGGATCAGCCCTTATCCGCGGAGATTCCGTTTGAAAAGGCCTATTTGCCTTTTTCCCCATACCATGGCCATGACTTTTTCCCACCGTCCGGTGAGTATCTTCAGGCCCTTGAAACCATATCAGCTCTTGAACGAGGGTAGTCTATGACCGATTTGCGGCAGATTGTGCAGGAAATCAGAAAAGAGGTTACCTTAAGCCGCGGCTCGGCCATGGACTTTAAAGCCGAGCAGTTTGATCAGGAACTCCTGGAGCAGATAGAGGCCATATGTTTTGCCAAGGAGGCCACGCGAGGCTTAAGTGTTTCCGAGATCAAAACAGTGGTTGATACGGTGTTCAACCAGATGCGGCGGCACGATGTGATAGAACCTTTGATCCGGGATCCCGAAGTCACTGAAATTATGATCAACGGCCCGCATAAGGTTTTCATTGAACGGCATGGGACTGTCGAAAAAACCGACATTGCTTTTGACAGCAAGGAAAGGCTGGAGGATCTCATCCAGAGTATTGTGGCGCGGGTCAACCGCAGTGTCAATGAAGCCGATCCCGTGGTGGATGCCCGACTGGAGGACGGCTCCCGTGTCAATATTGTACTGCCGCCCATTGCCCTTAACGGTCCTTTAGTCACCATTCGAAAGTTTCCCGACAAGCCCATGAGAATGGATGATCTCATCAGGTTCAAGTCCATTACCCCGGAAGTGGCCCATTTTCTTGAGAAGCTTGTGGTGGCCAAATACAATATCTTCATTTGCGGCGGGACGGGCAGTGGCAAGACCTCCTTTTTAAATGCCCTGTCCTCGCTAATTCCCAAGGATGAGCGCATCATCACCATTGAGGACTCGGCAGAATTGCAGTTGTCCACCATCGAGAATCTGGCCCGGCTGGAGACCCGTAATGCCAATACCGAAGGCCGGGGAGAAATCCGTATGAAGGCTTTGATTAAAACGGCTTTGAGAATGAGGCCGGAACGCATTATCGTCGGCGAGGTTCGTGGTGAAGAGGCTCTGGACATGCTGCAGGCCATGAATACGGGGCACGATGGATCCATGTCCACGGGGCATGCCAATTCCACCGCTGATATGCTTTCACGCCTTGAAACCATGGTGCTCATGGCGGCGCCCCTTCCCCTGGAGGCCATCAGAAAACAGATTGCCTCGGCCCTGGATATTATGATCTTCCTTTCCCGTATGAGGGACCACAGCCGGCGTACCCTTGAAATTACTGAGGTTTTGGGCTATCAGGACGGCGAGATTCTGCTCAATCCACTCTATGTCTTTGAGGAGGAAGGGGAGGATGCCACAGGTAGGGTGTTGGGCAGCCTCAAACGGGTAAATGGCCTTGTCAAAAAAGCAAAAGCCCGGCAAAGGGGGATTGACATTGATTAAAAAAGAACCTGAACTTTTACCGCAATACAAGGAATATCACATGAAGCCCGAGGAGCTCATCCTGACCCTGGCTGCAGCCATGGGCGTGTGCTTTGCCATCGGCCTCATCTTTTACGATAATCTCATTTTATCTCTGATCTTTTCGCTGGCTGGCATTTTCTATATTCCCATACGCAAGAAGGAGCAGTTGAGAAAGCGGAAGGAACTGCTTCAGATTCAGTTCAAGGATGCCCTGTATTTCCTGTCGGTGTCCCTCTCGGCGGGTAAATCCCTGGAGTCTGCCTTAATGGAGACCCACAAGTCCCTGGTCGTCATCTACCCGGATCAGCAAAGCGATATGATCAGGGAGTTGGAGATTATGAATACCCGCATCATGATGAATGAGCCGGTTGAAAAGGTGTTTTATGATCTGGCCCAGCGAAGTATGGTTGAAGACATTAAAAGCTTTGCCGATGTCATCATGATCTCCAAAAGAGCAGGGGCTAATCTGGTGGAGGTTATCAAGAACACCTCGGCCACCATCAGAGAGAAGATTGAAATTAAGCAGGAGATAGAAACCCTCATTGCCGGTAAGAAGCTGGAGCAGAAAATTCTGACGGTGATGCCCTTTGTCATGATCCTCTTCTTAAAAAGCTCCAGCGCTGACTTTCTGGCCCCTTTGATGACCACCCTTTACGGACGTATTGTCATGACCCTTGCCCTTCTCATGATACTGGCGGGTCAGTTGATTGCGCAAAAAATCATGCGGATAGAGGTGTAGCCGTGGAAGTTGTTTATGTAATTCTGCTTTTGGTCATTCTCATTGTCTTTGTAACGTTTAATGTGAAATATAAAAAGCAGTATAAGGATTTTTTTGAGCCCCTGGATGCCAAGGAATACTCCTATAAAAGCTTTCTTCCCGGCTGTCTGGGCCTTGTGGAGTTTATTAAGCTCAACGGCGTGGGCCGATATCAGGCAAGGCTCAGTCAGAAGATTGTCATGGTCCATGGCAGCCGTTATGCGGCCTATTATAACAAGGTTCACTGGGCAGCAAAAACCTTCCATCTCTTTCTTGGCCTCATAATGGGCTGTGTTTTTTGCCTGCTGGCCCAATCAGATGCAACGGGTCTGGCCATTATTCCTGCCCTGGGGATGGGCCTGTTTTTCCTGGCCGACAAGAATCTTGATGATCAATATAAAGAACGCAAGTTCAAGATGGAGAGGGATTTTCCGGATTTCGTCAGCAAGCTGATTCTGCTGGTCAATGCCGGGCTTACCGTCAGGCAGGCCATTGAACGGATAGTGGCCGATGCGCCCGCCAATGCTCCGCTATATAAGGAACTTCACGAGGTGGTGAAGGATATCCAGGCCGGTTCATCGGAAAACGAGGCCTATTCCGACTTTGCCGAGCGCTGCAAGCTTAAGCAGATCACCAACTTTGTCAGCATCCTTCAGCAGAATATCCGGCTGGGCGGCAATCAAATGCTTTACGAGCTCAGAAGAATGAGCACCGAATGCTGGGAGATGCGCAAGAATACGGCCAGGCAGCTTGGGGAGACAGCCTCCTCCAAGCTGATGATTCCACTGGTCATTATGTTTCTTGCCGTGGTTCTTATTTGCATTGCTCCCGTTATCCTGGAGCTGAGGAGTGTCTTTTGATGTTGCGCAGAAAAGATGTAAGGGGCTTGACCACCATAGAATATGCGCTGCTTTTGCCCGTCATCCTGGCCTGTATTTTCTTGGTCATTGATGTTTTTCTTATTCTCTATCAGAAAAGCCTCATACAGACCTATACCGAGAACATGGCCCAGACCCTGGCCCGTCAATGGGGGTATATGCCCCTGCCCCTGGAGGAAAGCAGAACCGGGGTCTATCAAAAAAATACCTATGAGTCCCGGGAAGTGTATTGGCATATTAAACTATGGGAAAACAGGGGGAAGGCTGAGGAGGCCGAAAGGTACATCAAGGAGGAAATCAAAAAGCAGCGATTTTTAAAATTCTATGCGCCCCCCGATACTAGGAAAAACGACGGAAGCAGACAGAACGCCCTGGAACCCGAGGTGGATGTTGTCTATAAGGCGGGGTTTCCTTCAACACTCAGTATCTCTGTCAAAAGCTACTTTCATCTTCCGGGAGCCAATATTATAAAGGCCATAGGCTTGGGCGAGCTTCTTACCATAAAGGGGTATGCTACTGCCCATGTCTATGACACCAAGGATATGATCAACAACACTGACTACGTTTTGCAGCTTCTTAGGAAGACTGCTGTTTATCAAAAATTTATAGAGAAAATAGCGCCTTTGAAGCAAAACATTGAGAAGTTCATCGGAAAGAAGGACTGATTGATGAACCGTAGAACAAGAGGGAGTGTGACCGTTTTTGTCTGCATTATCCTTGCTGTGGTGGTCCCGCTGTCCATGATTCTTATTGATTTATGCCGTTACCGACTGGCGGTCAAGCAGGTGGAAACGGCTTTGAAGGTATGCGGAGAATCCATGCTGGCGGCCTATGATCGCCAGCTTAAGGAGCAATACGGCCTCATGGCCCTATATCCCAGGGATGAAGCCAGCTTGAATGAGGAAATCTATGAGCTGCTTACCGAGAACCTCAACGAGAGTGCCTCCATCATTGGCACCTCGGATATCTATGGGTTTAAGGTCAGGAGTGTTGAAGCCATCCCGTTCTATAACTATACCGAGACCTTTGTCCTGGACCAGCAGGTGGCCGAGTTCATGAAATACCGGGCTCCCGTCCAGGTAGTTCAGGAGTTTGTAGAGAAAATCAGGGTGATGGTCGGGCTCATGAAGGAGTCCGACATGATCGAGAAAAAAATGAATCTGGACAGGCTCATGAATGATATAAGAAGCAGCTTGGTCAACCTGCACTTCATGATTAATGAGAAGCTGGGGGGCTTAAATCCCGCATCGGGCTCAACCACCCTGAAGGACAAAACCATATCCGACATCAGTAAATGGGTGAATGAGGCTACTAAGGAGATGGAAAGCGCCAATAGCGAAATAACACCTATTGCAGAGGCAAAATCCCAATATGTATCGCTTTACCCGGGATATGCTCAGGCCAGGAAGGATTCCGACTCTGCTCAGTCTACCATGGAGGCCATAGGCCGTGACATCGACAGGATTGAGAGCAGGCTGGCAGAACTCAGAGCTCAGAGAGCCAACGCTACGGGCAGTGCCATTACGGCCATCGATAATTCCATAAGCAATCTGGAAAGCGAGCTTGAAACTAAAAAGGAGGCCTACACAAGGGCGGAGGCAGCTTATAGAACCGCTTATCAGTACTATGTGGAAAAGGACACCGAGATATCGCCCAGCAGAAATGAGCTCCAAACCAGGCTTCCCAAGGTTATTCAGAACCTTGCCAACACCCTGGCCAGGCATAACAGCATCACTGCCTCTTTAAATGCGCTGGTGAGTCATCTGGATGTGTATATTCGCTATCATAAAGATCTCTTAACGCTAATCCAAGAGCTTGAGCCCAAGCTGAATGATTTGGACAAGCAGAGCCAGAGCCTGCAGGCAGAGATCGAAAATGAGAGCAGTGCTGTGTCGGACAAGATTAAGGGCGATCTGACCAAGCAGCTCCAAAGTATAAGAAAAGAGACCTTCAATGAGCTAAAGGAGACCTTATCGGCCAATCTCAAACAGCTTGAGGCATGGAAGGGAGCCATAACCGGCTATTTGACCACCATCAGCGAGGCAAGCAATAAAATCAATGCGGTTCTTGATAAGACCAAGGCCTTTCAGAATGAGCTCCATAATCCCCAGAAGACCTATGACGGCTATAGGGAGTATGACATCCAGTCAGGGTACAAGACGCTGGAGAGCAGTCTGTCCAATCTCAAGGCTGTGGGACAAATGCAGGGGGTCTATGAGGTGCCTGATTACCACCTGGAGCCTAAACCCAACAGCGAGGAGAAAAAGGCCTTCAATAAATGGTTCAAGCAGAAATATGAGGGAGCCCAGGCAGAGAGTCAGCCCACAGGTGACGACAAGGAAATGGAGCAAATCAGGGGCAGCTCGGGAGATTTCGCCAAGGTAGTAAGCACTCTGAGCAGTGATACAGAGGGCCAGGGGGAGGAAAAGGAAGAGGATGCCGCCAGGGTCAATAACCTTCCTACCAAGGGCGGCGCCAAAACCTCTGACGAAGCTCTGGGGCGTATCGGGAAATCCATTGAAGCGTCGGCCCAAAGCCAGGCTGTAGCAAATCCCCTGGATGCTCCGGTTCAGGGCGTGGATAAGGTTAATGAGAAAGAAAAGGGATTTTTCAGCTATGAGCTTGAAAGAATCACGGCCTTGCTTAAGACCATCGACAAAGCGTTGAAAGAAGGCATTGAAAGCCTGATGGAAAGCCTGTACATGAATGAGTACATTGTCTCGGCCTTTAAAAATGCCGCAACAGGCTCTATGCTGGAGTACGATATTGGCTGGGACAGGCCCCTGGACAATACCTACTTTGATAAGGCTGAGGTAGAGTATGTGTTGTTCGGGAACATGTCTGAAAAAGCCAATGTGGGTGCGACCCAACGCAGTATCTTTGCCATTCGGCTGGTTTTCAACCTTCTTCACATCTACACCGACCCGGGGAAGGTAAGTACAGCGCTTTCCCTGGCCACAGCCCTTGCCGGCTGGACCATCTTCGGTGTTCCGGTGGTGCAGAATTTCCTGCTGGTGGTCTGGGCAGGGCTTGAATCCTATGTGGATTCGGAAATTCTCATCAAGGGTGGGAGCGTTCCCCTTATCAAGACCGCTTCCTCCTGGTATCTACAGGTATCCAGCCTTGTTGAGCTTAAAAATATACTCCTTAAAAAAGTCAGCGATTTTGCCGTGGAAAAGCTGGAGAACTTTATCGACGATGCCTCGGAGGCGATTGAGGAAACGGTGACGGGCATCATTGACGGGATTATTGATAAGGCCTTCAGCGGGATTGAGACAGCCTATAATGAGGTTACCGGGGAGGTATTCTCCTTTACCGACGCTCAAATTCAGGCGCTTGTAGGAAAGGACTGGATTGGATCATTGAGATTTGACAGCCTGGATACCTTCAAAGAGAGCATGGAACAGGAAATAAAAAACAAGATAACCTCCATTCATAATCAGATCAAGGATTTCGTGCCTGAGAAGCTGGCCGCCTTAAAGGAAGCCCTCAAGCAAAAGATTCGGGATTGGACCTTTGAACACCCGAAATATAAGGAGTTCGTTGAGAAGCTCAAGCAGAAGGGGACCGACCTGATAAACAAGGGCATACAGGCCGCTTCCGATAAGCTGGACAGTGTACTGGGGAAAGCCGGGGGGAGCAGCAACAATAATATTACCGGTCGGCTCATTATGATGGACTACACCGATTATCTGAGGCTGATGCTGCTTGCAGTGCCCCAGGAGACGAAGTCACGCAGAGTGGCTGATCTCATGCAGCTTAAGATGCAGGAGGTTGCTGAGAATCATGAGCTTATGCTTAATCAATACAACACCTTCTTATATATCAAGGCTGAAGTAGACTTTAAACCTTGGTTCCTGCCCGAGGCTTTATTCAGAAAGAATGGGGGGGCGATGATCAGTGCTCAATGGAGCCAGGGCTATTAGGCGGATGAAGCAGAGGAAAGGCAGTGCTACCGTAGAGGCATGCATTGTACTGCCGTTTTTCATGATAGTGATCTTGTCCTTGGCCTACTTAGTCAAGATTTTCTATACCTATAATACGGTTCAGGCCTCCTTAACCGAAGTGGCCCGGCGTATCGGCAATTTAAGCTATTTCTACTATGTGTCGGGACTCAAGGATTATTCCGATGCCTTGAGCATCCAGGGCGAAGAAGCAGGCAAGACGCTGGAAAATCAAAAGAACACCGTGCTGGATGCTATTGGAGCCTTCAACGATACCCTGTCGGGCGTTGGGCAAATCTCAGCCGGACAGTTGCAGGGTATCCAACAAGTGATGAACGGCGTGGATGCCATGGGAGAAGCCGCTCAGGAGGTTGAGACCCTGATCCAGTCCATTGTGGCCGATCCCAAGGCCGAGTTCAGACTTTTAGCGACGGTGCTTGCTCAAAAACTGTCCTACGAAGCCACTAAAGGGATTGTCTGCCTCATTGCCAAAGGGGATTTGTGCTCCGAACTGGATAAGCGGGTCCTGGGAAACAGTGGCGGCACGACGATAAATGACGGTGCAAAGATGCTGGGCATCAAAGGCGGGCGCAAGGGCTTTGATTTCAGTCAATCAACCATATTCGGGGACAGGGAGACCCTGGAGTTTGTGGTTAAGTATACGGTGGATGTGCCGCTGGTCTTTGGGCTCCTTCCCGATATCCAGCTTTCCAATAAAGTGAAGATTGTGGCCTGGACCAGCGGAAGGGGTGCATCGGTGAGAAAGACGGGGGAGAAAGTCACTTCCTCATCGAGTGTTTGGGTTGAAATGGATCAGGAGCAAAGGTATTGGGACAGGGGCCTGGAAATTGAGACTATCCACGTGGAGAAAATCGTCAAAGAGAGAACTGAGCAGGGGATGACCGCTGCTGCCACTCCTAAAAATTATCCGGTTCTTGATGCCTATGCCTATAACACCGAAACGGGTGTGATTGAGTATTATGATGTTTTTACCCTCAATCCATTCATGAAAACCTATAGCCAATACCCGGGGAAAGTTGGCACTGAAATCAGAAAGCACGCCAAAAGGCTGCTGGAAGGCAAAGCCCCGGATCATCTGACAGGCATCAGCTTCAAGGAGGTTAAGCGCAAGGTGATTATGATTATTCCTGAGAATGCACAGGTGGATGAAAAAGTGCTGAAGGCGGCCATGGACGACCTTGCCGGGTATGGTGTTGAGTTCGAGCTCTTAAAGCTCTACGGAACCTACACACCTCCGGAAGAAGAAACGGAAGGGGCACAGAAGGAGAGTTTATATGGGGAGGCGCTGCCTGCGGCCGCTTAAGCGGGGACAGACGTGTTTAGTCATGGGAGGTAAAGTAGATGAGTAGTGAAGGACGGATTATCATGGAACCGGTTTATAAGACTCTGTCAGGGAAGAATTACATGGAGTTTGCTTTCAGCAACGAGGGTGAATTGATTAGCTATCAGCTTGAAATGATGGTACATAACAATATTGAGGGCCTGCTCGGCTGTGAGGTCCTGCGCATTGACGGCAGGGTGCATATCGCCTACGATATCACCTCCCTCATACCACTGAGCAAGCTCTTTGAACGCAAGGTGTTCACCAGAGGCGAGTTCCTTTCCTTGATTGAGCAGATGACGGCATTGCTGAGGGTAATCAATGGATATCTGCTGGACAGCGGAGGTTTGTTGTTTGATGACCGATATATCTATGTTGATCCTCAGAATCTCAAATTACTCTTTGCCTATCTTCCACGAAGGGATATGCCTGTTACCCTTGAACCCTTGAAGACTATGCTCATGGATATGATCATTCATCAAGTGCGCTTTGCCAACGAGATGACCGACAATTTTATTCAAAGGCTCATTGAGCTGCTTAAAGAAAAGGAGCTCACAGTATCCATACTCCAGGATTATCTAAAACAAATGAATGTGGGAATACCGGTCATTCCCATGTCCCGGCCCTCTGAAGAGCCTGAGCCTAAAAAGGAGATTAATCTTCCTGTGCCGGAGCAGGCTCCTGTCAAAGCCGCTGCACCCTTACCGAGTCCTGCACTGCAGCCTCAGCTTAAGCCTGAGAAAACCTATGAAACTAAAATGGGTTATCCATCAAAGTCCTACTTTGTTATGGGCGGCATTATTCTTGTGCTTTTGGCGCTTGGCATAGTCCTGGTCATCAATAAAACGCTGGCACCCGATAACCCGGATTTTCTGCTCTCCTTGTTTGGCTATCTGCTTATCGGCGGGGCCAGTGGCTATCTTGCCTACTCCAAGCTCTTTACACCTGACAAGAAGGTAGCGCTTAAGGTGGAGAAACCGTCAACTCCGGCTGGATCTCTGCCCAAACTCGGGCAAGTACAAAGTCCGCCCCCAAAGCAGCCCATAAGGAAGAATTCCTTATATCTTCCCAGCCAGAGGATTATGCCCGATGCCGTGAATGTTTCTAAACCGACAAATACTGAAGCGTCATCAACCTATGTGAACAAGGCCATTGGCTTTCCTAAACCTATGCAGGCCTACAGTGAAGCGGCAGTGTCCATCACCATTCCTTCCGAACCCATCAGGGAAAGCCAGAAGGTGAGCCCTGCTGAGCAGGACAGGACCGTATTGCTTGATGCAAGCACATTGAAAGTCCCAACCCTTCAAAGGGTCCATGGCGGCGAGGGACTGGTGATTCCGCTGACCCATTTTCCTTTCATGATTGGAAGACTTAAAGAGCAGGTGGATTTTTGCCTGAACAATCCGGCCATAGGGAAAATGCATGCCGAGCTTAAAAAGACTGAGGAAGGAATTTTTGTGACCGATATGAATTCCCGGAACGGGACAAAGATCAATGGAGAGCGCCTGGAACCCAGCCGGGAGTACAAGCTGGAGCATGGCGCCCGTCTGACCCTGGCCAATGAGGAGTTTATCTTTAACAGTGGTGAATAAGCAAAAGAGCCATCCCCTTGGGACGGCTCTTTTGCCTGATAGCCAGAGTTACTTCGTATTCTGATCCTGTGTTTGTTCTGCGCCCGTTGCTGCATTAGCATTCTGCTTGTTCTTGTTCTTCGGCGCATTGTTTTTATTCTTAGCCATTCTATCACCTTCACTATTATCTTCTTCAGTTCATCGTTATCTTATTCAACAATGGGTCATGTAAAATTTGTCGCTCATTGATAGGGCGCTTCGTTGCCGGGGACTTTTGGATTCTTGCTGTTGGGAACCTGGTTGGCGCGTTTTTCGTTTTCCTGACTCTGAGATTGCTTTTGGTTGCCATAGGAAGTCTGGCTGTTTGGTCCTTTCTTCTCTGCCATCATATCACTCCTTTCGTTATTGGTTTGGAGGTATTGTTGACAGGTTGGAGGAGGATTATACCAAGCCCGGAGAATTTATTCTAAAAGATTGGAAACATAAAAAATCCCGCCGGAAAAGGGTTGATTCCCGGCGGGACGGATTTCCTATTGGTTCTGATTTTGCAGTTGTCTTGCCTTAAAAACCACGAACTCGGTGAAGTTTTCGGCCTCATCCTGAATGTTTTCCTTGATGATGGCCAGACGGTTGAGATTGGCCGCGGTTTTGCTGGCAATGGCTGCTGAGAATTTGTCATTGAGCGCCGCCACAGCAGCCGCTGCCGCCGAGGTGGTGGAATAGGGGATGACCTGGCACTCGGGCATGGAGGCTAGGAATTTCTTGCATTGCTCCAGGGCCTTGTAGTGGGAATAGATTTTGCGGATGCTGGAGAGCTCGGTTCCGGGGGTGGCCACCAGCATCTGATTAATGCGAATTCTCACCCTGTCCAGAATCTCAAACTCGCCGTTTTCCAGGCGTTCTTCCACCTCCTTGACCTTGCCGGCCAGGGTGTTTTCATAGGGCACTACGCCTATTTCGATTTTTCCATTGCTGACGGCTTCGAAAACATCCTCGAAGCGCTCCAGACCTGTCAAGGCCGAGGAAGGATATACCATCTCGGCCGCCTCATGGGCGAAGGAACCGGGGGTACCGGCATAGGCAACGGTATGGGGGATGGACAGATGCCGCCCCTCCATGCGGGCGTATTCCTTGAGCTTGGGCATGATATAGGAGAATTCGGCAGGGGTGATGGACTGGGGCCCATCGGATAAAGCCCTGCTGGGATTGTTATGAACCTCGATAATAAGACCGTCGGCGCCTACCGCAATGGCTGCTTTGGAGAGGGGCTCAACCATCCAGGAAAGCCCTGTGCCATGGCTGGGATCCACCAAAACGGGCAGATGGCTCATGCGCTTCAATGCGGGCACGGCACTTAAATCCAGTG
>Ga0116192_1002224_pt1 | contig 13046 bp, 11 predicted proteins | sample AD_UKC113_MetaG_FD_89876 | JGI IMG/M metagenome (GOLD analysis project Ga0116192, IMG submission 89876) | Active sludge microbial communities of municipal wastewater-treating anaerobic digesters from Hong Kong - AD_UKC113_MetaG | ecosystem: Engineered > Bioreactor > Anaerobic > Digestate... | reverse complement strand
GCTGGGCATGAACTGCGTCTGCCCGAACGCGCCGGCCCAGGAGCCGGTCAGCTTGTCGGGCGCGATGTGGCCCTCCTGGATGATGCGCAGCGCCGCCGCGAACTCGCCGCGAAAGTAGGCCTGTCGGCGCCCAAAGCACGACAGCGTGGCCAGCGACTGCACCAGGGGCCGTCCGCCCAGGTTTTGGCCAAAATTGCTCTCCACGCCCCACACGCCCAGCACGATCGGGGGCGGCACGCCGCTTTGCTGCTCTATTTTTTGCAGCGTGTCCTGCCATTGGGCCAGCGCGGCGCGACCATCGGCCACGCGCTCGGCATCGTCCAGCACGGCCAGATAGTCCCACACCGGCATGGTGAACTCGGGCTGGCGGTTCAGCAGCACCAGCACCGAGGGGTCGGGCGCGAGGGTGTCGGTGTTTTGCTGAAAGGTGACATCGGTGATGGCGCGAAAGGCGGGTGAAGCCTTGAGGTCCACGAGGCAGGCGCGGAACGCTGCGGCGTCGATGCTTGGGGCAATCCCTTGCGGGTACGCGGGCAGCGCGCTGCCCATGTTAATGAAGAATGCCGAGGAACCAACCAGGAGACGATGGAGCTTCAATGATCGAGTCATCCAAAAAATGATAGCTTTTGGTAGGTTTCCACCCAACCCGATTGGGCACCTGACTCAACGGACGTTGCGTGCAATGAGCGCCGCGATGCGTGCGGCCGTCTTGGCGGTGAGTGAGTCGCGATCCGAGTTCGGGTTGAGTTCTGCAATGTCGGCTGCGACAACCTTGCCACAAGCAAGCACGGTATCGAGCAGTGCAAGGACCTGCCCCAAGGGTACACCCAGCGCAGCCGGTGCTGACACGCCTGGCGCCTGAAACCCGGGGAGCACGTCGAGGCAGACGGTCAGGTACACAGCGTCGCAGCGCTGCAGTGCGGTCCGCAGGCCGTCACGAGCGGCTGCGACGCCGCGATCAGTTTGCAGGTCTTCGTCGAAGGCGTGGTGAACGTTCAGTTCCTGCGCGCGGTCGAACAGCGCCTGGGTGTTGGCATAGCGGCTGATGCCCAGGACGCGATAGTCGAACGGCCGGTCGTGGGCGTGGCACCACTCGGCGATCTGGCGAAACGGTGTGCCCGAGTTGGCTTGCGCGGCCTGGCGCAGGTCGAAGTGGGCGTCGAAGTTGACGACCAGGATGTGCTGCAGGTCCGGCCTTGCGCGTACGATGCCTTGAAATGTGCCCCACGCCACCTCGTGGCCGCCTCCCAGCACCAGGGGGCGGCAACCCTGGGCGATTGCCGCGGCCACGCGCTGCGCCAGTTTGTCCTGCGCGGCTTCCAGATCCCCGTCCGAGCAGCCTGCATCCCCCGCGTCCCAGAGCGCAGGCTCGCCCATGATCGGCAGGTTGGCCAGCGCGGCACGCACGGCGCGCGGGCCATCGGCGGCGCCCACCCGTCCGCCATTGCGTCGCACGCCTTCATCGACCGGGAAACCGATCAGGGCCACACCGCCTGTCGCGCGATCATCCAGTGGCTTCACGCGATGGTGCCAACGTGTGGTGACGCCGGTTTCCTCTGCATCGATGCGGCCCGTCCAGTGAAATGGGTTCATGTGCGTTCCACGCCACCGGCGATCACGCGGCGGCAAGGGTTGTGGCCAAACCAGTAGGTCAGCTCGTTGGGGTGTTCCAGCGCCCACACCGCCAAGTCGGCCCGCCGGCCGGCCTGCAGCGTACCGCGATCGTGCAGGCCCAGCGCGCGCGCGGCCGCGCGCGTGATGCCGACCACCGCCTCCAGCGGCGTGAGGCGAAAGAAGGTGCAGGCCATGTGCGCGGCCAACAGCAGCGACAGTCCAGGGGACGTGCCGGGATTGTGGTCGCTGGCCACCGCCAGCGGTACGCCGGCGGCGCGCAGCGCGGCCACCGGCGGCACCTTGGTCTCGCGCAGCATGTAGAAGGCGCCCGGCAGCAGCACGGCCGCGGTGCCAGCCGCGCGCATGGCGGCGATTCCGTCGTCGCCCAAGTGTTCGAGGTGGTCGGCCGAAAGCGCGCCAAACGAGGCGGCCAGCGCCGCACCGTGCTGGTCGGACAACTGCTCGGCGTGCAGCTTGACCGGCAGGCCCAGTTGGCGCGCTGTGGTGAACACGCGCGCCACCTGCGGGGGTGAAAACGCGATCGACTCGCAAAAGGCATCCACCGCGTCCACCAGGCCTTCGGCGTGCAGCGCGGACATCCAGTCGCAGACGGCGTCGATGTAGGCGTCGGGCCGGCCCTCGAACTCGGGCGGCAGGGCGTGCGCGCCCAGGTAGGTGGTGCGCACCGTCACCGGCAATTCTCGGCCCAGGCAGCGCGCGGCGCGCAGGCAGCGCGCCTCGGCCTCGAACGACAGGCCGTAGCCGGATTTGATCTCCAGCGTGGTCACGCCCTCGTTCATCAGCGCTTGCGCGCGTGCGGTGCCGCTCGCCAGAAGCACGTCTTCCGAGGCGTCGCGCGTGGCCGCCACGGTCGATCGGATGCCGCCGCCGGCACGAGCGATTTCCTCGTAGCTGGCGCCGTTCAGACGCAGTTCCGCCTCGTGCGCCCGGTGGCCGCCATAGATCAGGTGTGTGTGGCAGTCCACCAAGCCCGGCGTGACCAGCGCTCCGCCCAGGTCGATCTCTTCATCCACCGACTGGCCAGCCGGCATTGCGGACAGCGGGCCGACCCAGCGGATGTGCTCGCCTTCGGTCAGCACGGCGCCGTGCTCAATCAGGCCCCAATCGGCGCCGGCGAGAGTGGCCAGGCGGGCGTTGCGCCACAGTCGTTTCGTGTCCATGGATCGGTGTATCGTATGCGTGCAGCGATGCTCAGGCGGGCCACAGACCCGCCAGCGCGTCGCGGTTGCCGTCGGCGGAGCGGCCTTGCAGCACCAGTTGGCGCGCGGCCTCGATGTCGGGCGCGAACAGGCGGTCCTCGGCGTAGAAGGGTACCTGCGCGCGCAGCGTGGCGTGCGCGCTTTGCAGGCGCTGCGAGGTGGCCAGCGGCCGATGAAAGTCCACCCCTTGCGCCGCAGCCAGCCACTCGATGCCGAGAATGGTGGCGGTGTTGCCAGCCATCTCGGCCAGGCGGCGCGCGGCGAAGGTGGCCATGCTGACGTGGTCTTCCTGGTTGGCGCTGGTGGGCAGGCTGTCCACGCTGGCCGGGTGCGCGTGCGACTTGTTTTCGGAGGCCAGCGCGGCGGCCGTGACGTGGGCGATCATGAAGCCGCTGTTGAGGCCCGGGTTGTCCACCAAAAACGGCGGCAGGCCCGAGAGCGTGCTGTCGATCAGCAGGGCGACGCGGCGCTCGGAGATGGCGCCGATCTCGCTGATGGCCAGCGCCAGCGTGTCGGCGGCGAAGGCCACCGGCTCGGCGTGGAAGTTGCCACCCGAGAGCACCTCACCGGTGTCGACGAACACCAGCGGGTTGTCGGTCACGGCGTTGGCCTCGATCAGCAGGGTGCGCGCGGCTTGGGCGATGAGGTCGCGGCAGGCGCCCATCACCTGGGGCTGGCAGCGCAGGCTGTAGGGGTCTTGCACGCGCTCGTCGTGCACAAGGTGCGACTGGCGGATCTGGCTGCCCGCGAGCAGCGCGCGCGTGACCGCCGCCTGGGCGATCTGGCCGGGTTGGCCGCGCACCGCGTGGATGCGCGGGTCGAACGGCGCGTCGCTGCCCTTGGCCGCGTCCACGCACAGCGCGCCGATGACGGTGCCCGCTTCGAGCAGGCGCTCGGCCAAAAACAGCCCGTGCAGCGCCAGCGCGGTGGACACCTGCGTGCCGTTGATGAGGGCCAGGCCTTCCTTGGCCGCGAGCGCCAGCGGCGCGATGCCGGCGGCCTGCAGGGCTCGGGCCGCGGGCTGCACCTGCCCGCGCACGCGCACCAGGCCCTCGCCCATCAGCGCCAGTGTCATGTGCGACAGCGGCGCCAAATCGCCCGAGGCGCCGACCGAGCCTTTGACCGGGATGAGCGGCAGCACGTCGGCGTTCAGCAGCGCCAGCAGGGTGTCGATGACGACCGGGCGCACGCCCGAATGGCCGCGCGCCAGGCTGGCGGCCTTCATCAGCATCACCAGGCGCACGGTGGCGTCCAGCATCGGCTCGCCCGTGCCCACCGAGTGCGACAGGATCAGGTTGCGTTGCAGTTGTTCGAGTTGCGCGTCGGGAATGCGGGTCTTGGCCAGCTTGCCGAAGCCAGTGTTGATGCCGTAGGCAGCGTCGCCGCGCGCCACGATGGCCTGGATGGTGGCGGCTGAGGCGCCGATGGCGCCGCGCGCGGCGGGATCGAGCTCGATCGTCTGCGCCTGCTGCCAGGCGGCGCGCAACTGCGCCAGGCTGAGTTGCCCGGGCTGAATGCGCAGCGCCGCGGCTGGGGCCAAGCCAACCCAGGCCAGCGCAGGGGCGGGCTCGCCCGGCTGCGGCGCCATCGGCGCGAGTGCGGGGCCGGCTTGCGGTTGCGACCACCACAGGCCCTGCCCGGGGGTGAAGACTTGATCGCCCAGGCGCCATTGCCCAGCCAGCACCATGCAAAGGCCCGCCGGCGTGCTGCCCGGTTCGCGCGCCTCGTGCACCACCCGCAGGCGGCCTTGCCAGCGGCCGCGGCGCAGCATCAGGTTGAGGTCGGTGGATGGGCCGCCCAGCAGCGTGCCATCGACGGCGGCCTCGCCCGCAAAGTCCAGCACGCTCCAGCGCGTGTTCAGCCGCTGATCGACGCTGCCATCGGCGCTGCGCAGGCGCATGCCATCGCCGTCGAGCAGCATGAGCTGACGATCCACGCCCGGCAGCACCGAAAACGGGCCCGAGGCGGCCACGGTGGCCACGCTCACGCGCCACTCGAAGTCGTCCAGGCCGGCGCCCGGGGGCCAGCAGGCCAACTCGCGCGTTTGGCCGAGGCCGTTTTTCCAGGGGGTGGGCGGCGTGGCCGCCAGATCAAGGCGCTGCATGGGGTTCAAGAGGCTGGGGCGATGAGCAGGGGAAACAGCGGGTGGTCCATCGGCGCGCCCGCGGGCAGCTCGTCCACCAGACCCGGGAATTCGGGCGAGGTCTTCCAGGCGCGCGGCGCGTGCCGCGTGTCCTCGCCCAAAAAGCGCACCGAGAACACGCGCCGCCGCCCGGGCCCCTCGAAGCCGCCGGCGCCGTGCAGCGTGAGCATCTGAAAGCACGCCACGTCGCCCGGCTCCATGGCCCAGCCCAGGATCGGGTGCGCGGCGCGGTCGGCCTCGATGTCGGGCAAGTCCTGCAGGCTGCCCTCGGGGAACCACTTGGCTTGGTTGTCCATGAAGGTGCGCGGCATCAGCCAGGGCCCAAGGTGCGAGCCGGCCACGAATTCGAGCGTGGACGCGCGCGGCACCGGATCGACGGGGATCCACATGCTGATGTTCTGGCGCCCGTCTATGTTGTAGTAGGGCTGATCCTGGTGCCAGGGCGTGCGCTGGCGCGTGCCCGGCTCCTTGACCAGCACATGGTCGTGGTACAGGCGCACGCTGGGCGAGCGCATCAGCCGCTGCGCGGCCCAGGCGGCGGGCGATTCGGCGATGAAGCGTTGAAACTGGGCGATGTCCTGCCAGTTGCAGAAGTCCTCGAAGAAGCGGCCCGGGTCGTCGGCGCGGCTGGCCACCTTGGCGCGCGCGCTGGGCGCGGCCAGATTGGCGTCGATGCCGGCGCGCAGCAGCGCCACCTCATCGGGGGTGAACAACTGGCGGATGATCACCGCGCCGTCGCGCGCGAAGTCGGTCACGTCGGCATCGCGCACGCGCTCTTGCGCGCGGCGTTGCAGCTTGGGGTTCGAAGGCAGCCGATCGAGTGTCATGGGCGGCTCGGGCGAAGCAGCGGGTGAATGGGCAAAGCGCGCGGCTCAGCCCACCATCGGCAGCTTGAGGCCCTGCTTCTTCGCCGTCGCCACGGCCAGCTCGTAGCCTGCGTCGGCGTGGCGCATCACGCCAGAGCCGCAGTCGTTGACCAGCACGCGCGCCAGGCGTTCGGCCGCCGCGTTGGTGCCGTCGGCCACGATCACCATGCCCGCGTGCTGTGAGTAACCCATGCCCACGCCGCCGCCGTGGTGCAGGCTGACCCAGGTGGCGCCGCCGGCGGTGTTGAGCAGGGCGTTGAGCAGCGGCCAGTCGCTCACGGCGTCGGTGCCGTCCTTCATCGATTCGGTCTCGCGGTTGGGGCTGGCCACGCTGCCGGTGTCGAGGTGGTCGCGACCGATCACGATGGGGGCCTTGAGCTCGCCGCTCCTGACCATCTCGTTAAAGGCCAACCCGGCCCGGTGGCGTTCGCCCAGACCCAGCCAGCAGATGCGTGCGGGCAAGCCCTGGAAGGCGATGCGTTCGCGCGCCATGTCGAGCCAGCGGTGAGTGTGCTTATTGTTGGGGAACAGCTCTTTGATCTTGGCGTCGGTCTTGTAGATGTCTTCCGGGTCGCCCGACAGCGCCACCCAGCGGAAGGGGCCCTTGCCTTCGCAGAACATGGGGCGGATGTAGGCGGGCACGAAACCCGGGAATTCGAAGGCGTTCTTCACTCCCTCGTCAAAGGCCACCTGGCGAATATTGTTGCCGTAGTCCACCGTGGGAATGCCCATGGCCTGAAAGTCGAGCATGGCCTGCACGTGCACGGCGCAGCTTTGGGCGGCGGCTTTCTTCAACGCAGGCTGCTGGCCGGTGTCGGCCGCGGCGGCCCGCCACTCGGCCACCGTCCAGCCCGCGGGCAGGTAGCCGTTGATCAGGTCGTGCGCGCTGGTCTGGTCGGTCACGATGTCGGGCTTGATGGCACCGGCCTTGGCCCGCTTCACCAGTTCGGGCAGCACCTCGGCCGCGTTGCCCAGCAGGGCGATCGAGACAGCCTCTTTCTTGCCCGTGTGATGCGCGATCAGCGCCAGCGCCTCGTCGATGTCGGCGGCCTGCTTGTCCACGTAGCGCGTGCGCAGGCGAAAGTCGATGCTCGACTGCTGGCACTCGACGGTGAGCGAGCAGGCGCCCGCCAGCGTGGCCGCCAGCGGCTGCGCGCCGCCCATGCCGCCCAAGCCGGCCGTCAGGATCCACTTGCCCGCCAGATCGTTGTTGAAGTGCTGGCGACCGGCCTCGACGAAGGTCTCGAAGGTGCCCTGCACGATGCCCTGGCTGCCGATGTAGATCCAGCTGCCGGCGGTCATCTGGCCGTACATGAACAGGCCCTTGCGGTCCAGCTCGTGGAAGTGCTCCCAGTCGGCCCATTGCGGCACCAGGTTGGAGTTGGCCAGCAGCACGCGCGGGGCGTTCTCGTGCGTCTTGAACACGCCCACGGGCTTGCCCGACTGAATCAGCAGCGACTCGTCGGGTTCCAGCTTCTTCAGGGACTCCAGGATCTGGTCATAGCACTGCCAGTTGCGCGCCGCGCGGCCGATGCCGCCATAGACCACCAGGTCCTGCGGGCGTTCGGCCACCTCGGCGTCGAGATTGTTCTGGATCATGCGGTAGGCGGCCTCGATCAGCCAGTTCTTGCAGCTGAGCTGGCTGCCGCGCGGTGCGCGGATCAAGCGCGTAGGGTCATGGCGGGGGTCGGAAGAGGATGTCATGCCGGGCTCCGGTTGGGTGGATGGATGATTGAAGGGGGTCAGTGCAATCCGAGGTAGGCTGCGGTGAGATTGGGGTCCTGACGGGCTGCTTCGGCGCTGCCCTGCCAGACGGAGCGGCCGGATTCGAGTACGCAGATGTCGTCGGCCACCTTCAGAACGCGCTCGGTGTTCTGCTCGACCAGCAGCACCGTCATGCCTTCGCTTCGAAGCGTTTGCAGCGCGCTGTAGCACAGGTCGATCACCTTGGGCATCAGGCCCAGGGACAACTCGTCGATCATGATCAAGCGTGGGCGGGTCATCAGGGCGCGGCCGATGGCCAGCATTTGCTGCTCGCCACCCGACAGATTGCCCGCCAGCGATGTGAGCCGCTCCGACAGGCGCGGAAACAGCGCCAGCACGCGGTCGCGGTCCTGTGCGTACACGCGCGCCGGCTGAATCAGCCCGCCCACGCGCAGGTTGTCCTCGACCGACAAGTCCTTGAACAGGCGCCGCCCTTCGGGCGAGATGGCGATGCCGCGTCGTACGCGCTCGGTCGGAGGCAGTTCGTTGATGTCCTTGCCGTCGAACAGCACGGTGCCTGCCTGGCGCGTCGCATGCCCGGCCACACACATCAGGGTGGACGACTTGCCCGCGCCGTTGGGCCCGAGCAGGCCGGTGATGGTGCCCGGGCGCAGCGTGAGCGTGAGTTCATGCACGGCCTGGAACGCGCCGTAGCCGCAGGAAACCGACTGCAATTCAAGCATGGCGGGCCTCCTGCTCGTCGCTACCCAGGTAGGCGGCGCGCACCACCGGGTCCGCCATGACGGCCCGTGGTTCTCCCTCGCCGATCTTGCGACCATTGTCCAGCACCACCAGACGCTGGCAGATGCGCAGAACTTCGCCCAGGTTGTGCTCGATCAGCACTACTGTCACGCCTTGACGGTTGATGTCGGCAATCGTCTCGGCCAGCGCATGCGCCTCTTTTGAATTCAGACCCGCCAGTGGCTCGTCGAGCAGCAGCAGGCGCGGGCCCAGGGCCAGTGCGCGCGCCAGCTCCAGTCGCTTGAGCACGCCCAGTGGTTGCGTGGCGGGGCTCTGTGTGGCGAGGGATTCGATGCCCACGCGAGCCAGCTCGCGACGCGCCAGCCCCAGCTCTTCCTGGCTGGACGTGTGCAGCAGCGCGCGCAGCGGCCGCACCGTCTTGGCCTTGGCGGCAGCCAGCGCCACGTTGTCTTCGAGCGTGATGCCACGCAGCGGCCGCACTAGTTGCTGCGACAGCGCCAGGCCCAGGCGAATGCGTTGATGCGTGGGCAGCGCGTTGAGCGGTTTGTCGTCGAGCCGCACCTGCCCCTGGGTCGGGCGCACCACGCCAGTGATGGTGCGCAGCATCGTGGTCTTGCCCGCGCCATTGGGGCCGATCAGGCCCAGCAATTCGCCTTCGCGCACTTCGAAGGAGACGTTGTCGATGGCCAGCAGGCCGCCGAAGCGCACCGTGACGGCGTCGATGGCAAGCAGCGCTTGCTTCGTGTCGGCCGGCGTCATGACTTGCCCTCCCGCGTCGCCATCGGGTTGAACAGGCGCCTGGCCAGGGCAGCCATGCCGCCGGGCGAGAAGCGCATCATCACGAACAGCAGGCCACCATATACCAGCAGCTTGTAGTCGCCGATCACCTGGAACCACGCGGGCAGCGCCGACAGAAGCGCCGCCGCGATCAGTACCCAGGCAACCGAACCGATGCCGCCGAACACCACCATCGACAGGACCGTGATCGATTCGATGAAGCCGAAGTTCTCGGCGCCGATGAATTGCAAATGATAGGCGTAGAACGCACCCGAAAGGCCCGCCAGCGCCGTGCCGATGGCAAATGCCGCGAGTTTGTAGCGTGGCACATCGATGCCCAGCACGCGCATGGTGTCCTCGTCCTCGGCGATGCCGTTGAACACGCGCCCCATCCAGGTGCGCCGGATATGGATCGAGAGCAGTGCCACGGCAACGCACGCCAGCAGCGTTACTCCCATGAAGCCGGTCTTGCCCAGTCCGTGGTCGGGAATGGCCGACAGTCCCAGTTCGCCGCCCAGCCAGTCCTGCTGACGCACCACGCCGACAAACAGGAACACTACACCCATGGTGGTGATGGCCAGGAAATCCTCGCGCACGCGCAGTGAGGCCATTCCCACCACCACACCCAGCGCGCCGGCCAGCAGCATGGCGACCGGAAGGGTGGCGAAGAACGGCCAGCCGGCCTTGGCCAGCATGGCGGCAGCGTAGGCGCCCACGCCCTGAAACGCGGCGTGGCCCAGGCTGATCTGGCCGCAAAAGCCGGTGATCAGGTTGAGTGAAAGTGCGAAGATGACGCTGATCGCCATCGTTGTGAGCAGGGTGATTTCGTAGTTCATGGTCACATCCGCGTTCAACGTCGCGCAAACAGGCCTTGCGGGCGCACCATCAGCACCGCGATCAGAAAGGCGAAAGCGATGGCATTGCGGTCGAGTAACTGGCCCAGATAGATGGTGCCGAACGCCTCGACCACGCCCAACACCAGCGCGGCGGCCAGGGTGCCGGGCACCGAACCCAGCCCGCCCAGCACGATGATCGCCAGCGCCTTGTACGAGGGCACGCTGCCCATGGTCGGTTCGACCAGGTTGTTGAGCAACGCCACCCATACGCCGGCAAAGCCGGCCAGCGCCGACCCGATGAAGAAATTGATGTCCCGCACCTGGCGCAGCGAGATGCCGAAGGACTCGGCCATCTGGGGGTCGCTCACGGTGGCCTGGCAGGCCACGCCCACTCGGGTGCGCGATTGCAGCCAGGCCAGGACGGCGATGATTGCCACGGTGCCGATCATCACCATCAACTCGGCCTGCTTGAACTGCAGCCCGCCCAGCGTCACCTGCCCCTGCAGGCTTGGCTGCGTGAACGACAGACCCTGCGCACCGAACACGATGCGAAAGGCCTCTTCCGCAGCAATGTACAGGCCGATGGAGGCGATCAGCGCGACGAAGGGCGGCTGCGAGAGCAGCGGCTGGTAGGCCAACCGGTACATCAGCACGCCGGCGATGCCCGCTACCACAGCGGCACAGACGAAGGCCACGGCAAGGCTGCCGCTGGCGTTGCACACCAGCACCCCGACATAGGCGCCCAGCGTGAACAGCGCCGCGTGCGCCACGTGCAGGATGCGCAGCAGCCCATACACCAGCGTCAGCCCCAGCGCGATCAACGCGTAGATGCTGCCCTGCACGAGACCCTGGGCAATCAGCTCGATGAACAGCATGGTCTGCTCGGTTTCGCGAAGCGTTGGCTCACTTGGGCTTGCTGGGGGGCGCCAGCAGCACGGCGTCGCTGATCACCGAATGGCGGTGGAATGCCTTGTCCTTGACGATTTGCACCTGCAGGTTTTTCTGGACCTCGTGCAGGTCGTTGAACGCGAGCTTGCCGATCGGCGTGTCATAGGTGCCCGAGGCCAATGCGTTCTTCAGCGCCTCGCCGCCCTTGCCGCCGGTTTTGCGCAGGCCTTCGATGGCAACGCTGGTCGCGGTATAGCTGGAGGCGGCCACCATGTCGGCGCCCACGCCCGTGGCCTTGCGGAAGTTGGCGAGGAACGTCTGGGTGACGGTCGAGTCGGAGTCGCGGTCCAGCGATGTGGTGATCAGCGTTCCTTCGGAGGCGGGACCCGCGATATCGACGAACTTCTCCGAGTCGTAGCCTTCCTGGCCAATGATCGGCACCGTGACGCCGGCGGCGCGCAGTTGGCTGACCAAGGGTCCAGCATTGAAGTAGTAGCCCGAAGCGTAGATGACCTCGGGGTTGTCGGCCTTGACCTTGCTCACCAGCGGTCCGAATTGGCGGTCGGCCATGCCATACTCATATTCGTTGATGATCTTCAGGCTCAGCTCGGACGCACCCTCCTTGAAGCCGGCGGCCAGCGACTGGCCAAAGTCGTTCTTCACGGTGATTACCACCACGTTTTTCTTGCCCAGGTTTTGCACCAGCTTCGCGCCGCCGCGGCCCTGCACCTCGCCCATCGCCGAGACGCGGAACATGTAGTCACCAGCGAGCGTGATGTCAGGGTGGATGGCGTAGGCCACCACGTAAGGCACCTGCGCCTTCTGGAAGATCGAGGCCGCGGCACGGGTGGAGCCCGAGTACGAACCCGATACACCCACCACCACCTTGTCCTTCTCGATCATCTTGGTGACCGCCGGCACCGCCTCCTTGGGCGAGGCCTGGTCGTCGTAGACCACCAGTTCCAGCTTTTCTCCGGCGATACCGCCCTTGGCATTGGCCTCGGCCACCGCCAGCTTGGCGCCGTCCAGTGCCGATTTGCCATCGGCCGCGGCAAAGCCGGTGGATGGGACGTTGAAACCGATCTTGATGTCGGCCCAGGCGGCGCCCACGGGCAGCGCAAGCGCGACTGCGGCAGCAAGCAGTTTTGGGGCGAAGGGCGGCAGGGACTTCATGAGCATTTCCTTGGGTTGACCTTTGGACGAGAGGGAGTGGGTCGGCTTTAATACATATACAAGATGATTGAATTTCCCATCTATTTGTATATACATTTACCAGGCGCGAATGTATGCTTGGCTCCGCCCCCTGTCAATACTGGACAGGGACATTTCAGGGTTTACCCCGATCGTTGAATCCGATGCAATCCGTTCAAGCCACAGCCAAGCCCATACCTGCCTTCCAGAGCGTCAAGGACTACGTGCTGTGCCAGATCCACGATGGTCACTGGCGCGAGGGCGATGCCATTCCGGGGGAGGAGGCCTTGGCGCGCCAGTTCGGCGTCTCGCGCATGACGGTCAACCGCGCGTTGCGCGAGTTGAGCAGCGAGCAGGTGGTGGAGCGCGTGCAGGGCTCGGGCACTTTCGTGGCGCAACAGAAATACCGTGCCACGCTGGTGGAGTTGCGCAACATCGCCGACGAGATCGCCGCGCGTGGGCATCGCCACCGCAGCGAGTTGCATCTGTTGGCTCGCAGTCGCGCCGGCGATGCGCAGGCGCGACACTTGCGCGTGGCCCCGCGCTCGGTTGTTTTCCACTCCGTGATCCTGCACTTCGAGAACGAGTTGCCGATCCAGGTGGAAGATCGCCATGTGAATCCGCAGGTAGTGCCCGACTATCTGGCGCAGGACTTCACGCAACGGACGCCGAACGCCTACCTGATGCAGGTGGCGCCTTTGCAGGGCGTTGACTTCGAGATCGAGGCGAGCATGCCGCCGGCCAACATCAGCGAGTTGTTACGCATGGAGGCCGGCGAGTTCTGCCTGGTGTTGCGTCGCACCACCTATTCGATGGGCCAGGTGGCGTCGGTGGCGGCGATGTGGCATCCCGCCAAACGCTATCGCTTCACGGGACACATCTGAGCGCGCGAGGCCGGCTCACGGCGTGCGCGCTTGCAGCGCCAGCGTCAGCAGCCGGATGTCGGGGTCGTCCGGCGAGGGCTGGTCGGAAAAGCCCAGCGCGTGGCCCAGCTCGCGCATGGCGCGGTTTTCCTTGAGCACCACGGCGGTCATCTCGCGCGTGC
>Ga0116192_1002222_pt1 | contig 13048 bp, 11 predicted proteins | sample AD_UKC113_MetaG_FD_89876 | JGI IMG/M metagenome (GOLD analysis project Ga0116192, IMG submission 89876) | Active sludge microbial communities of municipal wastewater-treating anaerobic digesters from Hong Kong - AD_UKC113_MetaG | ecosystem: Engineered > Bioreactor > Anaerobic > Digestate... | reverse complement strand
AGCATATAACCGTATAAAGGATGTGTTATTCATGAGTGATAATTGCATTTTCTGCAGGATTATTCGGAGTGAAATCCCCTCTGCTTTAGTTTATGAGGATGAGCATGTCTATGCCTTCAAGGATATCCACCCTGCGGCACCGGTCCATGTCCTTGTGGTGCCCAAGCTGCATATCGACAGCCTTGAGGGCCTGGATGAAAGCAATATCGGAGAGGTACCTTATATCCATCATGCCATTCAAAAGGTTGCCAAGGTCATGGGCATCAATGAAAAGGGATATCGTGTCATCGTCAACTGCGGCAAGGAGGCTGGGCAAACGGTGTTCCATCTGCATTACCATGTGCTTGGCGGCATGGAAATGGGTGAAAAAATTATCTAAGGTCTTAAATCCCATGAATATAGGTGCTTTGAACGGAAAAATATGTTGACGCTGTTTGGAGCGCTATTATATAATATAATACGTGCTGTTACATGGTATTTAACCATTCACACTGACTGGATAAATCCCCCGGCACGGCTGTACGTACGTAACAGAGGGGAGGGATAGATGTGTCTGAAGTAAGGGTTAAGGAGAACGAATCCCTTGACAGTGCGCTTAGAAGGTTTAAAAGACAATGTGCTAAGGCAGGCGTTCTCGCTGAAGTAAGAAAGAGAGAGCACTATGTAAAGCCCAGTGTAAAGCGCAAGAAGAAATCCGAGGCTGCGAGGAAGAGAAAGACAAAGTAAGGGGAGAGATTAATGTCCCTGAAAGAAAGATTGCTTAATGATTTGAAGGATGCCATGAAGGAGAAGGATATGATCCGCAAGGATACCATTCAACTCATTCGTGCGGCAGTACTACAAATCGAAAAGGATAAGCATATTACCCTTGAGGATGACGGCATTGCAGAGGTTATCGCCAAGGAGCTGAAAAGCAGGCGCGATGCGTTAAGCGAGTTTGAGAAGAGTGACCGCGAGGATTTAATTTCAAAGACCAACAGAGAAATTGAGATCATCAAGGCATATTTACCCAAACAGCTCACGGCGGAAGAAGTTGAAGTCATTGTGAAGGAAGCCATCGCAGAAACCGGTGCCGTATCTGCAAAAGAGATGGGTAAGGTCATGAAAGCGGTTATGCCGAAGGTCAAGGGTAAGACAGACGGAAACCTTGTCAACGAAATAGTCAAAAAGTTATTGGGATAACCAACGAGGCCCGGAGTAAACCACTTCGGGCTTTTTAATATGAAATAACAAGGGCTGGTCGTTTCGCTGTCGCTCCACTGCTCGCCTATGCAACCGAGTTCCCAGGCCCCCGCCAGCAATCTGTGATTGCGTGGCGGGTGGGGGTCTTATTATGAAATAACAAGGGCTGGTCGTTTCGCTGTCGCTCCACTGCTCGCCTATGCAACCGAGTTCCCGGGCCCCGCCAGCAATCTGTGATTGCGTGGCGGGTGGGGTTCTTATTATCGATAATAAAGCCGGGTGCTTAATAATGAGGCATGATGTTCAGGTTGACGAAGCATCCTTAAGGAGCAATGAAACTGTACGCGAAGGTGCAGATCAGTGTTAAGCGGCGTGCCTGCCTGCAATTTAAAGCGGAGCACGGAAAGCGAAGCGAGCGCGACTTGAATCCTTGGATGGATTCAGGAGCGCTAAATTGCTGCAGGCTACAGCCGATATTTTAACGTGGAGCCTGGTGCATTTCGGTGATAATGAGTATTAACGTCATACAGCTTCCTGAGCCGAGGACAGATAGAAGACCTGAACATCATGAAGCTTTACATAACTTTGAGACGATCGATCTAGATCATGCACCCGGATTATACTTGAATTACAGGCCAAATGGCGATGGGGAAAGTACCACATGGAAAACCTTTTTATTGGAAACTGCAGAAACTGGATTATGTCTTCCCGCCCTGATGCGGATCACCTCCTTTCCACTGATTTCAACATCCCGGAATCCATTCTGAGACTAATGATGCAAAGAGGCATAGACACCCAGGAGGGCGTTGAGGCCTTTTTAAACCCTAGTCTGGAGAGACTCCACGACCCCTTTCTGCTGGACGGTATGGATTGTGCTGTAGAACGCATACTGCATGCCATAAGGGATCATGAAAAGGTCCTGATTTATGGCGATTATGATGTGGACGGTGTTTCGGCCACATCTATCCTGGTTCACTTCCTGAAAAGTCAGGGTGTGGATATCAGCTTTTACATACCTGATCGTGTGGATGAGGGCTACGGCATTTCGGATGCTGCTGTGGACTATATCATAGAGAACGGCTTCGATCTGGTTATCACCGTGGATTGCGGCATTACTGCCCGTTTCCAGGTGGAGGCCATATATGAAAGAAGCAGCGCTCAGAATAAGCGCATCGAGCTGATCATCACCGATCATCATCAATGCCATGATGGGCTTGTGCCCGACGCCCTTGCGGTGATCAACCCCCATATTCCCAGCTCCATCTATCCCTTCAAGCAGCTCTGCGGTGCTGGTATCGCTCTTAAGCTGGTACAGGCTGTGGGCATGCGCTTAAATCACCCCGATGCCTATAAGGCCTATTTGGATCTGGCTGCTCTGGCCACCATCGCCGATGTGGTAGATCTCAGGGATGAGAATCGTATCATCGTAAAGTTCGGCCTTGAAAAGATCAAACAGGACAGCTGCCTGGGGATAAGATCGCTTCTGGCTGCGGCCAGTTCCGGTAACGATGTGGTGGACTCCTTCAAGATATCCTATATGATTGCTCCCCGGGTAAATGCAGCGGGACGAATGGGCGATGCTAAAAGGGCCGTGGCACTCTTTACCACAAGCGATTGTGTTGAGGCCGCCCGATTAGCCAAGGAGCTGGATCAGACCAACGCATATCGCCAGGAGGTTCAGGATGATATATTCAAGCAGGCCATTGGCAAAATCGAGAGCGACAGCAGCTATGCCCGGGACAAGGTGATCGTGGTTTGGGGAGAGGGCTGGCATCACGGCGTTATCGGGATTGTGGCTTCAAAGCTGGTGGATAGGTATCATAAGCCTGCCTTTGTTTTGTCTATTGAGGGCGATAAGGCAGTGGGCTCAGGAAGGAGCATTGAGGGCTTTAATCTCTTCCACTGCATGGAAGCCTTAAGCAGCCTCCTGATCAAATTCGGCGGCCATTCGCTGGCGGGCGGCCTCACAGTGATGACAGAGGACATCACTTATCTCAGAGCACGGATCAATGCCTATGCCGAGAGCTTTATCACCGATGAAATGATCCTATCAGCCATCACCATCAATGATGAATTAGAATATGCTGATATCAACCTGAACACTGCAAAAGCTCTGTCCCGGCTGGAACCCTTTGGACAGGGCAATGCCATACCGATATTTATGCTGAGGGGCGTGGCCCTGATGGATAAAAAGCAGATAGGTAATGGCAAGCATCTGCGCCTGAAGCTGGGTCTGCCCCAAATGACCGTGGATAGCGTCTTTTTTGGCAGAGGTGAATTTGAACCCTATCTTCAGATTGGCGATCGGATGGATATTGTGTTCAATCTTGAGGTCAATTGCTGGCAGGGACGGGAGTATCTGCAGATAAAGCTGCTTGATATCCGCCTGGAGGAGCCCCAAGTCCAGAGAAACCGTTTTCTCATGGAGGCTGCCAGAAGATTTGAATTACTTGATTGTGATAATCAATGGCTTTATAATGGGATTATTGAGAAAGTGATCAAAAAAGATGATATTTTAGTAAGCAGAGACGATTTAATTGTCGTTTATAAGTACATTATGAAGCAGGCTATAGAGCAGCTGCGCATTGCCGACCTGTTTCATCATGCGAGGATTATAGAAAGGGAAACGGGGAAGACCATTAACTACTATAAGCTGATCCTGGCGCTGTTCATCTTCGACGAGCTGGATCTCATCAGCTTCAGCCTGACATCCGACGGAAGCTATAGGCTATCCAGACATCAGGACATCAAGAAGGTCAGCCTCGACCAATCCGAGCTGTACGCATACCTGACAAGCACACTGGAATGCTGCGGCTGATATGAAAGGCATGGTATATGATTGATCAGTACAAAGCCTTAAAGGACCTGATAATTAATAATGATCCCAATGCCAACCTGGAGCTGGTGGAAAAGGCCTATGCCCTTTCAAAAAAGGCTCATGAGGGCCAGGAACGGGTTTCGGGAGATCCATATATTATTCACCCTGTAGAGGTGGGTATTATTCTTGCTGAGCTTGAAATGGATGCAACCACCATTGCGGCAGGCATCCTCCATGACACCGTTGAAGATACCATATTGGATTATAAGCAAATCAAGGATGAATTCGGCGAGGAGCTTGCCGATCTTGTGGATGGGGTAACCAAGCTCACCAAGATTCCATACACCACTAAGCAGGAAATCCAGGCCGAGAACTTCAGAAAGATGTTTCTGGCCATGGCCAAGGATATCCGGGTCATCATCATCAAGCTGGCAGACCGGCTTCACAATATGCGCACCCTGAAGTTTATGTCCAAGGAAAAGCAGCTGCAGAAGGCCAGAGAGACCATGGAGATCTATGCGCCTCTCGCACATCGCCTCGGTATTCACAAGATCAAGTGGGAGCTGGAGGACTTGAGCTTCCGCTATCTGGATGAGAAAAGCTACTACGATCTTGTGGAGAAAATCGCTAAAAAACGCCGTGAGCGTGAAGAGTATATCCATAACATCATAGAGGATGTCAAAAAGAAGCTGGTGGAGGTTGATATCGAGTCCGATATCGACGGCAGAGCCAAGCATCTCTACAGCATCCATCGCAAGATGACCACGCAAAGCAAAACCCTGGAGCAGATTTACGACCTGTTTGCCATACGGATCATCGTCACCAGCGTGAAGGACTGCTATGCCGTGCTGGGGCTCATTCACGAGATGTTCAAGCCCATGCCGGGGCGTTTCAAGGACTATATCTCCATGCCCAAGCCCAATATGTACCAATCCCTTCACTCCACGGTGATCGGCCCTGAGGGCATTCCCTTTGAGGTTCAGATCAGAACCCGTGAAATGCATCGGGTGGCTGAAGTGGGTATTGCGGCCCATTGGCAGTATAAGGAGGGCTTCAAGCAGCAGGAAAAGTCTTATGCCGAGAAGCTTTCATGGCTCCGCCAGATTATCGACTGGCAGAAGGATGCCCGTGACGCCGATGAGTTCATGGAAAACCTCCGCATCGATCTGTTTACCGACGAGGTCTTTGTTTTCACGCCCAAAGGCGATGTCAAGAGCCTGAGAGCGGGCTCCACACCCATAGATTTTGCCTATTCCATTCACAGCGCCATCGGCAACCGCATGATCGGCGCCAAGATCAACGGCAGGATCGTCAATCTTGACTATGAGCTGAAAAACGGTGATATCATTGAGATTATCACTTCAGCCGCAAGCAATGGTCCCAGCAGGGACTGGCTGAAGATTGCAAAAACCTCCCAGGCCAGAAATAAGATCAACCAGTGGTTTAAGAAGGAAAAGCGGGAGGAGAATGTCGAACAGGGCAGGGAGATCCTGGAGAAGGAAGCCAAGAAGAATAATCTGACCATAAATCAGATCCTGAAGGCTGATTTTCTGGACAGCGTCCTTAAAAAGTACGGATTCCACAACATGGAGGATCTCTATGCGGCCATCGCCCTGGGGGCCATAACCGCTGTTAAGGTCGTCTCCAAGCTGAAGGAGGAGTACAGGAGAAGCCTTCCGCCTGAGGAGCAGACCGAGATGCTCCTTGACCAGATCGAGAAGGAAAACAAGAAGAAGGCCAAGAATGCACCGGAGAGCGGTATCATTGTGAAGGGTATTGACAACTGCCTTGTCAGGCTTTCCCGTTGCTGTAATCCTGTGCCCGGCGATGAGATCATCGGCTATATCACCAGGGGACGCGGCGTATCGGTTCACAGAAGCGACTGCACCAATGTGAAGAACAGCATTATCGACGGTGATGCGCGCCTGATTGATGTTTTCTGGTATACAAGCGTTTCACCCAATGTATCCTATCTTGCCGAGATCACCCTTAAGGCTCACGACAGGCCGGGATTACTGGTGGAGATCACCAACGCCATCGGCGAATCCAGAATTCCCTTAAGGGCCATCAACGCTCGCACCACCAAGGATCATTATGTCATCATGCATATGACCCTTGAGATAAATAACGCCGATCAGCTGGACAGAATCATCCTGAAGATCAGCAGGGTCCGGGATGTATTTGAGATTTCAAGAAATAAATAGGGTATCATAGGGATAATACAGTTCGCATATAGTGTTTCTCAATTGGGTGGGATACACCGATAAGGCAACGTGGCGTTAGGTTGATTTCGTGTAAACTCATGTTACCTATCACGGTGGGTATTGGATATTGTGAGAGTACAGATTTTATGCAGCAAATGAAGGGCATGTACGAAAGGATAGATGGGATCCATGAGAGCGGTTGTTCAAAGGGTCAGTAAGGCACAGGTAAGCGTGGAGGGCAAGGTCACCGGAAGGATCGGAAAGGGCCTTGCTGTTCTTTTAGGTGTGGGTCATTGGGACAATGATGCCGACATCACCTATCTCGCCGACAAGATTGTGAATCTTCGAATTTTTGAGGATGATCAGGGTAAAATGAACCTGTCGCTTCTGGATGTTTCAGGGGAGATTCTTGTCGTATCGCAGTTTACGCTGTATGGTGACTGCAGAAAGGGCAAGCGGCCCAGCTATTCCGACGCGGCTGCCCCTGATGTGGCATTAAATCTGTACCAACGCTTTATATCCTATATTGAGGATAAATATCCGCTTAAGGTGCAAACCGGCGTGTTCCAGGCCATGATGGAGGTTGACCTAACCAATTCAGGACCTGTCACCCTTATGTTGGATAGCCGGAAGACCTTTTAGGAGTGTCAATATGGAAATTATCACCATACCCGATGGGGTTTTTGACTCCAATACCTATATCATTGCCAATGGTCATGAATGCGCCATTGTGGATTGCGGCGTAAAGGCCGGCAGCATTATGCGTGTTCTGGAAAAGAATGATTTGAAGGCAAAATATATTATCCTGACCCATGGCCATTGTGATCATGTCTATCATGTGGAGGCCGTCAAGGATGCCGCCTTGGCACCGGTTCTGCTTCACGAGGATGAGCTTGAGCTGTATCAGGACCTGGAGAAGAATGGCTTTGTACTGTTTGGCATGCATCGCGATATCAGCCTTCCCGCTCCCGATATGCTGCTCCGTAACGGGCAAAGGCTTAAGCTGGGCAGCACCGAGCTTAAAATCATCCACACACCAGGGCACTCTCCGGGTTCTATCTGCATCCTTACCGATAGGGGTGTGTTGACCGGCGATACCCTTTTTGCCATGTCCATAGGACGCACCGATTTCTATGGCGGCAGCGGCCGGGCCATACAGCAATCCATCACACAAAAGCTTTTTACACTGCCTGAGGATACAGTAGTCTATCCCGGCCATGGTCCAAGCACAAAAATCGGTTTCGAAAAGGCGAATAATCCCTATGTATCAGAATAAAAGAATTTTTGTGACTATCGAAGGCATTGAAATGCAATATGAGGCGTGGGAATTGATTCGCCTCTTTTTTGACGCGTCATCCATCACCTTTATACAGGCAGACAGCCTGCTTTCCCATGATGAAAAAGGGCTTTTGCTGTCCTTAAGAGTCCGGGAGGATTCAGACAAATGGACAGCCGAGGCCTTGTTTTATACCAATGAAGCTGTTTCTCTGAAGGATGTGCTTTCAGGCAACGCACAACCAGATTTGCGGGAGAGCTTTGAGGTGTGTTGGGAAGACCTTGAAAAGCCGGGCGGGACCCTTCTTAAGAGCCGAAAGATCCTATGTGGAACAGTTCTTTATAAGCTTTTGTCGGACTTTTGCGGGAAAAAGCTGCCCTATGGCTCCCTCACAGGAGTGCGGCCTGCCAAGCTTGCCACCTGGTGCCTGGAGGACGGCTTGAATCCGGAAGAAGCCGTGGCCCAGCTTCAGCGCGTCAGTCTGATGATGCCTCATAAGGCAAGGCTTCTGACCGATGTGGCTGTTACCGAAAGAAGATACCTGATGGATGAAAACGCCGTTAATCTCTATATCGGAATTCCCTTTTGCGCCACCCGCTGTCTCTATTGCTCCTTTACCGCCTATCCCATCCATGGCTTTCAAGGTATGGTGGATGCTTACCTGACGGCTCTGGAAAAGGAGCTTCTTGCAGGGGCTGAGATGCTTTCTGAGATGAAGTCCAGAATCAATGCCATTTATATCGGCGGCGGCACGCCTACCGCCCTTTGCGCTCGAGATCTGGAAAGGCTTTTAGCCATGGTTGAGAATAGCTTCGGAGCCTTTCGATGTGCTGAATATACGGTAGAAGCCGGACGCCCTGACACCTTGGATCAGGAAAAGCTTGAAATCATCAAGAAAAGTGCTGCCACACGGATCAGCATCAATCCACAAACCATGAATGAAGACACCTTAAGGCTTATCGGCCGAAACCATACCCCGGAGGATATTGTTGAAAAATTCGAAATGGCTAGAAAAACAGGCTTTGACAACATCAACATGGACATCATCGCAGGGCTGCCAGGGGAAAACCTTGATATGTTTAAAAGAACTCTGGAGGGCATTGAGGCCTTGAAGCCCGATAGCCTTACGGTTCATACCATGGCCGTCAAGCGTGCATCCCGGCTGAAGGAGGAGAAGGACAAGTTCCGGCCGACCGATGACGCCGTGGTGGAGGACATGATTGAGATGGCCAGGGAAAGGGCTTATGGCTTAGGAATGAGACCTTACTATCTCTACAGGCAGAAAAACATCATGGCCAATCTGGAGAATACGGGCTATGCCCGTTCCGGCTGTGAGTGCGTCTATAACATTCAAACCATGGAGGAAAGGCAGAGTATTATCGCCTTTGGCGCAGGAGCCGTATCCAAGAGGGTCATACTGGAGGAGAACCGCATAGAAAGAGCCTTCAACGTAAAGGAGGTTACGCAATACATCTCCAGGATCGATGAGATGATTCAAAGAAAGAAAGCCATTTTCACTTGACTTGCATTTTTAGCGGATATATGAGAGCCCACCTCCGAATAGATATGTTGTGAGCCCTATGTCGGAGGGATGCCCTTGTCCATATCGCCCAATATCCTAAAAGAGGTTGCTTTGGAGAATGCCATGCTCTATGACGGTATGGTGGATATCTTCAATGATTCCGGCAACAGGCTCATGTCACTTGTCGATTGCTTTATTTACGAGCTTCAATATGCCTTTATGTCCCATTCAGGAAGTCTGAACATCAGCTTTTTCATAGAACTGGACTATGAGTACCGACTCGGCACGGGTCCTGTACAAAGGGGCTCCCGCAAGCTCTCGGTCAGCCGAAGCTGCGACCTTGGTATACCCCTTGGGGAGGCAGTGCTGCCCGCCAGGTATCACTTCCTGCCTGTGGTTTCTGCTCCCTCCTATGAGTTTACTCTGTCCAATGATCGAAAAAGTCTGTATCTAAAGATCTTTACCGATATCAAGGTTTATTTTACCGAGCATTACTTTACCAGCCTTTACCGGTGCATGCCAGGGCCACCGGTCGAAAGGGACGGCATCTCAGAGGACGGCTCGGCGAATAGGAGTAAGAAGAAGGCTTCTCAGGATCAGATGGATAAGCAGTCCTTGAAGGCTCAGTCAGAGCAGAAGCCTTCTAAGGCTCAGCCAGCGAATCAACCCTCGGAGAATCAATCAGCAAATCAACTCTCGGTGGATCAGGAGGAGATACAGCCTCTTAAGTTTCAATTGGAGGAACAGCCCCTTAAGGATTCTTCCGTTTTGCTGCCCGATCAAGGCACTGCAGGATTGCAGCCAGTAAGCTGGGCATCGCTTTTAGAGAGCGTAAGCCCGGAGGATGCGCTGACTATCCTTGAGCACTTCATGCGGCTTTTGAAGATGTCGCAGAGTGAAAGCATCGGGGTGGATGCTGTTAGAGAGGCACAGTCCTTTCAAGAAGAAATCAGGTGTTCCTGTCAAGGTGTTAAGTGCTCCTTTGAAACGGTCGAGAACACCGGAGAGAGGGCTTATGCACCAATGCCAGATGATCATTATCGCCAGCTGATAGACAGTCAAAATGAGAGAATACGCCAAATGGAAGAAGAACTGTCCAACCGCGGCGTTCTTATTGATAAGCTTCTGAGGCTTAATCATTTAATATAAGTGTTGAGACATGGCACCTTTCTATTAGGTTCATCCTATCAGCTTAAAGCTTACCCAGCTGTCAAGATGAAGATATGACATACCCTTAAGCCAAGGCTCATCATATCAGGACTTGCCCATATTAATAATGATGAGCTTTCTCTAAACTGTGTGCCGGGGATAGCCCTGTATGATGATGTCCTGATCGATGCCCAGGCGGGTGATAATGCTTTCCGACAGGGTTATGTCAACAATACTGGTCCAAATGCTGTTTTCCCCTATGATAGGCATTTTATAGACACCCTGGACAGCCATATGGCACTGAAGATCCTCCAGGGTTACCCTGCTGAGGAGTGACGGGTGATGAAAGCCGGCTAACTCTAAGGCAGGGGTGAAATCGGAGGGCGACAGGCTTTTCATATACTCAAAGGCAATAAACTCCTGCTCACCCTTGACCAGACTGAGGGCGTCAGAATCGGTTTTGCGGCTTGCTCCCGATATAACGCTGGTGTCGGCCATGGCAATGGTGATGCCGCTTCTAAAGCCATCAGCTGCTGAAAGGGATTTTGGCAGATGAATGATTTTAAGGCTTTCATTCTCGAACTCCAACAACAGGATAAATGAGAACCGATGGACGACCCTAAGCTTTTCGGTGCCTGAAAGCAAACCTTTGGGATAATTTTCGGGGATGACGCGCTTGCAAAGCCTCACATCCCTTAAGGGTGAGCCAAAGGGCGGCGGATTGCCGGGAATAGAGCCTTCGTTGACGATATAGAGGCGTAAGGGTTTTTTTATGGCGTTATTTGGACCGTCAGCCTGCCATAGGGTTTGAACGCCTCTTTGGATGCTTTTCCCCAATATGCGGCGCGTTGTTATTTCAAGCTCCTGAGTGTCCAGAATGCGTATGATTTCAGCCGTACCATTGATTTCTGTGGGCATGAGGCATTTCTCCCGTCAGACTGCTGCATGGTGATATCCTGCCATCCTAGCGCCGCTATTTAAAGAAGCGGCTGGGCTTGTTGGCATCGGGCCTGATTACATCCCGTTCCGGTTCGGCAGCCTGAACCTCTCTGATCATGGTCTTAATGGCTTGAAGCTCAAGCTGGATTTCTTTAAGCTTATTGAGAATCTCCACCTGCATGTCTTGTACCGTGGGCCTGGGGTCAGGAAGCTCCTGCGGAGCCGCAGTCTCCTGCTGTATAACGATCGGAGGCAGATCCTCACGCCTGTCCGGGGTTCTTGCCGCAACAGGATTTTGATGTATCGGTTTCTCGGCTCTGACGTATTTCCATCCCGAGTCATAGGACATACTCACCTTAAAGTCATCCATAGGGCACCCCCATAGTCGCAGATCATTTCAAACTAATTATATGACCAGGCTGCACCGGTAATGCCTTAAGAACTGGTCAGAGTCAAGATGCTACTTGCAATAAGCCTGTCAAACAGGTATTATGATAACGGTTATTTGTCTGTTATGAGCAGAAAATCCGGAGGTATTATGAATGAATAGAAACCATAGGGCCATCATCCTGGTGCTGGCAATAGCAGCCTTTCTTCTGATAAGCTGCTCTCAGGATTTGCCGCCGCAGCCTGTGAAACCAACGCTTACACGGCCCGATGAAGCTTTTTTGAAATATGGCGAAGACCACACATCCATTGTGGAAATGAACAAGATCAACAATTCGGTTTGGACGCATACCACATATCGTGATTACAGGGGTTCACTTGAACCCTCTAATGGTCTGGTGGTTTTGACCGACGAGGGACTTGTGCTCATTGACACACCATGGACAGACAAACAGATGGAGAGCCTTGATAAGCTGTGCAAAGAGAGCTTTAATATCGGATTTACGGAAGCCATTGTGACCCATGCTCATGAAGACAGGATGGGCGGGGGGAATTACCTCAAGGAGAATAATATCAAGATCACCAGCCTGAAGAGGGTTTCGGATAAGGCGACCAAGCTTGGCTTTGTCGTACCGGACAATATCCTGGAGGGTGACGAGGCTGTTGTGACCATCGATGACACCGATTTTGAAATCTTTTTCCCCGGTGAAGGGCATACAGACGATAACACTGTGGTCTGGATCAAAAGGTATGAGCTTTTGTTCGCCGGGTGTATTGTGAAGGGGCAGGGTGTCACCTCCCTTGGGAACATCGGTGATGCAAACCTGAAGGAATGGCCTAATGCTCTGAACAAGCTGCTGGGGCGTTATGAGGATATCGCCATCGTCGTGCCGGGCCACGGGCAGTGGGGCGATAAAACCTTGATTGAGTACACACTCGGACTTTTTGAGGAATGAACCAATAATATATGTGTGTTAAGGGCCGAGGCTAAAGGATTCCCGGCTCTTTTCATTATATAATAATAAGGGCTGGTTATAAAACGCGAAAACTCATACAATAAGGACTAATGAAAAATCCTGTCAGCAGGACAATACTTGGGGGGAGCACATTTGAGAAGGACAAGGACGCCTGGATTTATCATGGCATGGGTACTGTGTTGTGCCTTTATACTGGCCTCATGCAGCGGGTCTGATGCTATTTCCAGCTGGGATCTGACAGTGAAGCAGATGGATATCATCAAGGCATCAAACCCTGAGAATAATCCTGTCGCTGCTAAAAAAAGAAAGGATACACTGGTTATCGGCACAACAGACTTTAACGGTATTTTTAATCCCCTTTGGGGAGAAACGGCTTATGATGCAAGCATCGCCTTGAACATCTTTGGCAGCCTTATTGAACCGGATTTTGATGCCATGCCTATTTCAGGTATGGCAGATTATGAAATATCTGAGGACAAACTCACCTATACGCTGCGCCTGAAGAAGGGTGTCAGGTTTTCCGATGGCACGCCCATGACGGCAGAGGATGTGGCGTTCACCTATTATGTTCTTTGTGATCCTTCCTATGACGGT